>OCTW013370441.1_pt1 | contig 10771 bp, 5 predicted proteins | sample 1539671 | NCBI WGS metagenome assembly OCTW01 (sample SAMN02144230, study PRJEB22623) | gut metagenome | biome: sheep rumen | host: Ovis aries | place: New Zealand | reverse complement strand
GGCACACAGTGCAGGAGGATAAGAAAATGAAAACGAATGAAACGGAACTGAACCTGAACCAGATGGGAGAAATCACAGGCGGGACGAACAACAATCCGAACCCCGGCAAGATGGATCCCGGCATCGACGGAATCATCAACGGAAAGAACTACGATGCGATTGCGCAGTGGATCGCCAACTGGCTCAACGGGGACAACACAAGATCCCGCAAAGTCAACAACAATGTCGATATTTACGACACCGAGATCTGAGCACAGATGCTGAAAGGAGGAAAAAGAGGATGAACACATTCACGATTCTTACCCTGGATGAAATGGCAGAAATTGCCGGAGGCCATCCCTTTGAAGAGAAGTTCGCGGATTACGCCCTGTACCGCGCCGGAATCACCTGTGAGGAACACTTCTTCAGTGACGACGAATTCCGGATCGGATCCACGGGGATCTCCAAGTCCCTTGCGAAGTCCCTGCGGTCGCGCAGTGCGAAGCTGTGGGCGAATTATTCCGCCAGCGGCGACTATGTCGCCTATGCGCGCGTCTGGAAAGGCATTCTGGCGAATGAATACGGAATTGCCTGGAACGGTGAAATGGGATGCCTGATCGGCTACTGTGACTGATGACCTGAAAAAGAGTGAAAGGAGGGAAAAACATGACTGCTTATGCAACCACAAATCAGATGCCGTTCAGCGCAGCAGAGCTGACGCTGGATGAACTGAATCTGGTGACCGGCGGAACCTTCACCAGCAACAAATACTCAAAGAGCTTCTATCATGCCTGCGGAATCAGCACATGCTACAATTTCTTCGACAATGACGAGTTTATGTTCATGGGCCAGAAAATCAGTTATCAGAAGGCAAATGAAATCGCCGATATTGCAAACCGGGTTTACAATGTACTGAATGAGGGAAACCACGGCGCCAATATCATCGGATACGGCGAAGCTGCCTTTATCCGGGCATTCAACAGCCAGTTGAGCCTGAAATACGGCATCCAGTGGAACGGTGTCCCGGGATGTGACTTTTAACCTGCGAATATACACAGTTGGAGGAACCCGGTTCCGGGGGCCCGGAGCCTGTGCCAAAAGCAGCCTTTGCCGGCTGCTTTTTTTAAGCACCCGAAACCGTAAGGAATGTGTATTCCATTCGGCTTTGTATGTTCTTTGGCATCTTCGATAAAGTGTTTCCACTTATCCTTTTCGACAAAGCAAAGTGTAGCGAATGTCATCACCAGATCATATGATTTGGCAAATTGAAACTTTGCAAGATCATCTGTAAAAGCATTAATTTGTAATCCTTCTCTCTCTCAGATCCAGTGAAGCTTTGAGATTCCGGCCTCTGACAGATCAAAAGCATCTATATCAGAGTACCCCTTTTTAGCCAGATATCTGACATTCTGACCTTCTCCGCATCCGGCTTCAAGGATGACGGCATCTTTTCTCGGGAGATGTTCAAATTCCAGAATCGTTCCGTTTGGTTCTGCCGAAAATGCAATTATGTCACGATTTCTGTATGTCTCTTCCCAAAATGGTATTTTATCCATCTTATCTTCATCTCCCTGGCAGTACTTACTTCCGGTTTTCCTGTTCAACCAACAGCCCCAATAAATTCAAAGTTACTCAGCAATGTTTCATCGTATTACCTCCGGAGAATGATTTATTCACATAACATGTACGGCCTCCGCGAATAATCATGGATTCCCCCTGACAGCCGTCCTGAGTTCTTCTTCTGTTTCATTTTCACGGATTCGGCGAGCAGCGACGATGCGCCGGTCCTCATCCCTGCCCACACAGGTCACCAGAAGCAGGATCTGGTCATCAAGGGCAACGTCCACCGCGATGCTGTGAACGGAAACGGCCTGCAGCGTGTCAATGGCCCGCTTTCGCTCGTCCACCCGCCGGGAATTCAGCGCAAAGAAGTCCAGGTAATGCGGATCCTCCTCCTCTGTGCTGACTGTCCCGATGGAGAAGATCACATACCTGCCTTCCTCATACATTGTGTCAAAGGAAATGAACGGATACTTATGGTAAAAGCTCCTGTTCTCAAAATTGCGCAGGGAGCCGAAGCGGGCGCCGGTCTTCATGTTGTGCCCGTACAGGATCAGCGCGTACGGACGGGTCTCAAGGGATACGATCGCGTCCAGGAAGATCGCGCCGCTGACGTCCTGCTGCTTTTTGACGTTGTGGTTCATGTAATATTCGTTGTCCCGCTGAACGACCGCCTCGTCCACCATGCTGCCGATCGTCAGCCAGCCGACGATATCCCGGTTTTCCTTCCGGAGCGCCTGAAAGCGGTCGCTGACTTTCCGCCCGGGATTCCCGGGATAGCCCTGTGCCTCCAGGCACGGAACAAGGCTCGGTGCCGGGGTTTCCGTATTTTCGGGCGCTTTGGACGCAGGCGCTTCCGCCGCCTCTTCCGCGGGCTGCGGGAGCGTTTCTTCCTCTGGCGCGGCCGCTGGAGCCGGCGTCGCTGTCGGGACGGGTTCCTCCGTATGGTACAGCGCCCGCATCTCTCCGTCCGCCTGTTCAGAGGTCTGCTGCTGCACGGCTGAGCTGATCAGCCGGACCATACCGAACAGGACCAGGATCCCGGATATGATCAGGAGGATGACCGTCCGTCTGTTCAGTTCATGCTCCGGTTCTTTTTTTCTGCGGCCGGTCCACTGCTGCCTGTTCACAGGCGTCACCTGCCTTTTCCGCGTCTTTTTGTCAGCAGCGCGCCGCCTGCGCCCAGCAGTCCCAGCAGAATACAGCCGATCCACAGGACGGGCGGGAGGGTCGTGTCCCCGGTCTTCGGGATCTTGTAGTTGATGATCGTGCCGCCGTTGTAGCAGCGGTCGTTCACGTCTGCGTGGACGCCTGTGTTCTCGTACCGCACCTTGTATCCCTTAGGCGGTGTTTCAATAATGTAATAATCTTTTTCCGAAGTGAACCAGGCCTCGTAGCGCCATTCCGTATCGCTGATAACCTTCTTGTTGAATCTCTTGTGCGCCTCGGATCCGTCCGGATTGTACAGCGTCCAGTCGATGCTGTCCCCATGGCCGCCGGACCATTTCTTGGTAAACGTGAACTTGAATTTGTAGGGGCTCGGTTGTTCCTTCTTTTCCCATTGGGCGATAAACGTATGGTCTTCCGTAACCGTGTATTCGTCGCCCGGATCATACCTTGAGCCCTTCCAGTACAGGAAATCGTAGTCCTCCCGTTCCGGCGCCCCGAGAATGGTGATGACCTCGTTTTCCCCGTACTCCGAGCTGACCGGTTCCGTGCTCCCGTTCAGGGTGCCGCCGTTTGGATCAAAGGTGATCGTATATTTCTTTGTCTCTTCCGGGTCATGGCTGTTGATGATCTCATACCCGTTGATCTCAGCCGAGTAACCCTCCGGTACCGGATCCTCCTTCACCGTATACCGGATGACCATGCCGTGCTCAGCCTTCGGCAGGTTCGCGAAGCTGTACTTCCAGCCGTAGTCCGCCGTCGTCTTCCGGCTGTCGGTCTCGGCGCCGTTCTTCATCAGTTTCACCGTCACGCTGTCCGGCCGGATGCCGTCCAGGTCGTCCTCGTCGTCCCAGGTCTTTGTGCCGCTGACCTCGGTCGTCCCGGGAATATGTTTGTTTGTGATCGTGGTGCCGTCCACGCTCTTTTCATATCCTGCCACCGGCACCTCGTCCACGGTATAGGTGATCTCTTTGCCGCCCGCCTTCTCCGGCACGTTCCGGAAGGTGAACTTCCAGCCGTCCTCCTTTGTCACGGTCTTCTCGGCGTATTTGTTTCCGTTTCCGTACAGGATCACCGTCACGCTGTCCGGCCGGATGCCGTCCTTGTCGTCTCCGTCGTCCCAGACCTTTTCGCCGCTGACGCTCACGGAGCCGGGAACATGCAGGTTTGTGATCGTATAGCCGTCAACGGTCATTTCGTAGCCGTCCACCGGTTCTTCGCCCACGGTGTACTCGATCTCCTCGCCCTTTTCGGTCCTGTCAAGGCCTTCAAAGCAGAACTTCCAGCCGTTTTCCGCGGTGACCTCCTGTGTGTCCGCCTTGACGCCGTTTTTGTAAAGGATCACCGTCACGCTTTCTGGCCGGATGCCGTCCCGGTTATCCTTGTCGTCCCAGACCTTTTTGCCGCTGACTTCCATGGTTTTCCTGTTGTCCACGGCAAACACGACCAGCTGCAGGTTTTCCACCACTTCCGGCTCTTCAATGGTCGCCTTGTAGCCTTCCGGCACGTCCTCCTCAAGGATATAGGGGATCAGCTCTCCCTCATCGTTCCAGACCGGCACCTCGACGTGGTTCATCCAGTTGCCTTCTTTGGTCACGGTAAAGGTTTTTACGGTTTCCTCTCCGTTCATCAGACGGAAGGTGACCGATTCCGGCCTGTCCGCCGGGACGTCGTCCGTCCATGTTTTGGCGACGCCGACCGTGTTGATTGCCCGCCAGTTCTGGATCACGAACGAATATCCGCTGTCCAGGATAAACGGCGGTCCGTATTCCTCCGGCAGTTCCTCCTTAAGGCTGTAGTTGACGGTCCGGTCGCCGCCCTCGGCATAGACCGGGCAGTCCTTAAAGACCGCTTCCCATTCCCCGGCCGCGTTCAGCACGGCCTCCATGCCGGTCTCAGCATAGGTCCCTTCTTCCTCCCGGTCAGACAGGAGCTTGACCGTGACAGAATCCGGATGGTACAGGTCCAGTTCGTCGTGCAGCCATACTTTCTTAACGGCGATATCCGTCACTGTCAGGGTCCGCCGGTTGGTTACAACAAAACCCTCTTCCGCATTGCCCGAAATCAAGGGTTCATCATACCCTGTCACCTGGGTTTCCTTAACCTGCCAGTCTATCTTTTGCCCGTTCTCATAAACCGGGAAAACGGTACCGTTGGGATCAATCACATATTCCCATTCATCCCCATTATCCGCTGTGCGCCTGACAGAGATCTTCTCAAACGGTTCATCGTTTTTCAGCAGTTGCAGCTGGATCTGGTAAGGGCGTGCGCCTTCATAGTTGCTTTCGTCGTCCCAGACCTTTGTGACGCGAATTTCTTCAAGCAGGTCCCGGGTGTTTGTAATCGTGAACCCTTCGACCATTGACCCGGTTACCTCTGCGGTGTAGCCGGGAACAGCCGGCTCCATGACCGAATACTCAATCAGTTTCTGTACTTCGTTGCCCTCGCTGTCCCTGAACGTCTGGAAGAGTGGCAGGCCGGTGAAGCTGCAGGTCCAGTTGTCATTTGCGGTAACATATTGCGTTTCGATGACGGCCCCGCCTACCGTCAGATAAATGTACACGCCGTCGCCGCCAAACGCGTCGGCACCCTGTTCATTCCATACTTTTTGTACAGTAACGGTGCGTGTCGCTCGCGTTTTCGTATTTGTAATCGTGAAACCATCTGCCATATTGCCGGTCACTGTCGCAGTATATCCGGTTACCGGGTCCTCTTCCACGGAATACTGGATGATATCTCCGTTTTCATCAAAGGCATCCAGGTTCAGGAAATAACCGTCGTCATTGCCCGTCATTTCTCTTGAATCACCGGTTCGGCTGCCGTTTTTCAAAAGATAGACAGTCGCGGTTCCCGTGTCGCCGTCCCAGACTTTACGGACGTAAACATCCCTCTGTGTCGGGTAATTTCGCATGGTCAGGACGATACAGCCGGCGGTTTCGGTTGTTTCATAATCCACATGGTACCCGCCCATTGTCTCTTCCACGGTATATACATAGGGATTTCCGTTTTCGTCATACTTCGGGCCGGTAAACTGCCTCTCCCAGTTGTCCGCTGCCGTCACGACTTTGACCGTGTCGTCCGGATAGGGCGTTCCATTCTGCTTCAGGACAAAGGGAGCTTGATTTGAATACGGACTTGACTGGTCCGGATCGACGAGCATCCATTCTTTCCGGACGGTGATGGTCATTGTGTTGTCGAAAGTATTGGTTACGGTGAAGCCGTCCGCCGCAGAGCCGGTAATGATACCATCTATGTAACCGCCGACTTTGTCTTCCACCAGTGTGTAATTGATCGGCTGCGCTTCACTGTCGAACGCCGGGACGGCACGGAAGAAGCCCTCCCAGTTGTCAGCCTTCTTCAGTTCAAGGGACATGACCTCCTCAGAGCCGTTCATCAGGCGGACAGTAATCATCTCCGGGCGGTCGTCCGTATGGCCGTTATCGCCTTCCCAGACCTTGGCCACATGAATGTTGATCAGGGAGCCGTCCGGTTTGTTGGTGATATTGAAGCCTTCCGCCGTTTCCGACCCCTCGATCGTGGTCTCATAGCCTTCGACAGGCTCCTCCCTGACAGAGTATGTCAGGCCTTCCTCCTTCGGCAGGCCCGTAAAGGAAGTTGCCCACTCGTTCTCCTCGCTCAGTTCCGCGCTGCCGACCTCGTTGTCTGTGTCTTCATCGCTGCTGTAAAGGGTGACCGTTACCGAGTCGGGGCGGGCGTTGTACTCGTCGTTGTTGTCGTCCCAGATCTTCAGCACGGGAACATTGACCAGCTGCGTGCTGTTGGTGACGTCGCAGGTCCAGGTCTTGCTGTCTTCGTCCCAGACGGGATCCGCGAACACGGCGGTATAGCCCTTCACGCCGGGCGTGACGGTTTCGTCTCCTCCGCCGTCTGTCGACGCGGTGCCTTCCGTGACGGAGTACCGGATCTCCTGCCGGTCTTCCGTATAGCGGGGCAGGCCGGAGGCGCTCCAGGTCCAGCCGTCGGCTTCCGTGACGTCCAGCGATCTCACGACGCCGCCGTTATCGGCCGTGATATTGATGCGTATGGATTCGGGGCGGGTGTTTCCGGCGTTCTCTTCGTCGTCCCAGGTTTTTGTCCCCTTGATTGTGACCGTTTCCTGGCCCCGTGTCTTTGTGTTGGTGACCGTGAAGGTGTACTGCCGTTTATTGGTGCCTTTCTCCTTGCCTTCGGACATGGAGACCGAGGCGGTATACCCATCGATCGCCGTCTCGCTCACCGAATAGGAATACGCCTTCCCTGTGGAAGGATTGACCCTGTCCTGACCGGGCAGTTTCGTCTCCCACCCGTTACCGCTGTCCAGCGTATAGGTCCCGACAGTCTGATCGTCCCGTTTCAGGGTAACCTCAACACTGTCAGGCCGGTTGGGATCTTCTTCGATCCATTCCTTCCTGATGATGATATCCGCCGTGTCCTTCAGGATATTGGTCACCCTGTAGGTATAGACGTCGGTCGCGTCCCCGCCGCTGCCTTTCTCGCTGCTGACGGTCGGCCCGGAAACCCGGGTCGTCCAGGCGCTTGAGTTTGTCGTTTCCGTCACGGTGTAGCCGCTCAGGTCAGCCTTTTCGCCCGCCTGGGTGCCGGGCCAGGTCTGTCCGGACTTGGCCGTGATCGTAAAGGTGAAGCTTTTGCTGCCGTTTTTGGTAAAGGCGACGTCCACCGGGGAGCCGGCCGGTACGCCGCTGACCCCGCTGCCGGAAGACGTGAACGAGACGACGGTGCCTCCGTTCGCGTCCTTCACCGTAAACGACATCTGGGGAACCGAATACCCTGCCTGATCGTCCGCGTCCAGGTTCTTGACGATTACCATTTTGGGCGGGTTGGCGTTCTCTTTGGTGTTGGTCAGGTTATGGCCGCTGACGCTGAGGGTATAGTCGTCCTTATGCTCATAATTCTCCGGGTATTCCTCGCTGACGTCGTAGACCTTGTCCGGATCCAGTTCTGTTCCTTCCGCGACGTCTGTGCCCAGCAGCGACCAGACCCAGGTATCGTTCCCCTTGTTGTCCTCTTTTTTGATGGTCGTGCGGCCGACCTCCTGGCCCGTATCCGGCTCTTTCACAACGATCGTCAGGCTGTCCGGCCGGTCTTCTTCCTTGTCGCCCTTCCAGATCTTCGAACCGCCGATCGCGTCCGGCTCAGGATCCCCGCTGCTGCTGTACCAGGCGTTGATAATGTTGCATGCGCGTTCCCAGTCCTTGTCAAGCTTCGGGATCTGGTAGGGTTTTCCGGGGATCGTCACGTACATCTGCCCGCTAAAGGGATTCAGCGAGAAGGAGATGGGTATGTCGAAGCCTGTCAGGAATTTCAGGAGATCTGTGACGATCGCGCTGGAAAGCTCCTGCGCCTGCCATTCCACCGGGACGCCGGGGATCCCCATCCAGCCGTATTTTTTCACGCAGAACCTGGCCCGCCAGGCCACCAGCGGATTTGTAGTTTCCCCCGGCTTCTTGATCCGGGCGATCGCGAACGTCAGATACTCTGCCTTCGGCGCCACGTCAAAGGTGATCAGGTAATCCGCGTATTCCAGCCAGTCCGTACCGGTGATGGAGGCGATGGCGTTGAAAATGGACGCGATGTCGCCGGAAAGCGGCTTCCACACCGGCAGCCAGAGGCCCGCGAGCCGCTCCAGCGTCCCGCCGGCAGCCATATCCCGGTATTGTTCCTTGATCCGGTAGCCGAGCATCACCCAGACCTCGTCCGGCGGCTCCGCGTCGCCGAGCATAAGCTGCCAGCGCTTGTAGATCGCCATGTCCATCACGGCTGTGTTCGTGATGGTGGTCAGGTCGTCTTTTTCTTCATAATTAACCTGGTATTTCGTGTCGTGCGCCTCGACCTGCTCCCCGACGGGCGTTGTATATTCGTCCACATGGTAGACCACGGTGGGGTTCGGGAAAGCAACCTTTTTACCGATCCTCGTCAGGAAGCTGATATCCCCCGAGATCTGCCAGAGCTCGTCGAAAGGCCTGTCCTTCACCAGGTCCCATATGTGGATATTGTCCAGATCGAAGCGGGCAGGAACAACCCGCTTGCTCAGCTCCTTGCCGGGACCGGGATCCACATGCATCAGACCGTCCGACTGCCCGATCAGCTGGATGTCCTCGTCTGCGCCGGCGGGGTTTTCCGCGGACCTCAGCTCGCGGATACGGTATTTGATCTCCTTCGTTTCGCCTTTCGCGTTCACCTCATACTTGGGAACCTCCCGGAAGGTATAGGACCAGTTGTTGGCCGGAGACAGTACCGCCATCATTACCGTGCCGTCCGGATTCGTCATCGTTTCCCAGCAGAAGAAGCCGGTGCTGTAATGCTGGCACTGCAGCACCACCTCGATGCTCTCCGGGCGGTCCTGGTCCGCATAGTCGATATCCCATTCCTTTTTGACAGACAGTTTTCTGGTGAACCGGGATTTCAGGTAGATGTCCACCGGTTCATTCTCGCCGCGTTTGATGTCATACAGCATCTTGGCACTGCCTTCCATTTCGTAAAGGTCGGTGCCGATCGTGTCTGCCGTGATCGTATATTGCTTGCCCTCCTTGTAAGGAAGGTAAAGGTTTGCGCGTCCCTTTCCGTACTGATGGGCCGCCACGACGTCCGGGTTCGCGCCGGTCGTCGCGCGTTGGAACCGTTCCGCCGTTTGGTCCGCTGACACGATCTCTTCAGGATGCACGTTGACGCCTTCGACCGGATCGGTCTCGTTCCGGTTGTACCAGACCCGCACGGGAACCTTGTAATACAGGTGGTCGCAGTATTCCTGGTATTTCAGTTTTTCCTTCCAGGTCAGCGACTGGACAAATTTCTTCTCCGGCCCGTTCTTGTATTTCCCGCCGGCGTTCCATCTTTTATCGACGATCGTTTTGTGGACAAGGGGAAGTTCGATATGGGATACCGCGGTGACACTCAGGCTTGACGACTCCTTCGTCGTGCCCTTGACGCAGCCGTCTTTCCCGTTCAGCACGCAGGTATGGAGCGTATGGACGCTGTCCGGCAGGAGGTTGTTTTCGTTGTACTGTAGCAGGTCCTTTTCAAGCCGGGCGACGGCTTTCACGCCCTGCATCAGGTCCACGTCCATCTCCACCAGCGGTCCGAGCGTGTATTTGTACCAGCCGATCTCGCCAAACGCGGCGCTGCCGCGGAACCCCACGCCCGCGCAGACGAAGGTGTCCGTGTTCGCTTTTTTCGGGGCGACCGATGTAAACTCGCATGTGGGGTTCATCTCGTAGGTGAGCCCTTTGTCCGTGGAAATGCCGACGATCAGCCTGGCGTCAAAGCTGCCCTTGACCTTGGCCGGCTGCGTGGCGCCGGCCACGAAGAACGCGCCCAGGTCCAAGCCGACGCCCAGCTTCGGCATAAAGTCAAAGATGTTATCCTTGAGCTTCGTATTGGAGAGGCCGCGCACGGTGTTGATCTTTGTGTCAAGCGTCGGGGAGCCCGGGATCTTGCCCTCCTTGATATCCAGGTCGAAATTTCCCTTTGCGCCGATCTTGACGGTGATCCCGATCTTGATCACGGGCTTGGGGATGACTCCGAGCCAGTATCCGTCCGTATCGATATCGAAATGCGGATCGACGCCCAGATAGGAAAAGTCCAGGTTTGTGATCTTTCCTGAAACCCCGTCGGAATTGACCTTCACGGTATCCGCCAGCGCCTCGGATGGATGGGCGGCAACCATCAGGACTGCTATCGGCAGAATCAGCAGGAAAATCATCAGAATCTTTCGGATGCTTCTCATTTGGATAACCTCGGCTTTCAGTCGGAACCTCATTCCGTCCGGAGTGTTTTCTTCACTATGTATGGTATTTGGGGTATAAGTATCATGGGTTCATTGCCTGATACCCAAGCATTATGAACAAAGGCGTTAATAACTGCCTCACGGAAGGCATCGTTTTCAAAAAGCGGAACCTCTTTTCGCTCCACAACACGATCGGTTTCATCTGCCTGAATGATATTCAGCACATCCCCGTATCAACCATTACCAATACGAATCCGCGACCTTCAGTTCCACCTCGCCCTGCCACGAATCCGCGTCCGGGAAGGTGGCCGTCTGCCCGTC
>OCTW011444414.1_pt1 | contig 10771 bp, 11 predicted proteins | sample 1539671 | NCBI WGS metagenome assembly OCTW01 (sample SAMN02144230, study PRJEB22623) | gut metagenome | biome: sheep rumen | host: Ovis aries | place: New Zealand | reverse complement strand
TTCTTGCCATAACAAAACCTCCTATGGTTTCTATTATACCATAGGAGGCTCTTTTTGTCATTGTACGTTTTTTATGGTTCGGTTCACTGCTCGCTTTGTCTGAGGGCTTCTTATTATTCTACAGCGGAGATCATGAGGCTGTTTTTCTGCGCTCTTCTCGTATGCCCTGAATGCGCCCTGTGTCATAAACGGCAGCAACAGCAAGTGCAAGAGTCCAGTGCTGCACGATGAAGCAAGCGGCTTGAGGGTCAAACTGTTCGATCACTGCAAGAGCTCTGAGCATACTGTCATGCGTTCCGGCTCGCTTGCTTATTTCTGCTCCCTCCTCTGCCGTTATGAGTTCGGGGATAGATTGCTTTTGTATCAATTTCAAAACGTCCTTTCTCTATGATAGGCAACGCCCTCCCTTTGCAAGAGGGCTGTGCCTGCCTGATCTGTCAGGCTACTGTGAAGCGCCTGCTCTCGGTCTGCTTGGTGTACTGATCGTACAGCTCCGCGTGCGTAGCCTTGAAGCTCTTGCTATCGAAGCGGCTGCTGATCACAGTCTTGTATCTCAGCTTGAAGATGTCAATTTGCAGTTCTTCCGCGCCCTGCGCGGTCATTTCAGCCTTGAGCTCGTCCTTTATGCTCTCCGCGTCCTTCTCTGCCTCTGCTATGAGGGTTTCCAGCTCCTTGAGCTCCCTGATCTTGTTAAGCATTTCAATGTTTGTCATTGTGATTTCCTCCTTGAATAATTTTCTTGACTTTCCGCTGCGATTGTGCTATAATCAAGGGAGATTAGCGGAGGGTCTCCCTTGTGTTAGTCTTTCTGGAAGTGATCGGGTGGTGTGAAGTTTATCCGATCACTTTTTCTTTTTCAGCTTCTGCTTGAGTTTCTTGACCTTCCGCTTGAGCTTCTCGTTCTCTCTTATGAGTTCCTCAAGCCGATGGCTCTGTTCGTTGGTCATGTCGGGCATCTTCCTCACTTCCTTTCGTATTCCCTCCGCTGTAAGCCTTTCTCCTTACAAGTACATTATAACACGGTTAACAGTGAATTGCAATAGGCAAAGTATACAAAGTTAACAGCGAATAATTGTGTATTTTTACACTGTTAACCCGTGTGTGTTTGTGTTATAATGTAAATAAAGACAAAAGGAGGTGATTGTATGGCGGTTACTGAGGCGCACAAAAAAGGAAACAGAAAATGGGACAGCGAAAACATGACAACTCTCGGCTGCAAGGTCAGGAAAGAAGAAGCTGAGCGCTTTAAAGCTTATGCTGCCGAGAAAGGGACAACAGCGAACAGTCTGCTTAAAGAATTTGTGTATAAATCTATTTTTGGCGAGAACGATGAAAAGCGATCAGAATAAAAAGCAGCAGGCTTCCTCACTTTAAGGGGAGGCCTGCTGTTTATATATTATACTTAGTTTTACCAAGCTTCAAAGGCGTTCTGAGGAGTCTGGCGTGCGTTCTGAGTGGCTTTTGTCCTTTACTCGTGAAGTTAGACGTTGAAGGAGTCAAAGGGGCTTACAGTGCATTCTCGTGCATACAAGAGGCAATGCGCATAAATTAGTTGCAATTAGTTGCATTTCAGAGTACATCAGACAGCTGTTAAAAAAGCTGTCAGTTTATAATGTTTCAAATCTTGGGTGTTATTTGGGTGTTATATGAGACAAAAGCGCTCAAACAAAGGCTAAATGTTGTTAGACGTTCGAGCAGCTAAAACCGCGATAAATCGCATTTTGCTAAACATTGCAAAACGTTACTTCTCAAGATTGTGTGTGTTCAAGTCCCGTTTGCCGCACCACTTTCTAAGGCTCTTAAATCGCGTAAATGCGCGGTTTGAGAGTTTTTTGTTTGTACCCGCCCAACAACCCACCACCCACAAAAACACAGATCCCCGAGCCGTAGCCCGGGGATCACTCATATTGCTTAACAAATTTTCTGCACAGAGCTGTTCCAAGGCAGAAGCTCTTCAAGTATATCGGGATTTGTCAGGAACTCCATGCTCGGCAGTACAGTCAGCAACAGCTCAAAGTACTTGAACACATCAAGTCCGTTTGCTTTGGCAGTTTCTACGATACTGTAGATATCAGCACTTGCTCTCGCGCCTTTAGGCGTGTCGCTGAACAGCCAGTTTTTTCTTCCGACGGTAAATGGACGTATCGCATTTTCAGCGGCATTGTTTGAAATGGCACAGTCACCGTCTTTGAAGTAGTTTCCGAGAAATTCTCGTCTCTTGAAAGCATATTCAAATGCCTTTCCAAGCTGCGTTTTCGGAAGAACTGTCGGTGCTGTCTTTTCAGCCCATGACCAGAAAGCCTCAAACACAGGCTTTTCCTGCGTCAGACGCTCACTAAAACGTTCTTCGGTTGTAAATCTGTCAAGCTCCGACTCAATGGAAAACAGCTTGTCACAGAAGTCTCGGCCTGTCCTGGCTATGCTGTTTTCGCTGTCCACGACAATGGCTTCGTGGAACTTTCTGCGAACATGAGCCCAGCAATTGCAGTGCGTGACTTTTGTGAGTTTGTTGTAACCTGCATATCCGTCTGTGTGCAGATAGCCGTCAAAGTCTCTAAGGAACTTCTTAGCTACGTCTCCTGATCTCGATTTATTGTAATCATAGACCACTATTTGTTTTTCGGAATGCTTGCCTGTGCGGTATACCCACATATACTGCTTGCTGTTGTCGGATACGCCAGTTTCTTTTAAGACCTTGACGTAAGTCTCATCGCAGTGCAGAACTTTTTCTTTCAGCATTTCAGCTTTCAGTCTTGCGACAAACTTGCTGAAATAATCCTCGCTGCACCTGATGATCCAGTTTGCCATTGTTGTTCTGCTGAGCGAATATCCAAGGCGTTCCCAGTCCTTTTCCTGACGATACAGCGGCATTGCGTTGACATACTTCTGATATATCACCCATGATACTGTTGACGCTGATGCAAGCGAATGCGGCAGCACAGGGGCAGGCACAAGTCCGTGGAGAAATACAGGCATATTCTTTCGCTCGCATTTTTTACAACCGTAAGTTACGCTGTAAAATTTTTTCACCACCAGCTTTGCAGGTATCAGTTTGCGCATATCGGTATATCCGCACACGATGTAGATGTTTTCCGCACGGCTGACATCGCCGATCATCTCAGTACTCCCAGCAGCCGTCTGAGCGCAGATTCATTGAAATCATCAGGCAGCGATATTTTTACATACGGCTTTCATACTCGGTTACTTTGCTGCACTGAATAAAACCTCTGTACCGGAAAGCGATACGGAGAGCTTTGCTATGCCCAAGGAAGATGCCGACCTCAGTGATATTGTGATGAAAAAACTTCAGGGTATTGGGAGGCTTGCTTACCCGATAATTTCGAGTGCGGATTTTTTGCATTAAGGGGTCTCTCAGAGACCCAGTATAGAATTCTATATATAGAGGATATCGGTCTTGGAGGCTCTGCTCAGAGAAGGACTGTTGCCAAGGTCTTTGATCCGGCACGAGTAGTTTATTCTTCCGAGTATTATGCAGATCTCTCCAAAAAGCTGTTTAGTGGTGTTATAGTTGCCCCAAAGCCCGATATGACCATAATGTTCGGTAATACCATTGGGGTTTTTCCACAACACGATTGTAAGTACACATTCAGATATTATCCGTCAACCATAAGATAATACCACTTAGAGGCAGGCGAACCAATTGAGGACTATGAAACCAAATCTTTGCTATGGGTCTACTATAAATACGTTGATGCCTATAAATATATGCTAAAACTGTATCGTCGAGCCCGGAGATGGTATAAATACGGCGTTACAAGGTTCGACCCGGATACAGCCAATAATGCTATAGAATTGGCTAAAGACCTCATAGATGATCTTATATACTTGGAAAACGCCTTTGCCGAGGAATATAAAAAATCCATATCCGGTCACTCAGGAATAAAAGGTATCTCAGCATACACATTGAACAAAAGGACTTTCATATATATCATAGAGAGCAACAAAGCCAAGGCAGCATAATAATGGTGCTCATAATCTATAGGTCGTTCATCAAAACCAAGAGTCCTCTGAACTAAGTTGTTCCATTCAGCTAACAGAGTGTTGTTGTTCACTGATACAAGGTTCATTCCCAAAATCGGAGCATCTGGATTATTGGAAGCTCATTCAACTCAGAGTGGGTGATCGGCTCAGGAACAGAATACTCGGTACTATAGCCAACATAGGCAGGATAGGAACTTAGTATTATGATAAGCCAAATCAGGAAGCAGGATGCTTATTCCCCTACCAATGCGATGTAGGAACTAAGTTGATGTGGAGCCTTGGAGACGTGCAGTAGACCGAGGCTTCTAAAACTCAGAGGAGAAAAACCTTTGATAGGTCTAAAAACTCGGAATTCAAAAAAAATGGTACCTCTCAAAACTGAGGTGGAGTGATATCTTAGAAACAGAGGTGTCTGTAACACTCGGGTCGTTCATCAAATCGGAACCTGTGAAAAACTAATAGGCTTATCAACTCATGGCAGTAGTAAATCAGGGGGGCTATCAACACAAAGCGATCGGTCAAACCCAAAGCAAAATGTCACCGACGGATGTATCAAGCATATCGCCGAAACCGGATACACTCCCATGACAGGTGCCGGGAATATCAAGAACCTTGAGGTCGATGATATCTCTCGGCTGTTGATAGTTGGGCTGTTTTTGTTAATTGAATATTTACAATTATATTTAAACCATTTTTCGATCTCAACAATCTAATATACATAAATCTATTTTAGGAGGATTTCAATATGAAAGATAAAATCAAAAAGTGGGTCATCATTCTTACGGTAGGGTTGATGATAATAGGAATTCTATCCGCACTAATTAGTTTTGCTATTATAATGATGGCATCCCCAAAAGAGCGTCTTGCGAATCGTGATATGTATGATACTGTCTGGCATTCCTTTTTCCTGGGCGGTATTACAGCTGTAGTTGCAAAGATCCTGTTGGTCGTTGAAACAATCGGTTTTGCGGTTTCGGGACCCAAAACAAAAAGAACAACACATTCGACCTCATGTTCATTTATAGATATAGGCAAAGGATCAGCTTTTGACAGATCGTCGCACGGTAATGCTCATACCGATTTTAACAGCGATAGTTTTCAAAAGTATAATAATCAGTTCTATCAGCAGATGCAGGAGCAACAGAGACAGATGCAGGAGCAAATGCAGCAGATGCAGGATGAACAATTCAGGCAGTTTTCACAGTGGTCTATGGAAGAGACGATGAAGGCTTCAACTCCTATTGATCAAGGTGGCTATAGCCCTAATGACAGCTTCAATAGCTTAGACAGTTTCGGAGGCTTCGATAACTTCGGCGGCTTTGGGAACTTCTGAGCGATAGTACAAGTTTGGTTTGCCTCATCAGATCAGAAGCATTTAATTCATCATATCCCGATAAGCGCGATTTTTATTTACCATACTTTTCGTATATAATAGTGTCAGAGATCAGTGCTGATGAATGGAGCTCCCGAGTTTCCGCCGCCCTGCGATGCAGCGGATAAGTGGGTATTGGGGCCACACCCACGTCAGGAGCACGCACGCTCTTTAGCGCAGAGCCAAAACTCTGCGTACTTAACGTGATGCCATTTGGGCGCATGAAAGGAGAGATACTATGTCAAAAAAGAAATCGTTGAAGTATCAGGTACAGGGTATGCTGAGCGAAAAGCTTGCTATCGGAAAAAGCAGACACGAGGCCAAGGACGAGGAGGGTCGCTCCCCGTATATACATTCGTGGAGCACATACAACAGCTATGTCAAACACTGTCTTGCCTTTGCATTATGGGCAAAGAAATTATACAATGTTGTCGATGTCAAAGAGATGGAGATCCTTGTGGATACATATCTTCAGCTGAGGACGTATATCGGGCTTTCGGCCTGGACCGTTTCGCTTGATGCAGCGGCTCTTGCAAAGCTCTACGGCTGTCGGATAACCGATTTCGGGACAGAGCTGCCGAAGAGAAGAAGGGGCGACATCAAACGCTCCCGCCGCAGGAACACGGGCTTTGACGAAGAGGCTCACCGTGAGGCTGTTGATTTTTGCAGGGGCACGGGTCTACGCCGTCACGAGATGGCTGCACTTACAGGTGCTGACATCAGCAAAGATAACGGCACGGTATATGTTCATGTAGAGAAAGGCAAGGGCGGCAAGAGAAGGAACGCTCCTGTCAGAACGGGCTTTGAGGGGATTGTTCTGGCTGCCGCCGAAAGATGCAGAACAGAGGAAGAAAAGCTGTTCCCGAAGGGCTCGCTCCCAAGCCGAATGCCCGCTCACGGCTACCGTGCAGAGTATGCCAAGGCGCAGTATTCCGCCCTTGAAAGGCCCCTCGGCGAGATACCCAAAAAGGAACGCTACATTTGCAGAAAGGATAAGGCGGGCATCGTCTACGACAAACAGGCAATGGCCGAGGTCTCCAAAATGCTCGGCCACAACAGGCTGTGCGTCATCGCGGAGAGTTATTTGTATTGATGCAGCACCGGCGCGGCGGTCGTTTTCTTCCCTATTGTATTTTTCAGGGCTATATGGTAGAGTATAGTCGGATAATATCTTGGATACGGGGAGTGAAGAAATGCTGCCGATATATCTGGCCGACCTTGATACACAGGAAGAGAAAGACCTATTTGAAAAGCTATACAGAGAATATAAAAGCAAAATGTACTCCATAGCTATGAGTATTTTGAATAATGAATCCGATGCGGAAGACGCTGTTGACATGGCTTTTCACAGGCTCGCAAAAAACTTCAAAATAATTTCAAATAAAAGCTGTAACGAAATCGAAGGCTATATCGTTATATGTATCAGAAGCACCGCAATAGACATTTACAGGAGCAACAGAAGAACTGTCGAAAGGACCCGTTCAATTAAAGATGATGATTCTACGGGAGATATCTGGGAACAGAAGACAGACCATATGTCAATGATCTCTGCAATAAGAGCTTTACCCGATGAATACAGCGATATAATATTCTTGTGCGACTATCAAATGCTTTCGGCTAAAGAGGTTTCAAAGCTGCTGAACATTACGGAACAAAATGTCAGGACAAGGCTTCACAGGGCTCATAAAAAGCTGAAGATCATTCTGGAAGGAGGGGATCTTGATGACTGAAAAAGAATATCGGCAATGCATAGCGGAAGCACTTCTGCCAAAGTATCATATTATTCTCGCAGAAGCCGACAGCAGTCATGAGTTTTCTCCCGATTTTGAGAAACGAATGGATAAGCTGATACGGCAGCGCCGCAGCTCACTCTATCGATTTACCAATACTTTCGGCAAGCGTGTTGCTGTGATCATAATAGGATTAATAGCTGTATCTTTCACTACAGTGATGAGTGTAGAGGCACTCAGAACTCCCTTCCTTGAGTTCATAACAAGCCGTTTCTCAGATCACAGCGAGGTAAAAACTATTGATGGCGGCGATAACTATCCTGAAAAAATAGAGAGCGATTATGTAATAACATATAACCTCTCTGATTACATTGTCGAAAGAGATGAACGTACAGACCAAGACCATAAGATCAACTATCGGAAAGATAATGTAGTTGTTTGTTATTACCAATCTGTCATAAGCGGTTATAACTACTCATTCAATACGGAAAGCGCTGATGTCGAGCATATAGATATAAACGGATATGATGCTATCGGATTCCTTGATAACAACAACTATTATACATTAGTATGGAATAACGGAGAATACATCATAGAAACAATGTCAAACATTGGTAAAGATGCACTAATTGAGATCGCGAATTCTGTGCAAAAGGCAGAATAGCAAACAACAATGTAACAAAAACCCCCTTTGCAACGTTATGGATCTACAGAACGAGATAAGTTCTGAAATTCATAAGCAAAGGGGGTGTTATTATGTTGAAAAGGATAACAGCTTTGTGGTTAGTAGTACTTCTAGTTTGTGCAACGTTATGTTTGCCAGCAAGCGCTCCTTTTTGGTACACCTTCAACAAAACTCCCCATAAAAATTTGTCCGATCAAACAAAAAAAGTTACAATTTGGTCGAAGCGGTTACATTTTGCCTGTTAGGATCGTAATATATAATAGAGGCGCCTGCACGGAGAGTGGCGTGGCGAATTGGAATCGCCTTTGCAGCCGTGCGGCATCGACAGCACCGGGCTGCGGTGTATATTCTAAGGCAAGACAAAAAGACAAAGGAGCTTTAGTATGACTTTGCTTAGGAAACAGCTTTCGAGAGTAAGGCGTGACCGTCTTTTGTATTTTCTTTTATTCTTGAATGTCGTTGTTTCTTCATTGATAATCTGCTTTTCATACGGGCTTTACCAGAACTACAATATCATCATAGTCGGCGGGGAGACCGACAGCAACAAACCTCTTAATATATACTTTGACAAGGAGTCGTTGACGCAGCAGGAGAACGGCACCTATACCTGCGGCGTGACCAAGGCAAACGCTTTAGATTTTATTGGCAGCCTGAGCCCCGAGGCCGCGGGATATATCGACTGCTTCAGCTGCATGGCGGCTTACGGGCAGGATATCTATCTTACCGAGGACGGCGAGCAGGGAGATTATCTTCAGATATTCAACTGCGGCCTTGATAACGGAAGGCTCTGCGCATACAAGAACGAGAAGGGCGTGTTCAGCGACGAGGAATACCAAAGCGGTGCTAAGATCATCGCGGTGAGCAGATCGCTGTTTGAAGACGCAGGCGGGGAAGATATCTTCGAGGCAGCGACTGGCGATGAGCTTCTGACGGCCAGAAGGCTCAGCAAGGAAGAAACGACCGTCACGGTCGCCTCAGAGCAATTCACCGTGAAAGCATCTGCGAACAACTACGGAGAGCTCAGCGTGCCGTTTACCGCCCTGCCCGACGGCACCGAGCTTGTGGCGATGCCTTACGACAACATTGCTGTGCTTTCCTTCGGCGAGCCTATTGTAAGATCGGCCTACGACGAGATCAGCGCTGCCGTTCAGCTGCATTTCGGGCAGGGCTTCGCTCTTGAAGAAATGACCTTTACCGAGGTCTCTGAGTTCTATTACTACAGGACAGTGCTTATCATATCGGTGCTGATCTCGCTGCTTGCGGCGGTCAATACCGCGATACTTTTCCGATACTTGCTCGAGCGGCAGAGCCGCACTCTTGCGATCAACCGTATCTGCGGCTGCTCGCGTCTGAGAGCCTGCACTATGTATCTTTCGGAATGTATGCTGATGGTGCTGCCCCTTTTTGCGCTTTCGGAGCTTGTGTTCGACCTTGCCGCCAAGCCGCTGCTCGGCAGGATATTCGAGCATCTTGCAGGCGCCTACAGCTTAAAGATCTATCTTGCTGTTTTCGGGATATTCTCGGGCAGCGCCCTTGCAGCCATTACGGTGATGCTGCTTTTCACGATCAAAAAGCACAGCATAACCGAGCAGAAGCGCAACGCGGCTTCTCACAGGAGCATCGTGCTCAGGGTGCTCGAAGCAGTGCAGCTGTCGGCGGTGCTTGTGCTGGCTGTCTGCCTTGTTTCGGCCATTGTTTCTCGGTACGCGCTGTATTCGCCGTTCAAGGACGTGATCTCGCGTGACGGATATATGATCGCCGCCCAGCCGGGCAGCGGGATCTATCTCGAAGACTTCTGCGAGACCGCAGGCATCAGCGAGGATAAGCTGCTCTACACTACCCTCGGCTACTACGATATTGATGAAAAAGGCAAGGAGGAGCGCGGGCTCACGACGATACAGTACTGCGACAGGCTTGCGGAGCTTTACAAGCCCGATCTCTCGGAAGGCAAGTGGCTGACGGAGACCGACCACTCCTACAGCAGCGACAGGCTGATACCTGTTGTTCTCGGGAACGCATCAAAGCATCGGGTGGGTGATATGCTGACGGTCACTGATATGCCGCTCAGCTGGGACGCAGAGGGCAAAACGATCAAAAGCGAGGATATACACTTTATCGTTGTCGGGCGTCTGAAAGAGAACGCGGCGGTGGTCTCTTATCTTGATTACCTGAACGAGCCCGAGGACTACCGCAATGTTTACGGCATCCTCAATTCGTCCTTCGAGGACAAGGAGATCGCCCTTATGATGGAGCATGACGCATTGGCGCTTTTTGGCCGACATTCGATCATGCAGGGCGTGCAGTTTGTAATGAGATCAGACCTTACCGACGAGGGAAACGAGGCGCTGACGAGCCTTTTTGCAGAGAACAGCAGCCTTAAAGCCGTGCCGCTTTCCAAGATCGAGAAAAGCAGCCGAGAGTACATTTATGCCCAGCTTTACACCGTGTTCCCGATAATGCTTTGCATTCTGATACTTACAGTGATCTCCTCGGTATCCATCTGCGCCGTGGAGGCGCTGCGAAGGCAGCACGACAACGCGGTCTTCTATATCTGCGGGGCGACCAGAGCACAGTGCATACTCCTAAGCCTTTCATCGACCGCCCTGACCGTACTTGCAGCCGCAGCACTTGGCGGCGCCGTGCTTTCCGTCGGAAAAGCGACCTTCCTCAAAGAAACGGTCATATCCCTCGGGCTTCTGCCGCTTGCTGCCTGCGGAGCCATCATCGTGCTTTATCTGGCCTTTTCGGCAATAATGCCTGCCGTTGTTATCGGCCGCTTGCAGCCCTATGAGATACTCAAGGAGGAATAACCATGATAAAACTTGACAACATCGTAAAGATCTACAACCCCAAGAAGCAGAACGAATTTGAAGCCCTCCACGGCGTCTCGGCAACCATCGAGGACGGCGAGCTTGTCGCGATAATCGGCAAGTCGGGAGCCGGAAAAAGCACGCTCCTGCATATCCTCGCCTGCATCGACAG
>OCTW011196133.1_pt1 | contig 10772 bp, 11 predicted proteins | sample 1539671 | NCBI WGS metagenome assembly OCTW01 (sample SAMN02144230, study PRJEB22623) | gut metagenome | biome: sheep rumen | host: Ovis aries | place: New Zealand | reverse complement strand
TCTTAGAGAACCATTCTTTAAAAATACTAATAAATCCTTATAGAAAGCATAAGGTCTTTCCCATACAACTGCTTCTACATCTGAGAATGCTCCACTTGCCTTGTCCTTATATCTAACTAACATTTGAACAAAAATCTTCTTTGTAGCCTTAGCAATAACCTTATCACCATTAGCTGCAGCTGCACAGAATGGACACTTGTTTGGTTGTTCACCGAAAACATTTAAACAGTCAACACTTCCGTATGGATTAGGTAATCCTTCAAACTTTTGTTCGAAAACTGCCTTGTGAACAGTTACACCATTAAGTTCAGAAACATCTCCGATATTAATTCTAAGTAATGCTTCATCACCATCATTAGCTAACTTGAAGAAACCAATCTTTGTTCTTTCTCCAGTAGAGTTCTTTTCAGAACGATTTGTAGCAGCAGATACTGCGTTTTCATAATCTTGATTTGTAAATTGTGACATACTAATCTAATTCTCCTTTACTATTTTTAATAATCACATTAATTAATTTTTGTATTACAGTTTATTATACAATGAAATATTAGCAATTATTGATAGAATTTCAAAATTCATCATAATTTAAATCACCAATATCTTTTTTTCCATTTGGAATTTTTGGTTCGAAAACTAATACAGTCTTCTTTAATTTTGATTTTAATTTTCTCTTAAATGACTCACCTGCATCATCATTATCAAACATAATATATATTGATTTTAAATTAGTTGCATTTATTTGTTCAATTTGTGATTCAGTAAGCATTCCGAGAGTTGCACAAGCCGGAAATCCAAATTGATTTGCTTTAAGAGCATCAAATGGACCTTCTGTAATTAATATTTTTCTAACATTCGCATTTACGAGTTTATCTAATCCAAAAATTGGCTTTTCAACATCTTTGTCTAAATAAAACATCTTAGTATCGATAGATCGTTTGTGTAACATAACTAAATTTCCATGTAAATCATAACAAGGAAAAATTACATTTCGCGTTTCTGGATCATACTTTACTCCAAACTTTTTACATATCTCTCTTGATAATCCTCTTTGAGCCAAATATGGACACCAATCTTGATATTCTTCTAAAATTGCTGGATCGATACTTTTAACAAATTTTTCGCTATTTAAGTTTAATTTAATATCTGATCCTAAGTCAACTCTTGAGGATCTCTCAGACGGAAATCTTGCAAGTAGTCAACGAATTGCATAGTCTACTGACGAATCTAAACATCCAGCAACAAATTTTTCAAATGGACCAGATTCTCCACAAGTAAAACAGTGATATGTTCCATATTTTGCTTTTCTTTCAGAATCAGCACTACCTATGTAAATAAAACAAGATGGCTTAGATTCTTGCCCGTTTTTATGGAACGGACAAGTTACTCTAATTTCATCGCCTTTTATTTCAATTTGTCGTAATTTTGCGCCATGAAGATAAAATTTTAATTCATTTAAAATATCTAAGATTGATGTTTTTATTTTAAAATTTTTTATGTATAAAAACATTTAAATAACCTCCTAGAATACGTCTTCATCACCTGTAGAGTATGACTCGCCTAGATTTTGTAAATCTTCAGCAGTACTAACTCCATCACCTTCTCTTGGAATATAAGTAAATACTCCAGTATTAAAATTAATATCATATTGTAATTTATGGCCATCTCCACCGTCTCTTGCTTTTACAATATCTATATCTAATACTCCGTCTTTCTTATCTAACATTAAAATAATAGTTGCATCTTGACCAATTCTATCTGATCCACCAATTTGAGTTGAATCTTTTGAACCATCATCATTCTTTGTTCTATTATTTTGAGAGACAGAAATTACTGGAATTTTCTTTCTAACTTGTAACTTTTTAATTGCCTTAGAAATTGCAGCAATTTTTTCATTTTCTTTATTTGAAGAACTAGTCGAATCAAGTAAAGAATATTGATCTACGAATAAAATATCTAAATGATATTTATCTACGAAAGCGGCTAATGCATCAACTGTTGCTGGACCACCAATCTTATCCGATGTTAATACATATACATGTTCATTTTCTAGTGTTTTTAATGATTCAGTATATTGTTTATATTGATTATAGATAAAAGGATTACCACGATTAATATCGATATTTGAGATATGACTTCTCATTGTATCGTATCTATTCGCTAATTTATCTACTGTCATTTCACCTTCGAAGAAACCTACAGTTAATCCTGCTTTTGAAACAGCTTCAGCAATTTTTATTAAAAGCATAGTCTTACCTATACCAGTTCTAGCTGAAATAACCATATTTTCATTTTGTCGGTCAATTCCACCAACTAATAAATCTAATTCTTTAAATCCAGTTGATACATAGAAATTATCTTTTCCATTAACACGTTCTTCATATCTATCAAATCTAGATACATCATGAACAATATCAACTGCTTCTAATGTAGTAGAATTTTTTTCAATATTTTCACTAACTTCTTTTAATAACTCTTTTGCTTTATTTAAGTTTTCATTTTCCAAATATTGTTTCATTAAGTTGAAACTTAAAGCTAATGATTTATATTGATATTCCTTTAAAAATTCTTCTAAAATATAACTTGTTGGTTCAGTTGTAGAAACTAATCTAAATTCTTTATATGCTTTGTGAAATGTTTGTTTATCTGGAATGCATCCGTAAGCTTCAAAATGATTTTTAATAAAATTAAATTCTGGCTTAAAATCTATAAACTTATCTGCATCAATATTGTTAGTAGTAAGTAGAGTAAAATCTCCGGTATCTAATATTCTATTTAGAAGAGTCTCTTCAGCCGTTAATACGATATTATTGTTTGTTGATTCCACTTAAGAAACCTCCTTTCGCCCATGAACGTTTGTCTGAGCCAAATAATTCAATATCAATGCTCAAATTACAAATTCTACTTGTCAGTCTACTTCCTAACGCAGTCATCATTTGTTCTTTATTTAAATTTGAAGTAAAAATATTTGATTTTCCAAGACTTATTCTATTATCAATCATACTTAATAAATGATTTATCTCAAATTCAGAACCGACTTTGGCTGCAATATCATCCCAAATAACTAAGTCTGCTTCTAAATAATTTTGTTTGATATAAAGAGCTTGCTCATTTTTATCTGAAATGTTTTCTTTTAATGCCAATAAGAATGATGGAACATTTATAAATAAAACTTTACATTCTAATGGCGCTTTAAACCATATTGAATCTAAATATGAATGTGCAATACGAATTGACCAAGAAGTTTTTCCGTTTCCGGAAATACTTGAGTGTAAGAATAAATTTTCTCCACCGCTGACAAATTCATTTATATGATTACATATCATTTTTAAATTCGTAAATGATTGAACGTCCTTTCTATCAAGAGCGTCGCTCTCATTCAAAGCTAACGAAAAAGGTTTTCGTAGCTTTTCAGAGATTAACGCAGCGTCGTATAGAGCGGACAATTTATATTTTCTCATACAAAAGTCTTTATCACAATCTTTATGATTGCATCTTTGATAAAGAAAACAATTGTTTGAATCACTCATAAAAAATCCTCCTATAACTAATTATAATAATCCAGTACTTCCAAATCCACCAGCACCTCTTAAAGACTTTTCAGTAAAGAACTCGTCTGGAGTTATTCCAGAATAAACCTTTGCTCCATTACCGATCTTTACTTCAACCATTTGCATGATTTTTTCATCACACTTAATTGTTTGATAATCATCTGAAGTGTTAATTATATGATAATGAATAATTCCTTGATAAGAATAATCAATAATACAAGCTCCAACAACTAATTTCTTCTTAGTTGCAATACCGGACTTATTAAAATCAATTAAAGCTGAGTCACTTGGAATCTTCATATATAATCCAGATGGAATTAATAAATCTGAATGTGGCGCGATAGTAATTTCACCAGTAGCTAAAGTAAAGTAAGAAGTATTATCTGGTACTTCACTAGCCTCATCTAAAAATAACTTTGGATTTTTTTCTAATAACTTTGTTCTAAATTCCTCAGTATTAGAAGGAATAAAGCCGTCTATACCAGCATTAGCTGGAAATTCAAACTTAGGCTCTTTAACCGGATATTCATTTGTTAATAAAAATTCTACCATTATTTTCTCCTAAAAATTTCTATGTTGTGCAATTTCATAAGACTCTTGAGCAAGTGCTAATTCTGTTTGTTTTTCTTGACACTTATCATCAATGTCTTTTCCTTTTTCATTCTTTTGATAAATTAAGTTAATTAACTTAACATATTCATGCTTTGGTCCAAAACCTTCAACTTCAGCTTGTTCTGAATCATTTTCTTTAATTTCATCAGCTAATTGACAAATGTTAGATTGTAATGATACTCCAGTTTCAATTGCTGAATCTGTAACATCCTTATCTGTAGTAGAAGTAGCTGAATGATAGTTAGAAATATCAATCTTAATTCCTAAATCTCTTAGACAATCTAAATATTCATCAAGAAGTTCTAATTGATCAACTTGAGCTAAATCATCAACAATAGTATAAAGTTTTTTAAATACAGGAGAAACTCTATCCTTAAACTTTTCGTCCTTATCTAAAACGATTGGACTTCCATCCCAACCATTTCCTTTATAATACTTATAATCTTTAACTCTTCTTAGTACTGTTGGTTCAACATTTGCATGCTTGCCAGCTTCTTTAAATGTAGAGTTCATTTGATAAGAATAACTCTTCTTTTCTTTCAAAGACTCTAATGATGAATTAATAACTGAATCTAATTTTTCCATAATCTATTCCTTTCATTTATTCCGTAATTTATTATACATTATTAATCTTTTAAAATATCATTTTCTCTACAGATTTTTAAAATATTTTTCTTATCTTTGTCGACTAAATCATAAATTCTATCTGCATCTTCATACATCTTAATCCAATCAATCTCATATGGTGCATCAAGAGAATCTTCGTTTAAATCTTCGAAAGTTAATTCAGAAATCGATTTAATCTTTGAATCATCTCTTTCATTATGATAATAGTGTAAACTGCCATCAAAATGAGTATAATTACCAACTTCTATACCTAAACGATATGCAATATATTGTTGTAATGCGGTAAATGCTACAATATCATTAGTTAGTCCATTAATAATATCATTAGAACGCATACAAGCAGTCATATCTAATTTATTATTTCTTACGAAAAATTGTAAATATACTGTGCATTGTTCGTCTTTTGTTTCAATAATATTTTCATTTGGCTCATTAATATTAATAATTGCACGACGATTATCCGGATTTTTTGATAACATTTCAATAATCTTTTCAATTTGATTAAATCCATGTTTATATTTCATAATATAACCATAAGCAGAGTTATTAGTTACACCATCGTCAGATAATCTAGTCCATAATGAAGCAAATTCTCCGATAAAAGAAACTTCGTTATGACCAGCGGCATACCATAAATTTTCTGCTAATAAATACTTTTTACTAGTCTTTCTAGCAGGAATACGAACAATAGCATCCTTAGGATTTGTTAAAGTAAATTTAACATTTAAAAGTTCTCTTGTTCCGTTAACTTCTTGTCCATTTTCTTGCAATTCTTTAACTAATGCGAGATATAGTTCATTAACGTTGTCAGATTCAAAATTATAAGTAGTTTTAATCATTCGTTTTTTCACCTTCTTTTTTATTTAAAATCCATTCTACTTCTCTAAGAGTGTTAACTCTATAAATATCTTCTTCAGACTCTAATAATTCGTTTTCAGAATTAATGATATTAAAATAAAGAGCTTCACCATTAATTCTCTTAATTTTTTCTAGATTGTCTAAAGAATCTTCTATAACAAGGTCTACATGCTTAAATTTTTCAAAGATAGTGTAGTCCTTCTTTTGCGAACAATATAAATAATCATACTTTAAATTATTCTTTTGTAACCATAAAATAGTTTTTTCAAGTTGATTATACTTAAATAGTTCACGAGAAGTTACAATATAGATTAAATAACCATGATCGTGTAAAAAAGTGAATAATGATACCGCATCATCTCTAACTTTCGCGTCATGTTTATAATCAGACTTACGATATAAAGTTTTTAAACGATTATATTCATTATATGAAGTATTATTCTTAATCTCAGACATAGTCTTGTAAATTGTTGGTTGAGTAGTTTTAGAATTTGTTTTTTGATAATCATTATAAAAATTTACAAAAGTGTCCGGATAGTAATTTAATACTCCATCAATGTCAATTACTGCATACTTCATATTTTATCTCCCATTATATCTTGCTTCAAGCTCATCAACAAGATTATCATAATACTTATGTTGCTTAGCAATAATAAATTCAATTAGCTTAGGGTCACTCATAACCTTTTTATAATTTTGACAAATCGTATTTTCATCAACATAAAGTAAATCGATTAATGCTGGATGTCCTTCACCATAAATTGCTTTTAGTATTTCACAATCTGGATCGCTTAATTTGTCTACGAAAATTACGTTTTCAGCTAAAATACTTTCATATAATCTAACAGATACATACTTTAAGTATGCCATCTTACGCGCAATATAAACAGTAGCCTTAGCTTCGCTCATCTTCTGAATTAACGGATCTCCAACAGGTCTTTCCATCGTAATAATTAATGGATGATCGATCATATAAGAAGATTTTCCTGCAAACATTGAAAGATTATTTTCAATAAACTTTTCCATATAATCATATACTTCATGTCTACTTAAAATCTTAGAATTAATGATATAAGTAAAATCAACTTTTCTTTGATCGAATGGAACAATCTTTGGTTCTTGAGAATAACCAAACATATAAATTAAATTATGAGGGTATCTCTTATCGCTAAAAGTTTCATACACGCCGTTTTGATTATTAATTTCACCCATAACTGCAATATTATTGATATATGGTTGATTATTAATTACCTTAAAATCTAGACCGAAATGATCACAACCTGCTTGATATAATTTATTCCATGCAGTGTATGTTTCTGGATCATCAACCTTTAATTTATTTGAATATTCAGAAATTAATCTTACGGCTTCATTTAAAGTTTCTTGTTCGTTTAAATTCGTAGTATCGATCGTCAATAAATGATAATCTTTCGCGAACATAGGTAATAATTTAAAGAATTCTTGCTGATCCTTTACCTTTGAAAGTTCTTCTTCTAAGCTTTCCTTTGACCAAGACTCCTCGTCAGCTCTCTTTTTCATACGTGAAATTAGCTGTTCTTCTTGAGCATATAAAAAGATAAATAAAATAGGTAAATGACGTTGCATCGCAGAAAATGGACGATTATATTTCTTCGCATAAACCATATTTGAAAGTTCTCCACGATCATAAACCGGTATACGATAGTTATAATATTTCAACAAGTTCTTTTGTAACGTATTTTTACCTACACCATCAGTTCCTTCAATTATAATATTTGTAAAATTTCTATTTTTCATACGTAATCCTTTCTAAAAATAAAAGTATTCAATATATTATACATCGAATACTTCTACTTTTTCTTAATTTTTTAAAGCTTGTCAGGATTTTTTAGAGAAATATCTACACAAACTTTATAGTTATTATTAAGTTCATCGGCATATACTTGCCAAACAAAATAGTTGTCATACTCGGATGAGTATTCGAAGTATCCTTTTTCGGGATTGTCCAAATCGTATAGAACTAAATCATCAATATTAAATACCATTAAATCTTTTAACATTACTTGCATACCTCTGAAAGTTCTTGATCTAAAATTTCAGAATTTTCGATCTTAGTTTTACATAACTTACAATATTCAGTTAAATAATCTACATTTAAGTCTTCTGCGTTAAATTCTATTGAATCTTCGGAAGAATCGAAAATAGAAATAACACGACTTTCAATAATATTTGGACATGACTTTATAAATTCTCTCAGTTTTATTGATAAAGACGCTTTACATTGAATAGAACATACACTGTTCTCTTTTAACTTTTTTAACGAATCGAATTGTGTTTCATCTTCTATTTCAATTTTGTAAAAATTAAACGCATGCGGATTTTCAATAAATGAATATTCTAAAGTATCTGTATCTAAAATCATTACTCGGTGATCATATTTTGTTGCATCTTCTCCAAAGTCTTTTCCAGTTAAATTTCCGAGATTTAGAGCTACAGGTGAAATCTTAATTCCGTTATGAAGATGACCATTTAAGAATAGATTACAATTTGAATTAATTTCATCAATTGGAAAACCAATCTTAGACTCTACTGGGCCTAATTGAATTCCGGCAATATCATTATGAGAGAATATAATTCTCTTTTTTGAAGTATCTAATGGACCAAAATATTCTGATAATGGCTTCCTATCGCTATCAATTACATAAGGTAAGAAACAAATTTCAGTATTATTTTCGACTACCTTCTGTGGATTAATTAAAATATGTCTATTTTCATTCAATAAGATATTAGTTACATTATATCTAAGTCCATTAACACTACTTTCATGATTACCTACAACAAAGTAGTGGGGAAGTGAATTCCATTTAATTTCAGTTAATGCAGTAATTTCTATATCCTTTAAAAAATCTCTATCGAAGAAATCTCCTAAACAAATTACAGCATCACATAACTTTTCAATAGCAAGCTGTTCAACTCAGTTTAAACTTGTAATTTGATTTTCGAGTCTTACTGTATAATTTTGTCCGTATCGATTTAATATTGAACTCTTTTCACAAAAGTGATTATCAGTATAAATTAGTAACTTACTCATTCTTATTCTCCACGTTATTAAAATCTAAATAGTTGCAAGCTAAATCTGCCATTCTAGTTAAAGTAACTAAAGGATATGATCTAAGAACATCATGTATATCTGATACACCAGATGCGGTTGCAGATCCATAACAAATTGCTTCAGTTTGCTCATCGGTAAAATCTAAGAAATGCTTAGCTAACATGTATGAACTGAAACCTAAATCACCAAATGTTACTCTTTCTTGTTTGATTTGATAAGCATTATATTCTTCCCATTGATTTGTTTCTGGATTCTTTCGATTCTTAACGATTAATTCATACATTTCAACTCTATAGAAGTTTTTGAATAAAGCAACCTTTATAATATCTTCTTCTGAGTATACACCAGGTCTATAAGCATTACATAGAACGTGTAACTCATAATAAAGTTTTAATGCATTTTCGCAAAGACCACCACGATAACTCTGTGCAGCTGTCGCAGTAAGCGGGGCATCGAAAAAACCCTTTCCATCTAAATACTTATAAAGTTCTGTTAAATCAACATTAAGTTTTGATAAAAGTTCTAAAAAACTATACTTATTCTTTTGAATTTGTTCTAAAGTTAACATATATTCTCCTTTCAACATAATGTTTTCTATTTATTATACACTATTTAAGTTGAAAAATTGAACTAAATTTTTAGATTTTTTGAGGTCTAAATGCATTACGTATTATATTATTAAATGGTTACGCGCAGGCGCCCGCAGTATATATAAGAATTATTTAATATAATATTATAATAGAATAATATAGATATATTTAATATATTATTATAAAATATATTTTAATTAATTAAAATATAAAATATTATTTACAAAAAATCAACTATCACTATATTTAGAAAAAAAGTTGTATAATATCTATATAAAGGAAATAGTTATGTACGAGAGGAGCTGAATTTAAGTTTATGATACAATTCGAACATTTAACTATTCATAATTTTAATTCATACGGTCACGCAGAATTTGATTTAAGAAATAAAGGATTTTGTTTCGTTACGGGACAAAATAATTATAAAAAGGACTGTTCAAGTTCAAACGGTTCAGGTAAATCAACATTCTTAAACGCAATTTCAGTTTGTTTAACTGGAGAATCAATGAATGGTTTAAAAACAGGATTCAAAAATCTACTAATTGAAGAAGATTTATGTTATATTACTTTAAGATTTAAATATGAAAAGGATTCATATGAAATTACTAGACAATTTAACCCAAAATCTGACTTAAAGATTATTAAAAATTCAGAAGATATTAGCGGTAAAGGAATCACCGAATCTAAAAAGATTTTAAGTGAAGTATTACCGGATTTAACAAAAGATTTATTAGCATCAACTATCTTAATAGGACAAGGAATGCCAAATAGATTAACTTTAAATTCTCCATCAGGTAGAAAAGATTTACTAGAATCATTAACTAAAACAGATTTTATGATTGAAGATACAAAAAGAAGACTTGAAATGAGATCTTCACAAGTTTCTTCAAAATTAAGAGAAGTTCAAGACTCACTTTTAGTTAAGAATACGAAATTAAATTCTACAACTGCTCAAATTGAGAATTTAACTAACGAAGTAAATTCTATGGTTAAACCAGATGAATCTGAATTAAATAAGTTAAAAGATCAATTTAAAGAAATTGAAAATGTTACAAATGATTTAACTAAGGAAATGTCAGAAAATGAAGCTAAATTAAAAACTGAATCTGAAAATTACATTCAGTTACTAAATCAGAAGAGTGAAGCTGAACGTAAATTAACTGAAGAATTTAATTCGAGAACAACTTCTTTAAAGGAAAAGCGCATTTCATTAAATTCTGAGATTCATAATCTTCAACATAAGATTAATCAAATAAATTCAATGTCTGATACTTGTCCTACATGTAAGCAAAAATTATTAAATTTCACTAGACCTTCTACTAAAGAGGATCAAGATAAATTAAATGATTTTCAAAAGCAATTAGAAGAGACAGAGCTTTCAATTAAGAATTTTGATGAAAAATTTAAAACATTCAAACAACAAATTGAAGATCAATTCTCAAATGA
>OCTW013369326.1_pt1 | contig 10777 bp, 7 predicted proteins | sample 1539671 | NCBI WGS metagenome assembly OCTW01 (sample SAMN02144230, study PRJEB22623) | gut metagenome | biome: sheep rumen | host: Ovis aries | place: New Zealand | reverse complement strand
TTTCCAACACCAAGATTGTTAACAGATTTAAGAATAGCTTCCATCTTATTATCTGTTGCAAACTTAACAAGCTGATCGGCAACGACATGACCGCCGATCGCATCACGAACATTGGCATAAACATTATAAACAGACGGAACATAAGCCGGAATGTTCATAATAATACGGTACAATGCGAAAATGATCGGCATCTGAAGTAAAAGTGGTAAGCATCCGCCTGTCATGGATGTACCATATTTCTCATAAACCGCATCCATCTCTGCTTTCTGTGCAGCCATCGATGCAGTATCTGTTTTATTCTTATACTTTTCCTGAATTTTTTTAATCTCCGGCTGCATGAGCTGCATCATACGTGATGATCTCTGCTGCTTTAAAGAAGTCGGGAAAAGAAGAATTCTTGTTACCAAAGTGAAAATAATAATTGCAAGTCCGATGTTACCGATACCAATAGTCTCAAGTCCAACATAAATGATATTCATGATTTGACCAAGAATATTTACAATGAGGTTCCAGATCGGTCCAAAAATAGGTAGACTTGACGTGTTCTTTGTAAGCAATACTAACGATGTGTAATCCAAGATAAACCTCTATTCTTTCATGGAACAGGATCATAGCCGCCTTTGGAGAATGGATTGCATCGAAGGATGCGCCACGCTGCCAACAATAATCCTTTGATACACCCGTACTTTTTTAATGCTTCAACAGCGTATTGAGAGCAAGTCGGTGTATATTTACAGTGAGCACCGATATTAGGAGAAATATGTTTTTGGTAGAACCGAATTAAAAGAATAAAAAAGTTCGTAATCATATATTTCTTATTTCAATAACGACTCACTTCAAATCAATAACAATATGATGCCTGTCCAAAAGATTGAGATATGCTTTCTCAATCTGCTGAAATGTGCTGAATGTTGCCTTTTTACGAACAACAATGATGATGTCTAACCCCTGTTTAACATGTTCTGTGTTCAATCTGAAGATTTCTCTCATCTTTCTTGCCATAGTATGGCGAACGACGGAATTTCCAATTTTCTTGGAACAAGAAACACCAAGACGATTATGGGAAAGCCCATTTTCACAAACATACATAACAAGCTCACCGGTGGCATGAGAAACACCTGTCTGGTAAGCTCTCTGAAAATCGATATTCTTTTTTACTGATGGAAAACGTTTCATTAAACCTGCCGTTACTTCCTTTTAAAAAATTTGCCTATAACGAAAGAAAGACCGCTTTATAAAAGCGGTCCTGTCTATCATATTTAGGCTGAAATTAAACTGTTAATGCTGCTCTGCCTTTTGCTCTTCTGGCAGCCAGTACCTTTCTTCCACCTGCTGTAGCCATTCTAGCGCGGAAACCGTGAACCTTGGCTCTCTGTCTAGTCTTAGGCTGTAAAGTCATTTTTCCCTTATGCATACTGACACCTCCTTTTTTCTGAAAATTTTCAGGACTCCATTGTCTTGATCAATTTCATGTGCAATCATGAAGTTTCATCATTGAGTAAAAACATTGAAATTTCAAGGATCAATGTTGGACTCCCATAGCCCTTAGCCCTGAATGTTCCTTCAGATCTAGGGTAAACATCGCTTGTATATTATACGGAAAGACCTATTTTTAGTCAATAAAATTATACGCAATTTTATCCACAAATTTATGCACATTTCAACAGTACAAAATTTCATCCACAAAATGTGTATAAAATGTGGATAAGTTAATAAAGTGGATAATAAAATGACCTATTTTAGCGCTATAAACGATCCGAATGTGGTTTTATCCACAATTAATCTTGTCATTCTATCCACAGTCTAGTATAATCGAAGCGTAAAAATAGCATTATTATGCACATAAATCCACATTAAATATAATTTTCAACCTGGATTTATGATTTTTGACTTTATTGCAGGAGAAAGCTCAGATGAATGACTTTGATTCCATACGGAAAAACTGGGATTCCATCCTTAATAATATGAAGGAAGAGCATGATATCCTTCCTGTATCCTTCGATACATGGCTGAAACCACTCAAACTATACGATATGGTTGACGGACAGCTGATCATCATCATTCCAGAAGAAGGCTATATTAAAATTCTTGAAAAAAAATACTCCTTATTCTTGAAAGTAGCCGTCGAAGAAATTACAGGAATTCCGGTAGACATTCACTTCCTTGTCGAAGCAGAGGCCAGAGACTACGTAAAGCAATTGCAGGGACAAACCCGAGAGATTTCGAATGAAAAAGAAATCTTTGCAAATTCGCTGAAAGAAGCCAATCTAAGGCCAGAGTATACTTTTGACACGTTCGTCGTGGGAAACAGTAACAACCTCGCACATGCAGCATCCCTTGCTGTAGCGGAATCACCGGGCGAAATTTATAACCCTCTCTATATATATGGAGGAGCTGGTCTCGGAAAAACGCATCTGATGCATTCAATCGCGCATTTTATATTAAGAAATAATCCAAATGCCAAGATCCGCTATATTACATCTGAAACCTTCATAAACGAATTCGTTGACAATATCCGAAATAAAAATACTCCATCTGATTTCCGAAAAAAATATCGCGAACTCGATGTACTTTTAATTGACGATATTCAGTTCATTATAGGTAAAGAGGGAACACAGGAAGAATTTTTCCATACCTTCAATGCGTTATATGAAAATAAAAAACAGATTGTGATTGCATCCGATAAGCCACCGAAAGATATCGATAACCTGGCAGACCGACTCCGATCGCGATTTGAAGTCGGATTAATCGTTGATATACAGATGCCGGATTTTGAAACACGTATGGCAATCCTTAGAAAAAAAGAAGATCTCATGGGAGTAAACATCGATAATGAGATCATTAAGTATATTGCCACAAATATCAAATCGAATATCCGAGAGCTGGAAGGCGCACTAACAAAAATTGTCGCCATGTCACGTCTCAAAGGACAACCGGTTGACTTAAAACTCGCGGAGGATCTTTTGAAGGATCACATTACGCCAGACGGTCCAAAGGAAGTAACACCGGAATTTATCATTGCTACCGTAGCAGAGCACTTTGGTATCACAAATATTGAGATAGCTTCTCAAAAGAAAAATAAAGAGATTGTATATCCAAGACAGATTGCCATGTACCTTTGCCGAACCATGACAGAAGCTCCGCTCAAAAATATCGGAGAGATTCTTGGCGGCCGTGATCATACTACGATTATGCATGGTATCGACAAGATATCCACAGAATTACGCACAAATGATCAATTAAAATCCACAATTGATACACTAAAGAAAAAAATCTCACCTTGATAGAATTTCACTATTCACAGGTCAGAAACATGAAATCAACCGAGTTATTAGACCGGATTTTCCGTGAAATTACGTTATTTAGAGCACAATTTCACAATTCCACAGTCCCTAATACCATTACTAAGAAATAAAAATAAAAAATTAATAAAGCAAAGAAAGGTCGTCATGAAACTACAATTCAAAAAAAATGATCTCACCGATGCGATCAATATTGTATCTAAAGCTGTTCCTTCTAAAACTCCAATGAGCATTCTTGAATGCATTCTCGTGGATGCATCAAATGGAAAAATTGAACTTGTTGCCAATGATACAGAATTTGGAATCGAGACAGTATGTGAAGGAAAAATTATCGAAGCCGGAAAGGTTGCACTGGAGGCAAAGATTTTTTCTGAAATCATTCGTAGACTTCCAGAAGCAGAAGATATGCAGGTAACGATTGAAACAGATCAAAGAAACAATACATCCATTACCTGTGAAAACTCTCAATTCAAAATTGCAGGTCGTGATGCAAATGAATTTACATCTCTTCCAAAGATTGATAAAAATCAGTCTGTTTCAGTTTCACAGTTCACATTAAAGCAAATCATTAGCCAGACTATTTTTTCTATTGCAATGAATGATTCCAATAAAAAAATGACGGGTGAATATTTTGAAGTGCGTGATGATGAGCTTACAGTTACTTCACTTGACGGACACAGAATTTCCATTCGCAAAGTGAAACTCAACAATAAGTACGAAGAATTAAAGGCAATTGTACCTGGCAAAGCACTTAATGAACTTACCAAGATCCTGAACGGTGGTGTCTATGATGAAGTAGTTCTGTACTTCTCAAGAAATCACATTCTTTTTGAGTTTAACAATACTATGGTTGTTAGCCGTCTGATCGATGGAGAATATTTCCATGTTGCGCAGATGCTTTCAGAAGACTACACCACAAAGCTTACTGTAAAACGTAAGAATCTTCTGGATTGCATTGAGCGTTCTACCATTTTTGTAAAGGATAATGATAAGCAGCCGCTGGTATTGAAGATTGAAGATAATGTACTTGGTCTTAAGATCAATACAGATTTGGGATCTATGGATGCAGAAGTTGCCATTCGTAAAGCAGGAAATGATCTTATGATTGGATTTAATCCAAAGTTCCTTGTCGATGCACTTCGAAATATTGATGACGAGGAGATTTCTATCTATATGTCAATTCCTCGTTCTCCGTGTTTCATCCGTGATGATGAGCAGAATTACAACTATATGATTCTGCCTGTAAACTTTAATGCAGAGGCTGTACAGTAAATCTGTTCAGATAATCACCCGATGATAGTTGAATCGCTGGAACTCAAAAATTTTAGAAACTATGAAGAACTGCATATTGAATTAAGTCCCGGAACCAATATTTTTTATGGAGATAATGCACAGGGTAAGACCAATGTGCTGGAATCCATATTTTTGGCATGCACTTCGAAATCATATCGAATTGCTCATGACAGGGATCTGATTCGATTTTCAGAAGAAGAGTCGCATATCAAAATGAATGTACGAAAAAAAAACATTCCTTATCGCATTGATATGCATCTTAAAAAAAATAAACCGAAAGGTATTGCCATTGATGAAATTCCGATTCATAAAGCATCGGAATTGTTCGGTATTGCAAATGTGGTATGTTTCAGTCCGGAAGACCTGTCCCTCATAAAAGAGGGACCGGCTTTACGACGGCGATTCATGGACCTTGAGCTTTGTCAGCTCAGTAAGGTTTATTTATATAATCTGACACGCTATAATAAAACATTGAATCAAAGGAATAAGCTGCTGAAAGACATTGTATTTAAACCAAGTCTTGCAGATACACTTTCCGTATGGGATGATGCCTTGGTTCAATATGGTCAGAAAGTTATAGAGCTTCGGAGAGAATTCCTGAGTGATCTTTCAGAAATCATTTCAAAAATCCATCCTGAATTATCCGGTGGAACAGAAAAATTAGAAATAAGCTATGAAGCAAATGTAACTGCTGAGAAATTTATGGATTCTCTGCAACGATCTCACGATCAGGAAATGAAACAGCACCTTACTCTTGTTGGACCGCATAGAGATGACATTGGATTTCGCATCAATAATCAGGATATCCGTAAGTATGGATCACAGGGACAACAGAGAACGGCAGCATTGGCTTTGAAGCTCTCGGAAATAGAACTTGTTTATCGAAGGATCGACGACCATCCGATACTTTTATTGGATGATGTGTTATCAGAGCTTGACTCTAAAAGGCAAACATTTTTATTAAATCTTTTAAAAGACACACAAAATATCATCACCTGTACAGGACTTGATGATTTTGTTCATCATCGATTTCACATAGATGATCTGTTTCATGTGCAGAATGGAACGATTACGAAAAATGAAATTGAGTTACACTAATATGGCGGTAACGCCTTGATTTACATCTGCTAGGAGGATTCATGGCAATCGAAGAAAAGGAAAATGAAGACTTACAGCGCGAAGAAGAGCTGATGAAAGGTTCTGCGGATTATGGTGCAGATCAGATTCAGATTCTCGAGGGTCTGGAAGCAGTCCGCAAGAGACCGGGCATGTATATAGGCAGCACATCCATACGTGGTCTCCATCATCTCGTTTATGAGATTGTGGATAATTCCGTCGATGAAGCGTTGGCTGGATTCTGTAAAAGTATTACGGTTACCATCGAGCAGGATAATTCCATAACGGTTGTGGATGACGGACGAGGTATTCCGGTAGACATTCAGAAAAAAGCCGGTAAACCTGCACTTGAGGTTGTATTTACTGTACTTCACGCAGGTGGAAAATTTGGCGGTTCCGGATATAAAGTATCCGGAGGACTCCATGGTGTAGGTGCATCTGTTGTAAATGCTTTGTCTCAGTGGCTGGAAGTTAATGTCTATAAAAACGGCAAGATCTACCAGATGAAATTTGAACGTGGCAAGGTAACACAGTCTATGACGGTTGTCGGAAGCTGCGATCCGGAGAAGCATGGCACTATGGTACATTTCCTTCCGGATCCAGACATCTTTGAGGAAACTGTTTATGACTATGACACTTTAAAAATACGTCTTCGTGAAACTGCGTTCCTTACAAAGGCATTAAAAATTGTACTGAAAGATAGTCGTGAGGGAAAAGAACAGGAAAAGACATTCCATTACGAAGGTGGCATCAAGGAATTCGTAACATACCTCAACAAGGGTAAAGAACCGATTTATCCGGATGTTATTTATTGTGAGGGAGAGAGAGAAAAAGTATTCGTTGAAGTAGCATTGCAGCATAATGACTCTTATAACGAAAATATTTATACTTTTGTTAACAATATCAATACACCGGAAGGAGGAACACACCTTACCGGTTTTAAAAATGCGCTTACGAAAACCTTTAATGACTATGCCCGCGAGCATAAGCTGTTAAAGGATTCTGAACCAAACCTTTCCGGCGAAGATATTCGAGAAGGTCTGACATGTATTATTTCTGTAAAAATCGGAGATCCGCAGTTTGAGGGACAAACCAAGCAAAAGCTTGGTACATCCGAAGCACAGACTGCAGTGCAGGGTATTGTATCAGAGCAGCTTACCTATTATCTTGAGCAGAACCCATCGGTTGCAAAGGTAATTTGTGAGAAATCTGTACTTGCACAGCGTGCCCGGGCAGCAGCAAGACGTGCCAGAGATCTTACCAGAAGAAAATCTGCACTGGATGGTGTAGGACTTCCTGGTAAACTTGTAGATTGCAACAGTAAGGATCCATCCGAATGTGAAATCTTTATTGTTGAGGGTGATTCTGCACTTGGACCGGCAAAAGATGGACGTAATGTTAATACACAGGCAGTACTTCCGCTTCGAGGTAAGGTACTGAATGTACAGAAAGCAAGACTTGATCGTGTTTATGCAAACGAAGAGATCAAGGGAATGATTACCGCGTTTGGAACAGGAATCAACGAAGACTTTGATATTTCCAAGCTTCGGTATGACAAGATCATCATTATGACCGATGCCGATGTTGATGGTGCGCATATTGCAACTCTTATGCTCACCTTTATTTATAATTTTATGCCGGAGCTCATTAAACAAGGTCATGTATACCTTGCGCAGCCGCCTCTGTTTAATATCCAGAAAAACAAAAAGCACTACTTTGCATACTCTGACGAAGAATATCAGAATATTTTAAAGCAGATTGGTGCAGAGGGAACCGTGGTATCCCGATTTAAGGGACTTGGTGAGATGGAGACGGAAGAACTTGCGGAAACGACTATGGATCCGGAAACCCGTACATTACTTCGTGTAAACATGGAAGAGGATGACAAGGCGGAATTGGATATCACCTTTACCACACTGATGGGTGATCAGGTCGAACCACGGCGTGAGTTTATTGAAGAAAACGCAAAGTACGTTACAAATCTTGATGTATAAATTGATTGGGGAGGTTCATTTTGGAGCCGAATGTATTTGATAAAGTTCAGGACGTCGATCTGAAAAAGACGATGGAAAACTCATATATTGATTACGCGATGAGTGTAATCGTATCGAGAGCAATTCCGGATGTACGTGACGGACTGAAGCCGGTACAGCGAAGAGTTTTATATTCATTGCAGTCACTTGGAGTAACACCGGATAAAAAAACAAAGAAGTGCGCGACTATTGTCGGTGAATGTATGGGTAAATTCCATCCGCATGGAGACTCATCCATTTATGGAGCACTTGTATATATGGGTCAGCCATGGTCCATGCGGCATGTTCTCGTAGATAAGCAGGGAAACTTTGGTTCTGATGATGGAGATTCACCAGCGGCAATGCGATATACGGAAGCAAAAATGTCTAAACTTGCTGGAGAAATGCTTGCCGGCATCAACAAGGACACCGTTGATTTCATGCCGAATTTCTCTAACGAATACGATGAACCGAGTGTACTCCCGGCAAAGTTTCCAAATTTGATTGTAAATGGTGCAACAGGTATTGCTGTAGGTATGGCAACAAATATTCCTCCACATAATCTGAGGGAAGTAATCAATGCTGTTGACCGAATCATTGATAATAAAATCAATGACAAAGAAACTACAATTGAAGAGATTATTGAATCGATACCCGGTCCGGATTTTCCTACTGGTGGAATTATTCTTGGAAAAAAAGGCATTGAGGAGGCATATCGTACCGGACGAGGAAAAATCAAGCTCCGTGCCGTTTGTGAAATTGAACCGATGCAAAATGGTAAACATCGGATTGTTGTAAAAGAATTACCGTATATGGTCTATCGTTCCCGTGTAATCGAGAATATTGCCAATCTTGTAAAAGACAAGAAAATTGACGGAATTACATACATCAATGATGCATCCGGTAAAGGATCAAGCTCAAAAATCAATATTGAACTTCGTAAAGATGCAAATCCAAACGTTGTATTAAACCAGTTATATAAACATACTCAGCTGCAGACCACATTTGGTGTAATTATGCTGTGTATTGTAAATGGGGAACCTAAGACCCTTAACCTGCTTGAAGTATTAAATGAATATTTAAAGCATCAAGTTAATGTATTCACCCGTCGTACGAAATTTGATCTTAATAAATGCCAGGAGCGAGCTCATATTTTAGAGGCACTTCTTAAAGCAGTTGATCATATTGACGAGATTGTTCATACAATTCGTGCGGCAGCGAATACTGAAGAAGCAAAACTTTCTCTTATGGCAAAATTCGGTTTTGATGATGTACAGGCGCAGGCAATTGTAGACATGCGTCTTCGTAACTTAACCGGTTTGGAAAGAGACAAACTGAAGGAAGAGTATGAAGATCTTGAAAAGAAGATTGCATATTATCAGAGTCTTCTTGCAGATCCAAAGAAAATGCTTGGTGTCATCAAAGAAGAAATTGATGTTATCAAGGACAAATATGGAACAGCTCGTTGTACAAAGTTTGGATATGATGACACGCTTGACGATGAAGATCTGATTTCGGATGATGATACTGTAATTGCCGCTACACGACTTGGATATATTAAACGTATGTCTCCTGAGAATTTCCATCAGCAGAATCGAGGCGGTAAGGGAATTAAGGGTATGCAGACCATCAATGATGATAATATTGAGGATCTTTTTATGACCACAAATCATCATCACATTATGTTCTTCACGAATACAGGACGTTGTTTCCGTATTAAGGCATATAATATCCCGGAGGCATCACGCACAAGTCGTGGTACGGCACTTGTAAATCTGCTTCAGCTCGGAGCAGATGAACGTGTAACCGCAAGCTTTGCTTTGCGAGATTATGACGATTCTGACCAATATCTGATTCTTGCCACCAAAAATGGTATTGTAAAGAAAACTCCGATCAGAGAATACTCTAATGTGCGGAAATCCGGACTTATAGCAATTACACTTCGAGATGATGATCAGCTTATTGAAGCAAAACTAGTGGATTCAGGAGAGGATATCATGCTCGGAACGAAGAATGGTATGGCAATCCGTTTCAATGAAAGCGACATTCGTGAAACAGGCCGTTCTTCTATGGGTGTAAAGGGTATAACACTGACGGGTAATGATGAAATCATAGGTATGCAGAAACTGTCTCAGGGACAGTACGCTCTTGTCGTATCAGAAAAAGGTATGGGCAAGCTTACAGATGTCAATGCATTCAAGAACCAGCATCGTGGTGGTAAGGGACTACGTTGTTATAAGATCACGGAAAAAACCGGAAATCTTGTTGGATTCAAACTCGTCGATAAGGAACGTGAAATCATGCTTATTACGAATGAAGGTGTTATCATTCGTATGTCATTGGAAAATGCCAAGGATATCGGACGAAACACTTCAGGAGTAAGATTTATGAATATTGATCCAAATTCTGATGTTGTTGTAGCTTCGATAGCTAAAGTTCGTGAATCTACAACGGAGGCATCTCAAGATGAAAATCAAGAAAACCAGAGTGTCGATCCTGTAGAGTCAGAAAATCCAGAAGAAAAAAATAGCTAAATTCAGAAAGGTACCATGTCAATATGATGTGGTGCCTTTTTTCTTTGCATACAACATAATGAAATGTATATAAACACCGTAAAATAAAGAAAAACAAGGTGTTGACATAAAGATTTATTATTGATAATATACATAAGCACCCTTTTTGAAGGGTGCAGATATCCCAAATGAAGAGCATTCTTCCTTGGCAGGGATATGAGAAATCGAAAGATTTGTTGGAGTAGTACTCAAGAGGCCGAAGAGGCGCCCCTGCTAAGGGTGTAGGTCGGGTTAAACCGGCGCGAGGGTTCAAATCCCTCCTGCTCCGTTTCTCTTTTAAAGAGAAAAATGAATAGAATGTTTGTTTTATTCATTTAGAGCTGCTTGAATGTAAATTCTTCAGACTCAAAAAAATATGCTTGACATTTCAAAACAGCTTTGCTATTATATACAGGCTGTCGCGAAAAACGAAAGCGAATCGAACCTTGAAAATCAAAGATCGAATAATACACAGACCCTGAAGATTCTATTGAATAGAAAT
>OCTW011612826.1_pt1 | contig 10778 bp, 5 predicted proteins | sample 1539671 | NCBI WGS metagenome assembly OCTW01 (sample SAMN02144230, study PRJEB22623) | gut metagenome | biome: sheep rumen | host: Ovis aries | place: New Zealand | reverse complement strand
CCCGCCGCGAGTCGGAGCTCTCCCCGGCCGCGATGCCGGCGCTCGCGCGCGCCGTGGCGTGGGCGCTGCGGACGCTTTCCGGCGACCTCGCGGAGTTCGACCCCGGGCCCGCGCCGGCCGAGGCCGAGCCGGGCGAGGCGCCCGTCGCCGCGCGCATCGCCTCGGACGCCGACGACTGCCGCGGCCGCAAGTGCCCGCACTACGGGCGCTGCTTCCTGCAGCGGGCGCGCGCGGCGTCGCTCGCCGCGGACATCGTCGTCACGAACCACGCGGTCTTCTTCTCCGAGCCGGAGTCCGCGCCGCTCGCGCTCCCGAAGGCGGCGCAGGTCGTCTTCGACGAGGCGCACAACCTCGAGGAGGCGGCGACGGAGCACTTCGCCCGCGAGGTCACGCCGCGCTCGCTGCGGCAGGCGCTGCGCCGCATCCACGACGCGCGCCGCTCCGCCGCGGCGCGCCGGCGGCGCGCGCCGGCGGCCGGCTCGGGCCTCCTCGCGGACCTCGAGCGGATGCTCGCGGAGGGGACCGCGGGGCCGATGGCGACGGACGAGGCGCGCGACGCGATGCTGCGCCTCGTCGCGGAGGCGCGGAACCTCGCGGAGGCCGCGGCGCGGTCGGGGCAGGCGTGGTTCCGCGCGCTCGGCGCGCTCCCGCCGCGCGGCGAATCGCAGCTGCGCCTCCGCCCCTCGACGCTCGAGGGCGGCGCGTGGGCGGGGACGGTTCCCGCGCTCCAGCGCCTCCAGGACGACCTCTACGCGCTCTCCCGGACGCTCTCGCTGCTCTCGAAGGTCTTCCATCCGGAGCCGGGGGCCGATCCGCCGGCCGTGCCGGTGGATCGAATGGTCGCACGGTCACACGGTCACACCGTCACACCGTCAGACGGTCAGACGGTCGCACGGTCACACGGTCACACCGTCGCAGCGTCAGACCGTGTGACCGACAGACCGTGTGACCGTGTGACCGTCCCGCTTGCGCTTGCGAAGAGCGCGAGCGCAAGCGCGGACAACCCGCTCGCGGAGATGCGCGTCGCGGCGCAGGCGGCGGAGGCCGCGCGCAAGCTGGAGGCCGCGGACGCGGCGGTGCAGGGGCTGCTCGACACGGTCGACTTCCTCTCGCGCGCGGACGACCCCGACTGGGCCTACTGGGTCGAGATGGCGCCCGGGCGCGGGGGGCGCCCCGCCGCGGAGGCGGGCCTGCGCGCGGCGCCGGTCGAGGTGGCGAAGTGGCTTGCGGAGGGACTCTTCGAGAAGCTCGACACGGTGGTGCTGTGCAGCGCGACGATGAGCGTAAGCGGCTCCTCCGCGTTCCTCGCGCACCGGCTCGGGCTCGACCTCGTCGACCCGGACCGCATCGCCGAATGCCGGCTCGGCTCGCCCTTCGACTACGCGCGGCAGTGCCTCGCCGCGGTGCCGGCGTTCCTGCCGCCGCAGGCGGCGGGGCCGGGCGGCGGCGCGGCGGACGAGGCGTTCGCCGACGCCTTCGGCGGCCTGCTCGCGCGCCTCGCCGAGATCGCGCGCGGGCGCACCCTGGCGCTCTTCACGAGCTACGCGACGATGCTCGCCGCGGCGCGCCGCGCGGCGCCGGACCTGGAGCGGGCCGGCATCCGGCTCCTGGTGCAGGGCGGAGGGCCCTCGCGCGAGGCGCTCACGGCGAGCTTCCGCGACGAGTCCGCCGGCCCGGCGGTGCTCTTCGGGACGAACTCCTTCTGGGAGGGCGTGGACCTCATCGGCGACGCGCTGCGCTGCCTCGTCATCGCGAAGCTGCCCTTCGACCCGCCGGGCGAGCCGCTCGTCGACGCGCGCAGCGAGCGCGTCGAGCAGACCGGCGGCAGCGCCTTCCGCGACTACGCCGTGCCGAACGCCGTCATCCGGCTCCGGCAGGGCTTCGGGCGGCTCATCCGCCACCGGGCCGACCGCGGCGTGGCGATCCTCGCCGACCCGCGCCTCTACACCAAGGGCTACGGCGCAATCTTCCGCCGCAACCTCCCCGCCGAGCTCGCGCGCTACGAGGACGAGGCCGCGCTCCTCGCCGACGTGGCGGCCTTCCTCCGGTAGCGGCCCGCCGCTACCGGGCGGCGTCGAGGACCAGGTCCGCGAGGTAGGCGGCGTAGGCGGCGAGCAGGAGCCAGCCGACGGGGCGGCCGAGGCGGCCGTCGCGCGCGCCGCGGCCGCGCCAGCGCGGAAGGCCGAGGAGCAGCAGCGCGGCCGAGAGGGCGAAGGCGGCGGGGATGTCCCGCCCGGCGATGGCCGGGTCGCAGTCCGGCATGGCGCGGATCGCGCCGGCGACGCCGACCACGGCGAGCGTGTTGAAGAGGTTGGAGCCGATGATGTTGCCGACGGCGAGGTCATCCTCGCCCTTGCGCGCGGCGGCGACGGAGGAGGCCAGCTCCGGAAGCGACGTCCCGACCGCGACGACGGTGAGGCCGATCACGAGGTCGCTCACGCCGAGCGCCTGCGCCAGCTCCACCGCGCCCCAGACCAGGGCGCGCGAGGAGAGGACGAGCAGGGCGAGCCCCGCGAGCGTCCAGAACGCCGCCATGCGCCCGGAGAGGCCTCCCCCGGGCGCCTCCGCGTCCGCGGCGGCGGCGGACGGCCGCGTCCGCATGGCGACGAGGCAGGAGCCGGCGAGCCACGCGGCGAAGAGGCCGAGCAGGATCCAGGCGTTGGCGCGCGAGACGCCGCCGTCGCGCACGAGCCACCACGAGGCCGCCGTGACGGCGACGAGCGCGGGCAGGTCGAAGAGCAGCGCCTCGCGCCGGACGGCGACGGGCGCGACGGCGGCGGTGAGGCCGAGGATGAGGGCGATGTTGCAGATGTTGGAGCCCCAGGCGTTGCCGAGCGCGATGGCGGGGTTGCCCTGCCAGGCGGAGAGCGCCGAGACGGTGAGCTCCGGGGCGGAGGTCCCGAAGCCCACGACGACCATCCCGACGAGCAGCGCGGGCACGCCGAGCAGGCGGGCGGAGGCGGCGGCGCCGTCGACGAACCGGTCCGCGCTCCACACGAGCGCGGCCAGTCCGAGCGCAACGGCCAGAAGCGGAAGCAGAAGCGTCGTCATCGTCTATTCCTCCAGCGCCCGGGCGAAGCGGGCGCGGACCGCCTCCGGCGCGTAGCGCTCCAGCACGTACCGGCGGCCCTGCTCCGCGAGGACCGAGGCCTCCGCGGGATGGTCGAGCAGCCACAGCAGCGCCTCCTCGAACTCCGGATAGTCGGCGAACCAGAGCCCGCCGCACGAGCTCTCGCACTGCCAGCGCAGCACTTCGCCCCGCGCGTGGACGAGCGCCGGGGTGCGCGCGAGCCACGACTCCAGCACGACGATCGAGAGGCTCTCGTTCACGGACGGGTGCACGAAGGCGACCGCTCCGGCCATCGCCTCGCGCTTCTCCTGCTCCGAGACGAAGCCGAGATCGTGGAACGCCGGCGCGAGCGTCGCGGGGACGTCGACCGGGCCGGAGCCGGTCATCACGAGGTGCACGTCCCGCCCCGTGCGGCGGCGGAAGCAGTCGAGGAAGTCGACGAGTACCGGCGTCCCCTTGCCCCCCTCGCGGCGGCCGCTGTAGACCACGTAGGGCGCGGAGATTCCGGTCCGCGCGGCGAACGCGCCCTTGTCCGCCTCGAAGGGCTCGATGCCCATCGCGACGACCTCCTCCACGCGCGGCGCGAGGCCGGGCATGAGGCGGTGGGCGAGCCGCCGCTCCGGATCCGTGTTGAAGAGGAAGCCGCGCACGCCGCGGAAGGCGGCCTGGAGGGCGCGAATGCGGGCGTAGTTCTCGTCGTGGAAGCACGGGACGAGCAGCGTCTTCTCCGGCGCGGCGAGGCACGCCTCGCGGATCAGGGCGAAGAGATACGGCCCGGCGACGACGCGGTCGTACTCGGCGGCGTGGTCGCGCAGCCACGCGACGAGGGCGGCGGAGTTGACGCCGGAGCGCAGCCACTCCTCCTCCTCCTCGTCCGAGAGGCGGCGGCCGCGCGAAAGCTCGACCTGCAGGCGCGCGAAGGAGTCGACCTTCAGCGGGTCGGCGGGGAAGCGGCGGACCGTCATGCCGTCGCGCTCGAACGATCCCTCCGGGAGCTCGTTCCTCCAGTCGAAGTGGTTCTTCGCGCAGGTGCAGAGCATCTCGACGCGGTGGCCGAGCGCCACCGCGTCGAGCGCGAGTGAGTAGATCAGCGTCTCGGCGCCGCCGACGGTGCCGGGCTCGTGCAGGCGGGGGGAGACGAACGCGACGTTCATCGCGATTCCAGGGCCTCGATGCGGGCCTTCAGCTCCGCGACCTCCTTCTTGTGGCGGCGGTCCATGATCTCGATCGCCGCGAGGAGCACGTCGTTCGTCTGGTTCTGCTGCGACCAGAGGCGGTAGGTGTAGAACTTGAGCAGCTTCCAGATCGTCCTCTTGACCGCCTTGGAGAGCGGCGCGAGGCGAGACCGGCGCTCGAGGATCTCGAAGTCGTTGATGTCCACCGGGACGATCTGGCGGAGGCAGAGCAGATACCGCTCCATGAACGACTCGTCGTCCTTGAGCGTCAGCAGGTTGTTCCGCTCGGCCCGCGCCACGGCCGCGTCGTCGTAGACGCCGCGCGCGCGCTTCTCCGCGACGGACGCGAGGATCTGCTCCTCGATCCGGTGCACGTCGATGCCGTCGGCCCCGATCCGGATGGCCGGCTGGGTGGTTTCGTCGTTCATGACGGCCGATTCTAGCACGCCGCGCCGCCCCCGCGCAAGGCGGTGCGGGGCGAGGCGTCCCCGCCGAGCCGCCGCGCGCGCGCCCTACCGCAGGATCATCAGCGTCGCGCGCGCGCTGCGCGGCGGCGCCGGGACGTCGACGCCGACGACCGTCGCGAACGACGCGCCGGTCGCGTCGCGGACCGTCACCTCCGCGTAGTTCGTACGCGGCTCCGTGAGGTCCTTGCTCCTGTCCGCCGGATCCACGCCCAGCGCCCGGCCCGGTCGCGGCTTTTCAACCGTGCACCCCGAGACGAGGCCGATGTCCTTCGCCGCCGGCCCCCAGCCGGGCAGCCAGCGCGGCGTCGAGAATCCGGTCCCCTCGATCACGACCGAGCCGACGCCCACGCCGCCCTTGTCCTTCGTGTAGCGCCACGCGATCCGGCGGACGCCCGCCGGAACGGAGTACGTCCGGTCGATGCCGGCGTCGGTCTGCCCGATGTCGGCGGCCCCAAGGGTCGCGAGAACCGTTTCCGTCCCGTCCGCCGCGATGCCGACGACCGTCAGCTCGGAGGACGAGTCCGCGATCGAATGCCCCGCCGCGTGGAACGACACGGACGAGATCGCGCCGCCCAGGTCGTAGGTCTCCATCGCGTCCCCCGAGGCGTCGAACGAGACGGGGGCGGCCGCGTCCTTGTAGCCGCTGGACATGTTGTGGTACGACCAGCCGACGGGCCTGGCCTTCGGCCAGCCGGCGAACGACTCCGCCACGCGCGTCGCCGTGGCGCCCGGGTTCGGGCAGTCGGTCCAGACGCGCACGGCGTAGCCCGCGGCGCGGTACTGCGGATTCCACGCGAGCCCGAAGGCGTCCCATTCCACCGGACCGGCCGTCACGGTCGGCGGCGCGAGAGGGGCGATCGAGAACACCTTGAAGGAGACGTTCGTCGCGTAGGTCCCGTCCATCAGGAAGGAGATCGTGAAGGTCTTGTTGGTGTCCGCATCGTCGGGAATCCAGGAGAGGACGCCGCCCTCGAGCGTCGGCCCGACGGCCGGCGCGGGCAGGACGGACGCGAGCGTCACGACGGCGTTGGTCCCGTTGTCGCGGACGGCGGAGACGGCCGCCGTGTTCAGGAGCCCGCCGTAGACCTTGCCGTCGCCAGCCGCGTTCTGCCAGGCGCCGAACGACAGCGTCGGGTGCGTCGCCGAGCGCGCGGTGCGGACGGCGAGCGCGTCCGACCACGGGGAGGCGAAGCAGATCGCCTCGTCGCCCGTCGCGCGGACCTGGACGGCGTAGGTCTCGTCGTCCGCGAGTCCGGTGACGGCGGCGGGCGCCGCCGCGCAGAACGGCGCGGAGAAGACGACCGCGCCGGACGAGTCCGTCACGCGCACGGCGTAGTTCGTCGCGCCGGAGACGGCGCTCCAGGCGACCGAGAAGCCGTTGGTCTCGACGGACCCCTCCACGACCGCGAGGCCCGTCGGCGGGTCAAGGTCGGGAATCCGGGCGGAAATCTTCTGCTCGAAGACGACCGTGTCGACGTAGGCGCGCTGCGAGTTGTCCCCGGCGGATTCGATGGTTTCGAACTTGACCTTCACCTCCGCCGGCAGGGCGACCGAGGCGTCCGGAGCCAGCGTGAAGTGCGCGCCGGCGTCGGATACGGCCGTGGCGTCGGACGGCAGCGACGAGAGGGACGCGAACGTCTGCTCGAAGAGCACGCGGCCGTCCACGGCGTCGAGGATCGACGCCTTGACGCTGGCCGTCGCGTCCGGCAGGGATCCGGTGTCGAACGAGACCGAGAGGCTTCCGGGCGTGTGCACCTTGAGCTCGACCGCCGGGGAGACGATGTTTCCGGAGGATGTGCGGCGTCCGATGATGACGGCCGCCTTGGTCTTGATGATGTCGTGGCCCGTCCACGGCCCCATGTCGCCTTCCAGTTCCGAGGCGTAGCCGGTGGTCGAGGTCCAGGACGTGCTCTTGATCTCCGAGAAGTATTCGGCCGCGAGCGTTTCGGTCTTGAGCGCCGAGACGACCGTGATCGTCACGTTCGTCGAATAGTCGCCGGACGCGAACGTGGCCGTGTGCGAGCCGACGTCGCCTTCCGTCGGCGTCCAGGAGAACGCGCCCGTGGCGGCGGCGAACGTCGCCCCCGCGATGCCGGAGAAGGAGACGGGCTCGGCCGCGTGCGTCGCCTCGTTCTCGGCCGTCACCGTGAAGGCGACCGCGTCGCCCGCGAAGACGTCGCCCGTCGGCGCGCCGGTCACCGTGAAGTCGATCTTCTGCGCGTCCGCGAGCGTCGTGACCGAAACCGCGGTCAAAAGCGCCGAATCGCCGAAGTGGAGATTGTCGCCGAGCGCCTTCACCTGCACCGAGTATTCCGTGCCGTCCGAGAGGTCCGTGAGCTCCATCGACGTGGACGTCGATGCGCAGGACCCCGCCACGGCGCCATTGAGCCACACCTCGTAGCCCGTCGCGTTCGAGACCCCGGTCCATGACACCGTGAACCCGTGCTTGCCGATGTCGGACCCCGCCACGCCCGTCGGCGCCGCGAGAACCGCGAAGTTCGGATCGTAGACCTGCGTGACCTTGATCGAGTCGAGCAGGAGGCGCTTGTCGGAGGCGGTAGAAATCGTTTCGAAGAGCAGCTTGAACCGGGTCGGAACCGTAATGGATTCCTCATAGTCGGAACAACCCGACAGATCCGCCGCCGATGTCGAGCCCAATGTGACCGGCGAAAGGGCGGCCAGGGATGCGATGGCGTTGGTTTCGCCCGTGGCGGAATCGATGATCGACACGGAGAACTTCGTCGTCTTCGCCGGGTACGCCGCGGCGGAGAACGAAAGGTCGACGGTCGCGGACGCCACTTCGTTCGAAAGCGTGATTTCGGGCGAGAGCGCCCAGCCGACGGCGCTCGCGCCGCCCACCTTGATGGAGGACCGGGCGTTGTAGACGTTGGCCGGAAACGACCAGGAATCGCAGTCGGTCTCCGCGTCGCCGGGCTTGGCCGAGGTGTTGGCCCAGGCGTTGTCCGAGCCCGAGAAGCCTTCGTCCAGCAGCGTCGCGCGCAGCAGGCCGGAGCTGTCCGTCGCCGTCACGGAGAGGGCCATCGTCGCGGACGCGCCCGAGGGGTCGGCCGCCGAAACCTCCGCCGAGAACGACCCCGCCGCGTTCGGCGTGAAGGACCAGACCGAGCCGGACACGGCGCCCACGCCGCTCGCGAGCGCATACGTCAGCGGATCGCCGTCCGCGTCGGAGAAGCAGTCCGCGAGGTCGAGCGTCACTTCCGTGCCGACCGTCGCGTCCACGTCCACGGACGCCTGCGTCGCGACCGGCGCCGTGTTGCCGCCGCCGGAGATGTTTTGTGTGACAAGAACTTTTCCGAGGAAAACCCGCGAATCCGTTTGGGCGGAGGCGAATTGAACTTTGAAAGACGCGGGGACGTTGTCGATTTCAATCGTCAATGCGTTTCCGTTGGTGTCTTGCGTTTTTCCGTCGATGTCCTTGTCGGACGTATTGGCAAGTTTGGCCAGCGTGAAGTTTGTGGATGTTCCGGCAATCTCGACATCGTTTCCGTCCAACAACGAAACGATCATGGCGAGCGTTTTGTCGGGATATGCCGCAGCCGAGAAGGAAACCGTAACGGTGGCGGAGGAAACTCCGTTGGAAAGAGACAGAAGAGGCGTTCGAGCCCATCCTTGGTTGGAGGCGTTTCCAAATCGGATGGCGGAAGGACCGACGGCAATCGATTTTCCGTACCAAGCCCCCGCAGCGTTATCGCCTACGAAGGCAGATTCGCCCGTCACCGTTCCAGTAAGGTAGGTCGTTGCCGCCAGCGAAGAATTGTTGATGTTCGAGAATCCTTCTTCGAAAAGGGTTTCCGTCGCCGCGGAGGCGACGGTTGCGGCCGCGAAGACAATCGCGGCGAAAAGGGAGGCAGCGGCACGCATGGCGGGGCTCCTACTTCACCGAGATGACGACGGACCGGGGCTGGGCGGCGGCGGGAACGGCGACCGGGAGCGTCGTCGACGCGGTCTTTCCGGACAGGCCCGTCGCCGTCACCTCGACGTAGTTCGTCTCGTCCGCGACAGGGTTCGAGATCGTGACGGACGTTCCCGCGACGGCGGTCGCGTCCGGGCCGTAGCCCGTCAGATACGAGGGCTGCTTTCCGACGCCCGTGCCGGTGACGGAGAAGGAGCCAAGATACAGGTTGCCCGAAGACTTCGTGTACTCGAATTTGATCTGTCGGATGCCAGGGGTCGAAACAGAAACCGTTTTTTCGCCATTCGAAATGTGCGTTCCGGCATTGGAGTACTCGACGAGAGGAGTCCATGTCTCACCGCCATCGTTTGAACCAAAGACAGAGAAGGACGACGACGTGGCGTTTCCATGCTGGAGGTCGAAAGAAAGAGACGAGATGTCGCTCGGATAAACGGGTGAAACCATGGAGCAGGACGACTTAAAGGCAACGGGGTGGGACGCGGCAGACGCGGTCGTATTCGCCTCTGTTCCGTTAAAGGTCCATCCCTCCGGTTCGACTTCCGGAAAGCCCGCGAAGTCCTCCGTCGCGACGTCGGCCGGGACGAGCGTCCACGCGCGGACCGAGAAGGCCGCGTCGTTCTGCGCGGGCCACGAGACGGTGAACGCCGAAGACGAAACATCCGTCGCCGTCAGTATGGGCGCGGACACGGCGGGGGCCGTGTCCGTTGACACATCCAGCGTGGCAGCCGTCGAATCGATGGTCGTCGTGCCGTTCCCCTTCGCCACCACGCTAACGGTGTAGGTTTCGCCTTCCGCGAGACCCGTCACCGTCGCCGTCGTGCCATCCACAGCAACGGACCCGGCCGAAGGCGAGAGCGTCACCGTGTAGCTGGTCGCATCGGAGACGGCGGACCACGAGAGGGTGAACCCGAAGTAGCCGACGTTGGAGGACGCAAGCCCCGTCGGCGTGTCGAGAACGGTCGGCGCCGTCGTCGGGATGTTCGGGAGCGAGGCCGGTTCGGAGTCGTCATGGGTTGTACCATCGCCCAACGCAACCACGTAGGCCGTGTACGTGCCGCCCGAAGCGAGTCCGGTCACGGTCGCGCCCGTGCCGTTCACGACGGGGGTTCCAACCTCCTCGTTGTTCGCATTCTTCACCGTGACAGTGTATCCTGTTGCGTCGGCGACGGAATTCCAAGAGAGAAAGAAACTCGTGTAATCGTTGTTGGACGCCACGAGTCCTGTTGGAGCATTGAGTTGCGTCAGGCCCGAATTATAATTTTGCGTCACCAACACATCGCCGACAAGAACTCTTCGTTGAGATGCCGAAGTTGACTCTCCATACAAATTCAAGGAAAGATTACCAGCAGCAGGGATCTCCGATGCAGACAACGTAAATGTTTTCACGAAATTCGCGGTTTCCGGAATTTCCACATCGCCGGAGATTTTTGTCAGAGTAACACTGAAAGCTTTGCTTGTTTCAGATGACGAATTCAATACATCCACATGAAGGGTCTGGGTTCCCGAAGCGTTTTGATGAGCCGCAGCAACAACGGTGATCGTTACATCTTCCGTTCTGTTTGACAAAGCGAACGAGGGAGATTTCGCACCGCCAAGTGCGGAAGCAGTTCCTAGCCTGAGACCTTTTAGTCCTGGATATACATTTCCAGACGAAATAGACCAACCGGCATTGTCCGGAGTTCCAAATGAATCCTTGTTGTGTGTTCCATCGCTCCAACTTTGACTGTTTTCATCGAAAGACTCGTGGAACAACGTTGCTGTTGCCGCGCTCGCGGACGCGAGGGAAAGAAACGAAAGAGCGGCGGCGGCGAGGAGGGAAAAGCGGGCGTTCATGGCGGCGGGGAGGGGGTGGAAAGGGGCGCGCGGGAAAGAATGCGGCGGACGGGGCGAAACATACCACAAATGTTTCCCCATTGGAAACGAAAAGAATTGACAGGAACACCAGATAAAGTGTTTACAACCTGTCGATAACACTAAATATGCGGGTTTACAGGGGATAGAGGGAGACTCCCCCACCCGGCTTCGCCGGGAGCCCCCTCAGGGAGGGGGCCGGCGCTTTGCGCCGCCCACCGCGTACTGCGCGGCCGGCTCCCCCGTTGGGGGAGCTGGCGAGCGGAGCGAGACTGAGGGGG
>OCTW011465082.1_pt1 | contig 10778 bp, 6 predicted proteins | sample 1539671 | NCBI WGS metagenome assembly OCTW01 (sample SAMN02144230, study PRJEB22623) | gut metagenome | biome: sheep rumen | host: Ovis aries | place: New Zealand | reverse complement strand
GCTATGAAATAATGACAGTATATCATTTGCTGATCTGATATTAGCACTGTTTTTTTCATGATCGATCAATAATTGATCTGTGGAACGATCTGGAAGTGTGCAAATATTGAAGATGCTTTCGGCGATACTATTTATGCGGTTAATTGTATCCTTTGCATTAACATCAAATATTTCTTTTTTGCAATCTTTTTCGATTATTGCTCTTTGTTTTTCAGCTTCGGCTTTAGCTAAGCTTAGTCTTTCGGCTTTTTGTGTCAACTCGTCAAAAGACATATCGTTGATCCACTGAATAGGAAACGGCTCTCCATTGCAGCAATAACCAATGAAATCTGCTGTTTCTTTCAGATCATTATATGACAAGGTCTTATTAAAGCTAAGGTCGTTTTCAAGCTCTTTTGCCTTTTTGAGAAATTCTTTTAACAGTTCGGTTAAAGAATCAAGCCGAGAAGAAATATCATGACGTGCTTCGTGAGTGATGATTCTTAAATTACAATATCTCCAAACATTTTCAGAATAATCAGAAGATAGAGAGTGCCTAGCTTGTACAAATTGCTCCAAGACTCGGCGATATGTAAAAAACTGTTCTTTAGTAACATCTTTAATAGCTGTGTTTTTTATATCAAAAATAAGATCTTGGGCATTTTGATTTGCTGCTATCAAGCTCTGGGCATAAAAAACGCTTTGTCCTAACGGCTCAATAACTCTGTGAAGTTGTTCTGCATAATTATTAAGATTGTTCCTGTATGTTTTTAATTTATCAAGTTTATATAAAGCCTCATCAGTTACTGATATTGGTTTAAGCTCTATCACTCTTCTAAGTGAATCAAGCAATTCGCGTTTGTTAGCCTTATTGCTGTGCAGGACCAAACAAAAATCAGCTAAACCTGCCGAAGATAGTCTGCTATGTACCACTTCAAGGGCTGCCATTTTTTCTGAGACGAAGAGTACCTTTTTATTTGCAGCCAAGGCTTCTGAAATAATATTGGTTATTGTTTGGGATTTTCCTGTCCCTGGAGGTCCTTGCAACACAAAGCTAAGCCCTTGTTTAGACATTTCTATTGCATCCAGCTGACTTGAATCAGCATCGACAACTTGAAAAACATCCTTTGGAGCTCTGTTTTTATCATGATCTTGTTTTTCTAAACTATTGATTGCTTCGCCAGCTTCATAGCCCAAACCGGATAATGCACGGATCACAGGATGATTAGCTATCTGTTCAGCGTGTTCCTCAAGATCATTATACATATTTATTTTAAGAAATGACAGCAGAGACATGCTTACGCTTTTATCCGTTCCCCATCCGAATTTCTCAACTGCGTTGTGTATTGTTTCAACATACTCTGAAATATCTTTGACTGAGGGGTCAAACTCTGGCAGTGCCAGACCGAAATCGTGTTCAAGTTTATATGCTAAAGTAGGATTAATAACGATTTCATCTTCGTGAAGTGATATGCAGTAGGGATCATTCAATGTTTCAAGTTCTAAGCTGACCGGAACAAGGATGATGGGCGAACGAATGACAACTTTTGATTTTTCTGTTTCGTACCATTCAAGGAATCCAAATGAAAGATACAGAATATTTACGCCTTGTTCTTCCATTGCTGTACGCGCCTTTTTTCTGAGATTGTTAAGCGTTTGTTCGGCTTCTTTTACAGAACAAGATGTTTTGATATCTCCTGGTAATTCAGTGTAGTATGATTCATCTTCATCACTATTCGACTCATCAAAAACAGAAGCTGCATTTCTTTGAGTAATATAAATATGAGCAAACTTCAGCTTTTTTTCATCAATAGCAATCATCTTGTACAATTCAGAGAATGACGGTGCTTCTATTTTAAGACTGCCTTTCTTTGTATCTTTATAATTCAGAAGTCGATTCCTTTTACCAAGATCAAGTAATTTCTTCTTCCATAATACCAGCTTTTTCTGTACTTCTTTATTCATGATAAAACTCCTGCAATCTTTGTTCTTATATATCAAAAAAGAATAGATAGTATAATACCTGCAACTATCAAAACATATAGTATTATTGACCAGATAGTTTGCTTTTTAGCAAGTCGAGTAGTTTGAATACTTAACATCTCTATCAATTGTTTTGTTTGAAGATATTGTTGAGATACAGATCCTATTTGTCCCTGAAGTTGAATCGTATTATCCTGTTGTTCTTCAATTAAGACATTAAAATGTGTTATTCTCTCGTTTGTCCCTGCAATTATCTCATCAATTATTTTTTGATGATCTGAGAGTGCATTCTTGAACTCAGTCTCAAAAGAAGAAAAGCTTTCTTTGTTGATATCTGATATTTCGTTTAATATCTCCTGCTTTATACTGCTCAGTTCTTTATTAAGGGACTCAAGTTTATACTGGAGCTGAGCCATCTGTTCTGCTGATGTTCTGATTTGGTCACAGGCCTTATCGCTTTCAGCTTTTATTCTATCAGTCACACTTGATTGAGTGCTTTCGAGTTCTGAACAGATGTTTTCACATTCTGCGGCCAGGTTAAATCGTATTGTTTCAAATCTCAACGAAAGATTATTGAAAAAATCATTTTGAAATCTTTGATTTTCCTTCATGATCTTTTCTGATAGTGCTTTTGTAGATTGTGATAATTCTTCTGTTAATTGATCTATTTGCTTGCTGTTTTCTTCAAGACACTCCGAGGTCTTTTTAATGATATCCATCAAGTTATTTGAATTCTTTATATTATTTTGGAACACATCTATTTCTCTTTCAAGCTCTTCAATCGATCCAAGCATGATTCTACCCCCTATCTCATTTTTTTATTCAGGTGCTCAGCTATCAAACCGTAATAGATCATATCTTTTCTGCAAGTGCTATACAGTTCATGAATAAAGATCCAATTATATATTGACGGCATATTCTGTTCCTTCCAAACCCAATTAACAAACCGGTATCTGCCTTCCGGAGTTGACATAGAGTAAAGGCTCTTACAAGCCATAATCAGATCAGTTTCAGAAACAAATCCGCTGGAGATGACTCGTTCCCCACGTTCGACAGAAAACGTTCCTTTAGTAAAGTTTCCGAGCAACAGGTAATAATCTATATTAGGGCAATAACTAATGGATAACATTCGTTCCAAACTGCTGATAAGACTTCTGCTTACTCCTTTTCTTACCCTTTCAAAAATCTGATCATATGAAAGATTTCTGAATACTTCTTCATTTGTTTTGATCTTTTCATATGGTAAAATATAATAATCTTTAATTTGCTCTGTAATATCATCATTTGTAACACTTTCATTATTGCAAACAAAATCATACAGATCGAGAAAAACCTCTTTGTGAGTATATATGTATTGTTCAAAGAACCAATAAGAAAAAACGCTTATCAATTCTTCGGGCGAAGAAGCATTTTCTACTTTATGTTCATAATAATTTGTATCGCCTCTTGTTGACCCGGAGATATAGCTTATAAGTTCTGTTTTCATTCTTTCTGTCATTCTATCGGCTTTGCTATAATATGCTGCGTTATTGCTACAAATATCAACCATGATTTCCGTGATTCCGCTGTTGGTATCGTTTTTGTAATCATACCAATCCTTGATATAACCGGTACAGTAAAGAAGATACAGTTTTTTTCTAAGATCGTTGGCTTCATCTTTTGAACAGGTGAGCGTTGTAAGCGCTCTGTTTTTTTCTTGAAAAAGAGTAAATAGTTTTAACAGATCTTCTTTAAGGAATTCAACTGATAGATATGGATAAATTGATCCTATGATCTCTGAATAACTGGTTTCTTGGTTAATATAGTTTATATTTTCTGATGCCTTGCCTCTTTGCAAGTAAGATGACGCTAAGCTGTCTGAGCCTAATTGAATGTAATAAATATACGATTCTATAGCTTCTCCTGCTCTTCCACCTCTTCCAAGCTCCTGAATATACTCGTTTTTGGAAAGCGGAAGGCCTGCGTGAATAATCGTCGTAACGTTTGGGAGATTTATCCCTATTCCAATTTCACCATTTGAAATAAGAGCAGTGATCTCTCCTGTTAGAAATCTTTTGTATCCATCATCTGTATCATTTTCAAAGGAGGCAACAGATCCGTTGAAATGAGTTATTATTGCCGTGATGCTCTTTTTGTCTTTGGTAAATATAAGCGTTTTTTCTTTTCGATTTAGCTTTTCGCTTATCAGTATTAATAGGGATCGATATAATTGATCAGATGAGTCGAAATGCTTAAAAGAATATGAAATATTATATCTTCCAAATTCGATCGGTGAAAAAACAGCATCGATTGCAACTAAAAGATCTTTTTGTAAACTTGTAATTATAGAAATATCAGCAGTTGCGGTAAATCCTACGAAAGGAACACTATTCAGATAATGCTGCAGATGTTTTGTGAGCATAAGATAATCTGGTCGAAAATCGTGACCCCATTCTGAAACACAATGAACTTCATCCAGTACGATGTAAGATAATCTTGCTCCATTTGTAATTTTGACATCTTGTTTTTCACATCGAAGCGTGCCATCGTTGAATTGAAAGCATTTTGATAATAAATCCCTATTTTGAAAGGCTAATGGTGTGATATAGTGAAAATGATTTTTTAATTCAAATTGCTTATATTCGTCTTCTCTATCGTTCAATAAGTGACAAACATCATCAATATTACAAATCTCTTTCAGATTTCTGATCTGATCAATTATTAAAATATCCGTTGGCGCGATAATAAAACATGGAAGTGGCTGCAAATATGATAGTAAATAAAAGATCAGTGATTTACCGCTTCCCGTAGGCATAATGCAAAGCGAATTGTCCATTCTGTTTGCTATACTGATAAGTGACTCAAATTGACCTTCTAAAAAAACTTCATAATGAGATAGTTCTCTAAGCATCCTGGTAAGCAATGGCTTTTGTTTTTCGGAAAGATTATAATTGATACGTTCACCATACCAGATCATCCTGTCAGAGCATGGCTGGTTTACCGGACAAACAAAAATATCTGCATTGGTATTGCAAAGTGATACTTTAACTATATTGCTTTTATAATAAACCAGTTTATGAAAGCGTCGCCCTGTCAGGCGACAAAATAGTTCTTTATAGTGATTAATTATTCTAAAAGCTTCATCGACAATAATCTTTTCAGAATCAACAGAAAAATACGCTGCGTTATCAGAAATAACACCAAAACGTATCATAAGCAATATAGTAATGATCAGTTCATAAACTTTTACATAGCTTGTTTGCCTACGTTCTAAGATAGGATTGTTGCAGTTGAAATAATCATAAAAAAGCCTGTCAGAAATAGTAGAACACCTTGAAAAGTATTGAAAAATCAAGGCGTATATATCAGAATCGTAATGTTTACATGTGAAAGAATAATGCAGACCACATACATCAAATCCAGAATAATTATCAGATATTGCACATGGAATGTATACTTTATAGTAATCGTTCTGCATATTATCACTTCCACCAAATTTTGTTGTGAGAATCAGCTTAATTATAGTCATTATACCACAAAAATCAAAAGATGTCAATTATACTTATAATCTTTCTACAAGTTGAGTAAATATACATAAATTGATCTTTTATATCTAAACATCCGATTGTTGAACAGGATTGATCTTACTAAAACTAACGTGGTTTATACAGACAAAACAAAACTCCCGAAGCCAACGTGTGGTGTCAACTTAGGGAGTATATTTTTTCTGTTATACCAAGATCCTTTTTGCAATTCTCAACAATTTGGTATCAGATTGGTGTCAAATCACCATGCCGTGTGCTTGAAAGGCTTGAAAATAGGTTGCTATTTAATCTAGTGACTTCATCGTCGGGATAACCTTGAAAGAATTTGGATTTTCAGTATAAACAAAAACACGCTGTCTACTGTCACCCCGACAGCAGTCGGCTTTTCTCAACACATATAATATAATACTGATTACAACGCTTTCTGCACAGTCATATAAATAAAGCCTCTCATTAAATGCTTATTGATATTCCCCTTCCCCTCTTGACTTTCCCCTTAAAACCTGCTATTATTTAAGGGAAAGAGCAGGTGGATAAGGGCATGAGGACTTTCAATTATTCAGCGATCAAAGATCAAAAATGGGATTCGGAGATACTTGGGCTGGTTGCGGCAATTTACAAGTATGCCGGAAAGCAGGAGCTTTATCTGAAGCAAAAGCCGCATGAGCTGGAAAAGCTTGTGGAGATCGCAAAAATACAAAGCACAGAAGCGTCCAACGCTATCGAGGGGATTGTTACGACCAATACTCGCATACGGCAGTTGGTCGAGGAGAAGACCGCACCCCGGAACCGTGATGAGCAGGAGATCGCAGGCTATCGTGATGTTCTGAGCGTCATACACGAAAGCTTTGACGCTATCCCGATAACAAAAAATTATATCCTGAAGCTCCACAAGATGCTTTACAGCCATATGAACAATCCTCTTGCGGGGCAGACGAAGACAGTGCAGAATTATATCAGTGCGACCTGTCCCGACGGTCATACGGAGATTGTTTTCGCTCCGCTTGCACCTTTTGAAACGCCCGAAGCACTTGAAAAGATATGCGAGGAATATTCCCGTGTCATTGGCAATTTTGAGGTCGAGCCGCTTATCATCATTCCGATATTTATCCACGATTTTTTGTGCATACACCCATTTAATGACGGCAACGGCAGAATGAGCAGGCTGCTCACCACGCTGCTTCTGTACCGAAGCGGTTTCAATGTCGGGAAGTATATCTCCCTTGAAGCAAAGATCGCTAAAAATAAGGATCTGTATTACGATGCTCTTAGGCGTTCGCAGGACGGCTGGCATGAGGGCAGCGAAGATGTTGTTCCTTTCATCAAGTATCTGCTTGGGACGATCCTGGCGGCATACAAGGATTTTGAGGACAGGTTCTCAATTGTCGGGGAAAAGCTGCCTGCTGTTGAAATCGTCAGAAAGGCGACCCTGACTAAGATCGGGAAGTTCACAAAACGAGATATTATTGAGCTTTGCCCGTCTTTGAGCCTCAGCTCCGTTGAGGGCTCGCTGCGCAAGCTTGTTCAAGCCGGAGAGATCAAAAGAGAGGGCGTTGGCAAGGGAACGTTTTATTATCGGGTGAAATAAGTGACATTCATTTTATCGTCATATAATCAAGATTTATCAACGCTTTTTATCGTCACTGTCGATAAAAATGTGACGATAAAAAACTTTGTAAATTGTAGATTTAAATTTACTAAACCAATAACTCATTGCTTCAGATGTTGCAGATATTACAACAACTGAAGCAATTTCATTTTTTCACTTAAATTAACTGGTGCATTGTTTGCGACAGTTCAAATATTATCAACGCTTTTTATCAACGTTTTTTTCGTCACCGTTGATAAAAAGCGTCGATAAAGGCGTGACGATAAAAAAGTGAAGATAAAACCGTTGATAAAATAACAGATTTGATTTTCCGGAGCCAACAACCTGTTGAAAACTAAAATCAAATCTCACACAAGTTTTCAATGAAGAATGGAACAAAACTGCCCCCTGCTGTCACACTTGACAGCAGAGGGCGATATTCTGTCTTATAAAGTATAATATTTTTGATTCGGACTTGACTCCTTCGGTTCGGTCAAACCTATTTTTCCACTGTCGATCAAAGGACGGATATATTTGTTGATCGCATAATTAACAGAGGAAAGCCCGATAAATGCAGCAAGCTCTTTGCGTGACCGAGGGGTACGGCAGAAGTCAAGTATTCTTGCTGTCTGATCATCTGCGATAGCTTTGGGGCTGCCGTCCTGCAAACGAAAAACGACTTTGAATTCCCCGCGAAAATCAGTGAATTCCGGTTCGGGAAGCCCGTATTCCTTTAATTCTCTGCGTATAGTCGGTATCCCGGAATAGCGGTTTTCTGTAATGTTCAGAACTTCAAGTGCATTTGCGATCACAGGGTTTCTTGTATCCGGCTGGACTTTTCCAAGCTCGTTTATTGTCAGCCTTCCGTACAGTCCTCCCGGGTTGGAAAGCTCAAGTCTGTCTGAAAAAATCTTCAGCTGAATCGGCATACCTTCGGTATGAATGCTGTAATCACGGTGAACAAGTGCATTTAATATTGCTTCGCGGACGGAGTTCGTCGGGTAATCGGAGCGGTCACGCCGCTTGCCGGTATTCGGATCAATAATAGTTCTGGTCTTTGTATTTTTTCTGACAAACTGCAGCGCTTCATCAAGTATCTCCGGCAAAGTTCCTTCTATCCGTTGGTTGTCAATGAAGCGTGATCCGTCGGAGTCGGTCTCCCCGACTTCCGTTCCGGGAACGGAAACGGCAATTATTCCGAGCTGCGGAAAATAAGCCTGGGGATACAATCCAAAAAGAAGTTCAGCGGCAAGAGTGGGATGCCCATTCTTTTGCATACTCATAAGTTCAAGAATTATATCATCGTCAAGTCTTGCGAGGTTTTTCTTGTTGAGCTTCAGCTTCAGCAGGTAATCTGCAAGCTTGTTTTCGTCAAGTGAAGACATTTCAGCGCGGTCAACTTCCCGTATCTCTTCCTTATATTTTTCACGGTATGCTTCATAGCTGTAAACTTCATACTCACTCATTGGCTGATCGGCTTCACCGACCCTGATATATGAGCCTTTGATACGTCCTTTCCCTTTGTAAAAGCAGGGCCGTTTTGTTATATCAACAGGCGGTATCTCTGCGGAAACTATATTTTTGCCGTCGATCTCCACAACCGTGAAAACTGCACGAACGACAGGCTCCATCTGCTCGCATTGTTCTGTTACTCGCTTTTGAAGAAGCTGAACGTCATTCACGCCTGTGATCTCAAATCCGTTTTTTTCATATAAACCAAAAACAATAACTCCACCGTCATCTTGATTCGAGAAGCTGGATAAGGTGTCGTATAGTTTTTCAGTTACTCCGCTTTGGCAACGCTTAACTTCAACAGTTTGAAATTCAGCTTTTGTATTCTGTATTTTTTTTACAAGTGTTATCAGATCCTGCTCATACATTTAAATCGCACCTCCTGTTATTTTAAATTATACACTCTGATTTTAAAATTGTCAAGTGAAATTTTAAATCTTCACTCCTAAATTTAAAAATCTTTGAGGCGAATTTTGAATCTTACTGTGGAAATTTAAAATTTCAAGCTGAATTTTAAATTTTTAAGTCGAGTTTTTAAAAATCAGATCAATATTTCAAATCGAAAAAACCGCCCCCTGCTGTCAAACTTGGCAGCAGGGGGCATAATCTTTGTTCACTTACTTGACGATATTTATTGCCATAGGGCATCGGCAGTTCTGCCACATGGGCTTTAACTGTCCTATAAAATGTACGCAAGTTCGGGTCATTTTTAATGGTAAATCGGTGGTAAAGTCCTATTTGGAATGCCCTGAAGCCCAGTAAATACGGCGTTTGAGAAGATTAACACAGATATTCCCGTGGCAGATGAATAGTATCTTTACCATTTTTATCTCCTTTCGGTAAGCTTTGAAAGTGTTGGAGGATCCGGATCGAAACATACCCGCCGCAGGCTGTACAAGGACAGCGGTACTTTTTCCTTATTCGCTGACCATGCAGTTCATGATCACGTTTATCATCATTTCCTTTTCGCTTGGCTGCGACTCGGCTCTCATTATCGTGAGCGCCGCAAGCGTCTGGTCGGCGATCGCCTTTTCGGTCTTGGCGTCGTCAAGGAAGAGCGCTCCGTTTTTATCAAGGAAGTACAAAAACATTGCCGCCGCGATCCTCTTGTTGCCGTCTGAAAAGCTGTGGTTCTTTGTCACAAAGTACAGAAGATTCGCCGCTTTTTCCTCCAGCGAGGGATATAGCTCCACGCCGCCGAACTCCTGATAGATGTTCGCTATGCTGCCCTTGAACGAATCGTCCTTCTCGTTGCCGAACAGCTCGCTGTCGGAGGCGAATCTCATTTCGCTGATGACCCGCCTGCACTCGTCATAGCCGAGCACATAGACCGCCTTGTTCCCCTTGGGCTTTTTCAGCGTCTGATGATCGTAGTCGTCGAGCAGGTCAAGGGCGGTGTTGAATTGCTCGATGACCGACAGCACCTGCTTGGCATCAAGCTGATTTTCTGCACGTTTCATAATGCGTATGACCTCGCCGATCTGTTCTATACGCTTATTATTGACGGCGTAGCCCTTGATTATGTAGTCTTTCAGCACCTTGTTTGCCCAACGGCGGAACTCGGCGCCCCGCTGAGATCTGACGCGGTAGCCGACAGAGATTATGACATCGAGGTTGTAGTAGTCGATCTGATATGTTTTTCCGTCAGCGGCAGTTGTTGCAAAATTTGCAACAACTGAATCGCGTTCAAGCTCGCCCTCTTTGAAGATGTTTCTGATATGCCTTGAGATAGTTGACTTGTCACGTTCAAAAAGCTCTGTGAGCTGATCCAGCGACAGCCACACGGTGTCGCGGTCGGTCATTGCGTTCAGTTTGACCTCGCGGTCAGCAGTTTCATATAAAATTATCTCGTTGCTTTTCATAGGGATCACCCTTTTGTTTTAGTTGCATTTTTGGGCTTAGATGCTGGTTCGGGTCAGGGGTAATATGTATTATCCGCGCAAGCGGCCACTGATCTTTTTTGCAGCCGGGCTCCAACTGAGAGTAGTAAGAGTATTTTTCTCCGGTCACAGACAAAGCGGTATAATTTGCGATCTCTTTGGAATACGGGTAGGTGCTCATTGCCAATAGCATTATGTTCATTTTGCCATCTCCTTTATTACGGCAACACCGCACGACCCGCGGCTAACGTCTCTGCACATCATCTGCTTGCCAGCTTTCCGTCATATTACCCAAATTCTCCTTGACTTGCG
>OCTW013428037.1_pt1 | contig 10780 bp, 9 predicted proteins | sample 1539671 | NCBI WGS metagenome assembly OCTW01 (sample SAMN02144230, study PRJEB22623) | gut metagenome | biome: sheep rumen | host: Ovis aries | place: New Zealand | reverse complement strand
GGGAACAGGGAAAGATGACAAAGGCCCCAGAATCTACATCGAATTCAATAAGAGCGACGGAAAAGGTTCCTGCTATCCGCTTGACAGTCAGGCTCCTGCCTGCATCTTCCGTCTGGAGACCACTACGCCCCCGGCCCCGAAGGTGCTGACTATCGAACGTCTCTGGGGAAAATATCCCGGTGAATGGCCGCAGCTTGTCGGTTTCGGCGCCAATGAAGACCGTTGCGTCGCCATGGACGAGAACTACGTCTACGTCGCCCAGGCCAAAGCTGCGACCGCCGCCATCAAGGCCATCAGTGTCACGGATCCTACTCAGATCAAGGATGTGAATGTAACGGGTGTGGAAGGTGGCCACTTCCTCACTTCCTGCGTCCGCACCGTATACAGCACAGCCAAGGGAAAGTACATCCTGCTTGCCAGCAGCATGGCAATGTCAGAAGGCCAGACGCTCAAGATTTACGCATGGGAGGATGGCATCGACGCAGCTCCGAAGGTCCTGCTGAACTGGGCGCTTGGTAAAGACCGCCGTTTCGGCGATTTCTTCACGGTCTTTGGCACGTATGAGGATGCGGAAATTTACTTCCGCAACAACACCCAGACAACGGATGCAAAATGCAACCTTACCGCACGATTCAAGCTGAAGGATGGAGCCCTTGAGGCCCAGTGGCCCGACGCCTTCTACAATGGCTATGGAGGGTCCAAGGGCATGGGATCCATCTACCTCTATCAGAAAGGCGGCAAGAAATGGTATCTTGTCACTGCTGATATCGGCATGTTCTTCCCTGCTGGCGAGCAGGGTGGAGAAGAATGGGGCAATGGCGACGACTACTCTGTCTGGTCCAAGATCTTTGGCGTTAAACCCTTCGAATTCAACGGTCAGAAATACATCGCCTACCATAAAGAGTACAACCAGGCTCGCGGTTGGCTGACCATCATCAAAGATGTCAACGGTACCGACGAGGGATTCAAGGATTCGCTCATCAAGGGCAAAGAGGCCGAGAATATCGTCTTCCAGGGAGCCGTCCAGATTAACTCCGATACGCCTTCTACGGAAGTTGTGAGCGGTGCCACCCATTCCGATTACAATATGGGCAACTGTGACGTCATCGTCAAGGAAGATGCCGCCTACCTCGTGAGCCATCAGCAGACTACCGGTATAGCTGTGTTCAAGATGTACATGAAATAATTCCTCATCTGTACATAACACTTTGCAAGGCGACCTTCGGGCCGCCTTGCTTATTTGTATAATTATCCGTATCTTTGGTGTGTATGAAGCACCACAGTTTACCTATGTTAATAAAAGGCCTTCTGACAGCCATTTTGATGAACCTGGCGGGAACGGCCCACGCCGCCGTAGGGCCGCAGGACATCGTGCCCAGACCCGTGTCTTATAGCCTTTCTCAGGGCACCTGCGCCATAGACGCACCCGTCAAGGTGCAGTGTGCCGGCCGAGCCCTGAGAAGCCGGACAGCCGCCCTCCCCGATTTCGCCAAAGAAGAGGCGTACGAGCTCACGGTAACACCCCGGTACATCCGAATCCGCGCCCTTACCCCGACCGGAGAATTCCGAGCCCGGCAAACCCTGGCCCAACTCCAGGCCCTTGCCAGGATGGACGAAGAGAACGTCCTCCCCTGCTGCCAAATCTTCGACTGGCCGCGTTTCCGCCATCGCGGCCTCATGATAGACGAATCCCGCAGCTTCAAGGGAAAGGCGTTTCTGTTCAAGCAGATGGACGCGATGGCCCTGCTCAAACTGAACGTCCTGCACCTACACCTGACGGACGCAGCCGGCTGGCGCCTGCAGATACATGCCTTTCCCAACCTGACCGACAGCGTAGCCTGGCGCATCGGACAAAGCTATTTCACCTGGGAAAAAGGCGGCTATCCCTTCACAAGCCAGGACAACCCCGAGGCCTACGGAGGCTTTTACACCCATGAGGATATCCGGGAAATCGTCCGGTACGCTGCCCAGCGGCACATCACCGTCATTCCCGAAATCGAAATGCCCGGCCACAGCATGGAAGTAAACCGGGCCTACCCGGAACGGTCCTGCCAAAGCGCCGACGGCAAGCTGCACCCCTTCTCCTGGGACCTCTGCCCGGGACGGGAAGAGACCCTCCGTTTCCTGGAAAGCGTCCTGGACGAGGTATTTGACCTCTTCCCCTCGCAACTTGTCCATATCGGCGGCGATGAGGCCGTCATGAATGACTGGAAAGACTGCATCCACTGCCAGGAAAAGATGCGGCAGGAAGGCATGCAGGACGTCCATGAACTCCAGGGTTATCTGATCCGCCACATCGATGCCTACGCCCGGTCCAGGGGACGTCGCATCATCGGCTGGGACGAAATCCTGGAAACCGGCATCCCCACCGATGCGGCCGTGCAATCCTGGCGCGGGGTCAAGGGCGGGAAGAAAGCCATCGCTGCCGGGCACGACGTGGTTATGTCGCCCAATACCCACTGCTATTTCGATTATTACCAGGACCTTATCTGCAAGGAACCCCCGGCCTGCGGGCCGCTGGTATCGCTCCGCCACGTCTATACCTTCAACCCGGTGGTGGACGGCATTGAGGAGCAGCAGGCTTCCCACATCCTCGGCCTGCAGGCCAACCTCTGGTGCGAATACATTCCCACCTGCGAGCATGCGGAATACATGCTGTACCCGCGAACCTTTGCCATCGCCGAAATCGGCTGGACGCCTCAGGAAGAGCGGGATTACGCCCATTTCCGCCCCCGTGTGGAACGCCTCCGCCGGCTTTGGAACCACTTGGGATACCGGACCTTCGACCTGGACACCGAATCGCCCCGCGCGAAGTCCGTGTGCTTCGAGAGCAGCCGGAGCGGGCACAACTTCGTCCTTCAGGAAGGCGGTCCCATCCTCAGCTACAAACCCGGTGACGGCGTGCGCATTATCGTAGACGGTGAAAACGGCTTCCGCGACATGAACGGCAACGGCACGCTGGAGCCCTTCGAAGACTGGCGCCTGGACCCCGGTGTCCGCGCCTCTGACCTGGCCGCACGTCTAAAGACGGAATCTATCTGCGGACTCGACCTCCCGGATACTCCCGCCCCGGAACGACTGACCTTATTGTTTACAAGCGGCGATGCAGACAACCCTTTCCACGCCGTCAATCCCTATTGATTCATGAAAGCGATTCATATCCATCCCAAATCCAAGGCTCCGCTGTACAAACAGCTCATCGAGCAAATCGAGTGCCAGATCCGCGAGGGGAACCTCTTGCCCGGCGACCAGATTCCGTCTATGAACGACCTGGCCGACGGAAGCGGCATCTCCAAGGAAACCGTCAAAAAAGCCTACGGTATCCTGCGGGAGAAAGGCTGGATTGTCCCCCAGCAGGGAAAAGGATTCTACGTAGCTGAGCAGGACCCGGACGCCCAACCCCGCATCCTGGTCATCTTCGACAAGTTCAGCATCTATAAGCAGATTATTTTCAACGCCTTGGCCGAAGAGTTCGGACAGCGGGCAGAACTGACCATCCTCACCCACAATCAGAGCCTGGACCTGCTGGAATACTACCTGGACTCGGAGCTGGACCGCTTCGACTATTACATCGTGGCTCCCCATTTCCCGCTGGATCCCGCCTCGCAGAAACGGGCCGTCAAGCTGCTTTCGCGCATTCCCAACCGCAAACTGGTCATGCTTGACCACTGGATCCGCTCCTGCCCCGGCCAGTACGGCGCGGTGTACCAGGATTTCGAAAATGACGTGTGCGAAGGTCTTCTCCAGGGCCTGGACCGGCTGCGGCAAACCGTCCTGCGCGTCATCACCCTACCCACCTCACTATACGGCGGCATCATCCGGAAAGGGATCGAACGGTTCTGCGCAGAGAACAAGATTGCCGTCTCTTTCCTGACTACGCCGCCGGAAACCATCATGCCGGGAGAGACCTACCTGATCCTCAATTCGCAGCTGGACTGGGGGCTGGCCGACCTGGCCCGCGCCATCAAGGCACAGGCCCTTACGATCGGGAAAGACGTGTATATCATCGCCTATAACGACGTGAACCTCAACGAGGTTGTCCTGGATGGACTCACGACGATATCTACCGACTTTCAGGAAATGGGACGGCTCGCAGCCCGCATGATCATCGACCGCCGGTTCGCAAAAGAACACTGTCCCTTCCGGATGAACCGCCGCAGCACCTTCTGACCAGGAGCCGCGCATCTGACGGTTGCTACAAGACTGCTATCAGCTGCACCTTGAAAATGAGCGTGGCACAAGGCGGAATGGCCCCATGGGCACCGGCTTCGCCATAGGCCAGGTTATACGGGATATAGAGCATCCACTCGGAGCCTTCCTTCATGAGCTGGAGGGCTTCGGTCCAGCCGGCGATGACCTGGTTCACGCCGAAAACGGCCGGTTCGTTGCGGTCATAAGAACTGTCGAACTTCATCCCGTTGATAAAGGTTCCTTCATAGTGGCAGCGAACCTTGTCGGTGCGCTTCGGGCTGCGGCCGGTGCCTTCCTTCAGCACCTTGTACTGCAGGCCGCTGGGCAGGACCTTCACGCCGGCTTCCCTGGCATTCGCGGCCAGGAATTCCTCGCCTTCTTTCTTCATCGCATCGGCGATTTCGGCATTTTCGGCCGCTTTCTCAGCCTCCAGGTGGGCGAAATAGTCCTGCAGGACCTTTCCCGCCTCTTCCAGGGAGAGCACCGTCTTTCCACCTTCCAGCGAGTCCTTCAGACCCGCCAGAAAATCCTCGTATTGCAGGCGGGTGATGCCCGACTGCATCATGCTATGGGCGATATTCATGCCCAGGGCGTAACTGTTCTTATCCATATCTTTTCTCAATTTGGAATGCAAAAGTACAAACATTTTTCTTTAGATTTGCAAAAGAATTGTTCACGCCCCATGTTTCTGCACCGTTTCCTGATGGTTTTGTGCGCTGCCGGCCTGCTGTTTCCGACCCCGGACGCCCTGGCCCAGACCGATACGCTGGCTGCTGCCGCCATCACGGGCAACGGACTCCGAGGCGTCATCACCCCCGGACAGGAAGCCCCGGCCGCCCTGCTGAAGGGCGCGGCCGACCTGGGCGAAGTCGTGCGGATGTTCAGCGGCCTGCAGCTCAAGGATTATGGTGGGATCGGCGGGATGAAGACCGTCAACATCCGCAGCCTCGGCAGCGAGTACACGGGTGTCTATATCGACGGGATCGCCGTCGAGAATGCCCAGAACCGGCAGGTAGATCTGGGACGCTTCGCTCCGGAGAGCTTTTCCGGGGCCGAATACTACGTGGGTGAGCAGGCCGGCATCCTGCTCGCCGCCAAGGAATTCTGCACGGCCGGGAGCCTGTATTTCTATTCGATGCCCATCCGGGAAGACCGGATCGAACTTCGCCTGCGCGGCGGAGCCTTCGGCATGGTCTCCCCTTCGCTGGCCTTCCAGAAATGTTTCCGAAAAGGCTGGTGCCATCGAAGCGAGGTGCAAACCACCTTCGCGCACGGCCGCTATCCCTTCTACTGGAAGCAGTACGACACCACCATGACCCGCGAGAATGCCGATATCCAGGCCCTGCGCCTGCAGAGCCGCCTGGAGAAAGGGAAATGGAAGTCAACCCTCTATTTTTACGATTCCGAACGCGGGCTTCCCGGCGCCGTCATCCGCCGGCCCAAGGGGCAGCTCCTTTCCGCCGACCGGCAGACCGACCGTGATTTCTTCCTCCAGAGCATCTGGAAGGACGAAAATTGGTGCATCCGGGGGAAGTATTCCTGGCGTTATACCCGCTACCGCACCGACCCGTACCGGGATCCTTCGGCCATGCCCATCGACAACCGCTATCTCCAGCACAATGCCTACCTGTCTGCGGCCTGGCATCATCCTGTCACCCGCCAGTGGGCACTGGAGACGGCTGCCGACCTGGAATACGATTACCTGGACGCCAACCTGCCCGATTTTGCCTATCCGCACCGGTTCGGCAGCTGGATCGCCGTTGGGAACCTGTTTACATTCAAGCATTTGCGTTTCAGCGCCAACCTGGCCTGGCAGGGCGCGGCCGACCGGGTCACTACCCGGACCGGCGGATTCTCCCGCCAGAACGATTTCCGGCATTTCTTCTCCCCGTCCCTGGTGGCGAACACCAATATCGGCCCCTTTACCATCGACGCCTTTGTGCGGCGCGTATGCCGGATGCCCTCGTTCAACGACCTGTATTACACCCTTGTGGGCAATGCCGCCCTGGAACCGGAACGGGCCCTGCTTACGAATCTGGGCATCGGACGGGACTGGTTTCCAGCCCGGAACATCTGGATAAAAACATCGGTCCGGATCTTCCACAACTCGGTCCGCGACAAAATTGTCGCCGTTCCCACCACCAGTTCCTTCCGCTGGAGCATGTATAATATAGGGAAGGTTGAGATGACCGGAGCGGACGTACAGGCGCATCTCCGGTATACGTGGGCGCAACGACGGAACTACCTGGACTGCAGCGTCTCCTATACTTGGCAGCACCCGGAGGAGATTGTCCCCTATATCCCCGGGCAAAGCATTACCGTGACCGGAGACTGTCGGCTCGGCAACTGGCAGTTCTGCCTTTCCGTGCTGTCCAATGCGGAACGTTACACCACCCAGACCGCCTTTCCCGAATATCGGCTCTCCCCCTTCCTGACGGCCGATGCACGTGTGCGTTATACCTGGCGGGAATGGACCGGCGGCATCAGCCTGAACAACCTCACCGATTCCGATTATGAGTATGTAAAAGGCTACCCGATGCCCGGCAGGCATCTTCTGTTGTCTCTGCAATACGGTTTTTGAAAAAATAATGTATCTTTGTGTCCGTAAAAAAATGATGATATGAAAAAACATGCACTGCTGATTATCAGCTGCCTCCTGTCGCTGGCAGTGACGGGATGCTTCAAGGACAACGGGGATGAGCCCGTCGTCATCACCTCCGAGGACGATGTCCTTGCGGGTGAGGTAGTTACAGTAGGTGAAGAGCGTTTGAACTCTTTTTACAAACTCTTTGTCCTGAACGAGGGTAATTTCAACAAGAACGAGGCTTCCCTGGACTTCTTCCGGTTCACGGACGGGAAATATGTCCGCAACGCCTTCAGCCAGATGAATCCAACCCTTACCGGTGGCCTGGGATCCGTTGCCAACGATTTCCAACTCTTTTACAATACGGCCTGGATTACGGTGAACCAGTCCAACCTGGTGGAGGTAATCCACGCCAAGAATGAAAAACATGTTACCAGTTTCGAGATACCCAGTCCGCGCGAAATTGCTTTTGATGGCACCTTCGCTTACGTAACTTCTTATGCAGGAGCCTATTATGGCGGAGAAGACCGGCTGGGCGCCCTTTATCGTATCAACCTTGCGACGGAGAAGGTGGACGGCCACATTGAGGTTGGCTATCAGCCGGAAGGCGTTACGGTTTGCGGAGACTATGTCTTTGTGGCCAACTCCGGGGGGTTCCACACCGGTTATGACAACCGCGTTTCCGTCATCGACCGCGCCTCATTCACCGTTATTCGCCAAATTGAAGTAGCACCCAACCTGAAAGAGATTGTCTCGGATGGCCAGCGGTATCTATGGGTGCAATCCCAGGGCAACTGGGGCGACATCCACTCTGGCATCTATCAGATTGATGCCGAATCATTTACAGTTGTTCCCCAGACCAACGATCTCAAGAATGTCCGCGCCAGCGTGACGTATTTCGATCCATTCGGAAACTACTTCTATGTCATCGGTACGGAGGACGAATTCGATTGGGGAAAAACCAACAAGGATTACACCCTCTGGTCTATCCATGCAGGAAGCGGTAAAGTACAGAGCAAAGCTTTCTCCGCAGATATGCGGCGGCAGATTTCCACGCCATACGGCATGGCCATCGACCCCATCCAGGGTGTCCTGTACATTACCGATTCGGGCAACGGAACCAACCCGGGCACCGTTTCCGCCTTCGATTCCGACCAGAAGATGAAATGGACCCGGACGGCCACCGCGGGATTCTTCCCGGGTCACCTTGCCCTCTACTATCCGTACCGGGATTAAACACTTCCCCACTCCCGGAAGGGATGGGCCAGCAAATAAGAATTATAGAATCGGCGGTCGCCGGTGACCTCCTTCCCCAGCCATGCCGGGTGTTCGAAGGGCTCATCGGGACTGCCGAGTTCAATTTCCGCCATGACCAGCGGAGCATTGTCGCCATAGAACTCATCCACCTCGAAGAAGCGCTCGCCGGCAGGAATGATATAACGGGTCTTGTCGATGAAGCCGCCCTGACAAAGTGTCATCAGGTCCCGGGCGTCCTCCAGCGGGATTTCCTTTTCCCACTCGAAACGGCTGATTCCGTCCAGTGAGGGGCCTTTGATGGTCAGGAAGCCCTGTTCTCCTCGGATCCGCACGCGGACCGTCCGCCCGGCTTCATGGGCGATATACCCCTGGGTAATCCGATAACTGCGGACCGCTTCCTGCTTGAAAGCGTCCGACTCCACCCGGAATTTGCGTTCGGTTTCGATATGCATCACTACATCAGCCAAGATTGAATATCACGCCCCGCTTCCAACGCCTCGCGGATTTCTGTCGAGGAAATATCCACCCGGGGAGCGTCCAAAATGTCGATTTTATAGGTAGGATCCTCTGCCAGCAGGCTGCTGCGGAGGGCTTCCGTGTCGAAGCCGCTGCGCGGATAAACCGCCACCCCATAGTCCCGGAGGATACGGTCGTAGCTGCGCCAGCGGCGGAAATCAGCCAGGGAATCCCCGCCGATGATCAGCGTGTAGGTGTTTTCGGGTTCGCGTGCCGCAAGGGCGTCCAACGTGAGGATCGTATATTGCGGGGCCGGCATGTCCAGTTCGATATCATCCACCCACACACGCAGGTGCGGATGGCGCGATACCGCCCGGACCGCCGCACGCAGCCGGTCGCGGCCCGTTTCCGCCCGCGCTGAATCCTTCAGCGGATTCTTGGGCGACACCACCAGGTAGGTCCAGTCGAACTTTCCGCACCGGTCCACTTCTTCCAGAACGGCGAGGTGACCGATGTGCAAGGGATTGAACGAACCGCTATAAATGGCTATTCGCATAAGAATTTGTCCACCACCTGTTCCGCTTCCTTCAGGGCCGTTTCCAGGTCGTCGTTTACCAGGATATAATCGAATTTATCGGCGTAGGTCATTTCCTCGGCAGCCTTGGCCACGCGGGCCTCGATGGCTTCCAGGGAGTCCGTTCCCCGGTTGATCAGGCGTTGGCGGAGCGCTTCGACGGACGGGGCCTGGATAAAAACGGAGAGCGCCCGGTCGCCGAAATACTTTTTCAGGTTCACGCCGCCCTTTACGTCCACATCGAAAATGATGACATGGCCCTTGGACCAGATGCGGTTCACTTCCGACTTCAGGGTGCCGTAGAAATTATCCTTGTACACTTCTTCGTATTCCACGAATTTGTCCATTTCTACCAGCTTGCGGAAAATATCGGCCGAATAGAACAGATACTCCACGCCATCCTGCTCCGTTCCACGCGGTTTGCGGGATGTGGCCGATACGGAAAATTCCATTTCGGGATGCAGCGGAAGCACATGACTGACAACTGTGCTCTTGCCGGAACCTGACGGAGCTGAAAAAATGACAACCTTCTTGCTCATATATTTCTAAATTTCTACAAAAATAACTATTTTTGCGCACGCTTTTGCACATCGGCAAGAAAATTGCAGCCTATTGGCTGACGCGAAAAGGAAAAAGTTATAATTATTTATAGTTTTCTATGGTTTCTTTTAAAACTTTGGGTCTTGTGAACACCAGAGAGATGTTCAAGAAGGCCGTCGCCGGCGGATACGCCATCCCCGCATTCAATTTCAACAACATGGAGCAGCTCCAGGCCATTATCCAGGCCGCCGCGGAGACCAAGTCCCCGGTGATCCTGCAGGTCTCCAAGGGTGCCCGCAACTATGCCAACCAGACCCTTCTGCGTTACATGGCCGAAGGTGCTGTCGAGTATGCCAAGGAACTGGGCTGGGAGAATCCCCAGATCTGCCTGCACCTGGATCACGGTGACAGCTTCGAGCTGTGCAAGAGCTGCGTGGACATGGGCTTCTCGTCCGTGATGATCGATGCTTCCTCCCTCCCCTACGAGGAGAACATCGCCCTGACCCGCAAGGTTGTTGAATATGCTCACCAGTACGACGTTACCGTCGAAGCTGAGCTGGGCGTGCTGGCCGGCGTCGAGGATGAGGTCAAGGCCGAAGAGTCCCACTACACCAAGCCGGAAGAGGTGATTGACTTCGCTACCCGTACGGGCTGCGACTCCCTTGCCATCTCCATCGGTACTTCCCACGGTGCCTATAAGTTCAAACCCGAGCAGTGCACCCGTGACCCCAAGACCGGTCGTCTGGTACCTCCGCCGCTCGCTTTCAACGTGCTGCACGAGATTGAAAAGAAGCTTCCCGGCTTCCCGATCGTCCTTCACGGCTCCTCCAGCGTTCCGCAGGAGTATGTCGATATCATCAACGCCAATGGCGGAAAGCTTCCCGATGCCGTCGGTATCCCCGAGGAGCAGCTGCGTGAGGCCTCCAAGAGCGCTGTTTGCAAGATCAACATCGACTCCGACAGCCGTCTGGCCATGACCGCCGCCATCCGCAAGGTCTTCAACGAGAAGCCCGGTGAGTTCGATCCTCGTAAATACCTGGGTCCTGCCCGTGACGAGATGAAGAAGCTCTATGAGCACAAGATTGTGAACGTGCTCGGTTCCAACGGCAAAGCCTAAACAGCCAGGCCCAAGCCTTTAACAAGGACCTGCCACGAAAACACACGTTTTTGTGGCAGGG
>OCTW013434296.1_pt1 | contig 10781 bp, 4 predicted proteins | sample 1539671 | NCBI WGS metagenome assembly OCTW01 (sample SAMN02144230, study PRJEB22623) | gut metagenome | biome: sheep rumen | host: Ovis aries | place: New Zealand | reverse complement strand
CTAATAAGGAAATTGTTTGATCTGCGAAATGTTAAATATATAGTTAAATATCAATCAATGTTTGGAATTCAGCATAGAATGCGGTTCCTTTAATCCACTTTCTTATAAGCCCTATGTCCTGCGTGCATCATAAGTGTGGGTTAATAGCGTAATTGGCTACAAAATTACACAATCTTTCCCAAACCACCAAAACTTTCACCATAAGAAATAGTGATTATAGGAAAAAGTTTCATTACATCTATCGCGTGAGGGAGAGCTTCATGGAGAGGCCGAAGTCGTGGGTGGTGGTGGGATAGCTGTTGCTGGAGAGCAGCGGGGTGTTGGTCTGGCGCTCGTAGTAGGCTGAAATGGTGAGCAGGCGCGACAGGGTGTAGTCGGCCATGAACGACATCTTGAAGGCTGAGTTGCCGCTGCTGGCAGCAGAGGTGCGGGTGGCAATGTCGCGGGTGATGGCAGCCTGGTCGCGCAACGAGATGTCGAGACGCAGGTTCAGGTCGTGGTTGACGCCCGACCGCCTGTTATTGGACGAACTGCTGGAGGCATTGTTCTGGTCGTTCTGGTTGTTCTTCCTGCTGCTGCCGCGCTGTGCTTTCTTGATCTTGCGCGTCGTGCCGCTGCCAAAGAGTCGGAAGTCGCTAATCTTATAACCCATGCCGATAACGATGTCGTTCGAGCGGCTTTCGTTGATTTGCACACTGGTCATGGAGAGGTTGACGACGCGGGTGCGGCGGTATTCGGCCTTCAACGTCAGGTTGCTGGGGAAGGTCACGTCGGCACCAATCAGCGGGGCGTAGCTCTCGTTGATGCTCACCATAGGCACGTTCCATCCCAGCAGCGACGTGGTCTCGCTGCTGCTGGTGTAGCTGCCGACGGAGAACACGCTCTTGTAGGCGTGGTTGATGTTGACGCACTTGAAGTGCTCGTTGAACCACTTCAGCTTCTGCAGTCCGGAATAGCGGATGGTCCAGTTGGGCAGCATCTTGGTGAGCGTGGGCAGGAGGTCCAGGCTGCCGCGACCGCTGGAGGTGTAGGAGTCGAGGAAGGCGGGAATCATGACTGCCGCACTGTACTGTCCGACCTGTGTGCCGTAGTGGGCGGAGGCCATCTGCTGGAAGCGCGGCAGGGCATCGCAGAACTTCTCGAAGACCCGCGAGGGATAGCCGTTGTTGGCGTCGCCCATGCGCTCCAGCGACGACGAGATGCTGATGGTGGTCATGTTCATGTTACCACTCTCGGTGGATGGCATTCCGGGGAGCACGAAGCGGATGCTCCTGGACTTGCTGTAGGTACGCGAGGCGTTGAGGTCAATCTTCAGGTCGCGGATGGGTTCCAGCGTGGCGCGCAGCTGCAGGTCGACGGTGCGGTTGGTGGTGGCCGGCGTGGCCGTACTGTCGCCATAGAGCCATCCGTTCTCCTTGGCCTTCTGCAGGAACGAGTCGTCGGTCAGACCGAAGGCGAAGCCCAGACCCGGCGCCATCACGCCACCCGTGCGCTGTCCGAAGGCGTCGCCGATGGTGGGCAGGAAGTTCGAGATGGACATGGCGTACTGGTCGCGATAGCTGATGCCGATGGTGCGCACCATCATGAGCAGGCGTGCGGCACTCTGGGCGGGTTTGTACCACCACTCGTTCTCGAGGGGCTGCTTGGCGGTTACCGTCAGCTTGACGTCGACGGTGTCCTTACCGATAATCTTAATCTGGTTCAGGTCTACCACCTTATATTTAATAGGATAGAGCTTGCCGTCCTTGGTGCGGGCGGTAACGATGAGCCGCTTGGTCTTCTTGCCGTGGTTGACGACGAAAGAGGTATCGGGCAGCAGCGACATTTCTTTCTGGAAGCTGTTCTTGTTCTTGGGCAGCTTGGCATCCTCCTTGGACTGCTTGCCGCCCTTGCCGACGGGGGAACCGTCTTTCCCAGCGGCAGAACCGCTGGGCACATTCTTGCCGTCCTTACCCTTGGGGGTCTTTTTCTTGGGCTGGGGCTTGGGGATGGCTTTCTTGAAGCGCTCGTTGACCTTCTTGAGGAACGGCCAGTGGTTGTAGAGCAGCTCCATGTTCAGCGTGCTGTTGATGTTCACCTGCCGATTGTTACTGATGACGTTACCAGCCGTCGTGCCGTCCTCCAGCTCCGTACCGCGACGCCAGTTGTAGGTGGCGGTATAGTTGGCATCGGCGTTCAACCAGTCGAAGATGGGCAACTTGTTGAGCGGCAGCTGATAGGACGCGTTGAAGTTCTGGCGGTAGTCCATCGGACGGCCGAAGTGCTTGATGCTCTGCCATACGGAGTCCTTCCAGGCCTCATAGCGGTCAGGATAGAGGTCTTTGTTGATGGGCAGTCCGTTGCCATAGGGCTCTTCAATCTCGGCCTGCGTGCCCGACTGGAAATTCATGTGCAGGTTCTTGGTGAGGTCCCAGCGCAAGGAGAAGTCACGGTTCCACAGGAACGTCGAGCTCCACGTAGCAGGGGGCTTCATGCCGCCGAGGTCCTCGAGGTCGCGCTCCTGCTGTTCCTGATAGGCACGACGGATCTCGGTGTTGAAGGAAATGTTCTGCGGCAGCCAGTTCAGTCCGAACGACTTCGGCAGCGCCATCCACTTCGACTTGCTCTTCGACTTCTTGAAGGGTTCCCACGGCTTGTAGACCGGCGTATAGCTATAGTTCAGCGCACCGCGCCACTCGTCCTCCTTATCGTAGACGGTAGTGTTGCCCGAGGTGTAGCGATGGGAATGGCTGTAGGAGAACGAGAAGTTGGCAGGGTCGTAGGGCATGGGGTGGCGCTTGTTGGTCTTGATGCCGAAGCGCACGTTCGAGAGCGAGAAGTTGGTGTTGGTAGTCTTGGTGACGGCAATGCTCTCTATGGAGTCACGCTCCTGCTTGGTGGGGGCATTGTCCAGCGCTTCCTTCAGCTCAAGGTCAGTGTCCAGCGGATTGTATTTCGGCGTGGTGACTTCCTTGGTGACGGAGTAGTAGAGCGGTGCCGTGACCTTCATCTTGTCGGGGAAGAACTTGCCCAGCTCCACATTGGTGGTGATGGAGTAGGTCTTGAAGTCGTCGGTGGAGCGCTGCATGACGCCCTGCTCCAGTCCGCCGAAGCCCTGCGACTTGATTTTACCCGTGACGTTCACCGTTCCCACGTCGGACAGCTGCAGGTTGAGTGCTCCCGACGCTGCCCAGCCGCCATTGTTGATGGCATCCTGCAGGCGCAGCTCGTTCACCCACACCTCGCCGGACTTGACACCTCCGACGAGGTTGCGCACACCAATCATCATCGTCTTGACCTCGCCCAGCGAAGGATTACCCTTAATGCTGACGCGGTTGTTGGGATTGTTGGGGTCGTAGTCCGAATACTCCACGGCATGGGACGACTTGCCTCCGGCATAGGCCTTGTTGCGGGCTTTCTTGATGTTGGTGAAGATGCTCAGGTCGACATCCAGCATGTTGGCAGCAGGCCACACGGCACGGCAGTCGTTCACATTATATTTATTATAGTCGCTTCGGTCGGGCGTGAGCTTCAGGGGGATGAGGTACTCGTAGTAGTTGTTGGTATAGTCGCTACCCATACGGATGAACACAGCCATCTGGTCGTCCTCCAGGGCCGTCACGTCGTCGTTCAGGTGGTTGGCATGAACGAACATCTGGATGTGCTTGTACTGGCGCAGGTCGAGGGTGGTGTTGCGGTAAACGGCCTTCGACTCGCCCTTCGACAGGTTCTTGGCAATCATGCACAGAGACTGCTCGTTGGCCTCGGTCAACTGTGGCTGCGAGGGGTCGGTGACACGGGTAATGCCCGGGGGCAGGACGTAGTTGACGGGCCTTCTGTTGCTGTTCTCCTCAATGTTCACGGCACTGACTTCGAAGACGCCGCTGTTGCTGCCGGTGCTGAGCGGCTGGTTGTAGACGCGCCACTCGCCACGGACCAGGTCGAGAGAACCGAAGCGGAGCACGATGGGCTTCTCGAACTGCGTCAGGAACATTCGCATGAAGCGGACGCTGGTGAAGTCGGTGATGGTACCCTGCTTGCGGTCGGGCTGCGACAGGGGAATGCGGAACTGATACCACTTCACCGTCTCACGGGCTCCGTTGCGCAAGGTGACGGAAGCTTGACGGATATCGGTGATGTGGTTGCGGCCCAGCACCATGTCCTCGGGACGGATGCTTACCTTATATTCATAGTAGCGCTCATACTCGTTGAGCGTGTAGTCCTGGTTGATATCCTCGACGTCGGGGAAGGTCTTGTAGCTGGTGTCGTAACCCTCGGTCTGCTGGTCGTTGTCGGGCGAGTTGCCCTGCGGCATGTTGATGCGCTTGTAGCGCTCGAGAATGCTGGCACGACGGTCGTCCAAGTCGCTGCCACGGAAGTAGTGGTAGTTATCGTTGGCAGGGTCGGCGTTCCATGCCTGGCGCACGCTGTCCTCAACGGTCACGCTGTTGAGGAAGTTGCTGTAGGCAGGATAGGTACGCTCCTCGTCGTCCGTCAGACCGTTGAGTCCGACGTCCTGCTTGGCACGGGCACCGCTGGTAGTGGCGAAGGCATAGGTCTGGGTGGCCTGGACGGGAATCTTACCCCACTGGGTCTCCACGAAGCGCCCTGTGCCGTCGACGGGCATGCCGCTCTCGTAGAACTTCTTACCGTCACGCAGGATATCCTCGCTGATTTCACCCAGGTCAATGTAGAGGTCGCCGCCATACAGGGGAGCGTCGGGCGTCATGGAAGAATAGATGAAGGGGTCGAGCAGCCAGAACTCGATGTACTCGACGTTGGCCTGCTCGAAGTCATTGGTGTCCAGCTTTCGCATCATACCGCCCCAGCGATCCTTCGGGTTGTTCAATTGTCCCTTGCTCGTAATATTGGTACTCAGGTTGTACGGGCCGCGCTCGGTGGGATAGTATGCCAGGTCGAGGATGGGCAGCGTATTGGTAGCACCGCTATAGGTGGACTGGTCGCGGTTGGGGTACAGCTCATTGACATACACCGCACGGACATAGTGGTTGGACAACTGCTGCAGGTCGCTCTTGATATGGCTGGGCGTCAGACTGCTGGAGCGATAGGTGAAGAGCGGGTCGATGGTGTACCACGCCAGCAGGGCGCGGTTCTGGCTACTGGTGACGCCCGTCTTGTCGGAAGACTCGCCGAAGTTCGACGGCGTACTACTGATGACCCACGACTTGGGTTCGATGACGCTGATGCCGTTCTTGGCGTTCTCGAAGTCGTCAATGTAGGAAGCATCGTCCTGCGTGCCGCTGGCGGTGCCTGCGATGAGGTGAGCAAACTCGCCCGTGAAGGTGATGGTCGAAGGTGCGGTACAGTGCAGCAGGGGCAGTTTGTTGAGCATGTTGGTGAGCCACTGCGACTCGGTCTTCCAGTTGATGTGCAGACCCCACAGGGTGTTCTTCAGCGGCTCGGAGCCCATGGTAACCTTGGAGGTGAGTGCCTGCTCGGAGAGATGCTGCAGCGTACCGCCAATCTGGAAGTCCTTGGAGAAGTCGTACTGCCAGTTGATACCGAACATTCGCTTGCGCTGCATGCCGTAGTCGTTGTTCGACTCCAACGACACACTGACGTTGGTGCCGGCATCGATGATGCTCTGGTTGAGGATGGTCACCTCACCGGCAGAGTAGTCGACGGTATAGTCGCTGCCTTCCGACAGCAGCACGCCGCCGGCCGTCACGCGTACGGAACCTTGCGGCACATTGTAGGCACCCAGCGAGATGACGTTGGCCGAAGTGCCCTTGTACTGACCCACCAGACGGAAGCGGTTCTTGTCCGTCATCTGGCGGGCAGCGGTCTTGGTGGTGTCGTACAGCTCGTGGAAGGCATACTTCTGGGCCTTGTCGTAAGGTACGCCGTTTGCCAGCAGGAAATCCTCCAGCGTGCTACCGAAGGGCTCTACGGTGGGGAAGAATACGCGACCCTGCGATACGGTATAGCCCTGGACGTAGTCGAAGAAGCCGTTGGGGTGTGCCTTGTCGTTATTGTCCAAACGGTCGCAGCCCAAGCCTCGCAGCAGGGTGATGTTCTTGACCTCGGGAATGTAGTTGAAGTAAACGCCGGAAGAGTCGCTCTGGTACTTGATGTCCAGACGGAACTTGGCCTTCTCGACATTGGCAGCCAGATAGTAGACGTTCTTCATCATCAGTCGCCAGTTGACCTGCTGGGGATTGTTGCTGGTATTCTTCAGGGCCTTGACGTAGAGGGCTTCGTTGGTATTGGTATGCTCGGAGGCAAACTCACCGACCTTGTAGGTTCGTCCGCCATAGGTATATTCGAAGGCGACGGCCAGCACCTGGTCAGTCTGCAGAGTGGTCTTCAGCGAGATATAACCCAAGGCCTTGTTCAAGGTATATTCCGACGAGGTGAGCAGGCGGGCGGAAGCCAGCTTCTCGTAGTCGGAGCCGCCGACATATTTGCCCGTCAGCACGCTGCTGGTCTGGTCGATGTCACGGGCAGCGGCATAGGTGGTGGTAATCTCTCCATACTGACTGTTGGCGGAGTTCTGCGGCAAGTCAGACTTCACGCCACCACCCCACTTCGGCGATGTGCTCTCGGCCATATCGGCAAAGGCGACGATGTTACGCGAATTGGACGTTGTTCCCGTCTTGTTGGTCAGCCACACCTCCATGCGGGTAATCTCGATACCCGAGGTAATGACGGGCAGACGACTCATCACCTCGTCGTAGTGCTCGCGGAAATACTGTGCCAGGAAGAAGTGGCGGTTCTCCTCGTAGTTGGCCACGTTCAACTCGAAGGGCGTGGTCTGCATGCTACCCTTCGACGAGACGCTCTTCGACGTAGAGTTCTTCTGCGACAGGACGGTCTGCAGCTTCAGCTTGCCGAACTGCAGGTCGGTGCGCACACCGAAAAGACTGGAGGCTCCTTGTATCAGCGAGTTGTTGGAGGGGAAGGTGACGTTACCGGCCTCTACCAGCTTGACGATTTCATCCTCCTTGCCCTCGTAGCGCAGCTTGAGGTTCTTGGTATCGAAGTCGAAGGTGGCATCGGTGTTGTAGTTCAGCGACATATTGACCTTGTCACCCACCTTACCCGTCACATTGATATTGATCTTCTCGTCGAAGTCGATGGCCTTGGTTCGGCGGTTGCGCTCGGGCAGCGAGGGGTTGTCAATGTTCTTGATGTTGGCACCCAGCTTAATCTCGGCGGTTCCCTGTGTCTTGATACGCACACCACCGGGACCGAAAATCTTCTCGGCGGGACCGATATTGAACTTCATATCGGCAAAGTCGAACTTCTCCTTGCCCTTGGCGGCGACGTTCTCGGCATCCTTCTTGCGGAAGAACTGCTCGCGCTCACGGCGTTCGCTCCACGTCCGATACTCGTCGGGCGTCATCACCACGGGGGTGTTCAGGTATGAGTCGCCAATCTTCGAACCGATGACATAGGTGTTTGTCGAGTCGTCATATTCCACCTGCTGCTTGATATTCTCGGGGAAGCGCAGGTCGAGGACGGAAGAGTCGAGGTCGGCCACAAGTACCGGTGCGGTTTTCTGGATTTTCCAGCGCGGATGCAGCAGTGAGTCGGGTATTTCCTCGTCCTCAGCCATTACAGGCTGAGCAGCAGCCGCAGGTTTCTTCTGCGTCTTGACATCCTGCGGGGGCATGGCCAGTGCCGTCATGCTCAGCAGGACTACTGCTATATAGAAATACCGCTTGCTTCTCACTTTCTCACTTAATCTGTTTCAGCGCCAGTTTCACCACCTGCTCGACGGGCAGGTCGGGCTGCTGCTGCAGAATGGCCACGACAGTCTTCTGCGTAGGAGCAGGAGCAAAGCCCAACATCGTCAGAGCGGCCACAGCCTCGTCGCGCACGGCATTGTTGACAGGTGCCTGAACACTGCCACCGGCAGGTATCTCGTCCTGGATACCCAAGGCCACAATCTTGTCCCTCAGGTCGACGATGATACGCTGGGCCGTCATCTTACCGATGCCCTTGATGCCCTTGATGAGTCGCTCGTCACCACGCGAAATGGCGTTGCACAGCTCGCTGACGCTCATCGACGACAGCATCATGCGAGCGGTATTGGCTCCCACGCCACTGACGGTGATGAGCAGTTCGAACATCTCGCGCTCCTTCTTCGACACAAAGCCGAAGAGCACGTGAGCATCCTCGCGAATGGCCTCATAGACGTAGAGCTTGGCAACGGGCTTGTCGCTGTTGGCCGTTGGCTTCAGGCCTTGCAGGACGCTGTACGACGTCAGCGAAATGTTCAAGGCATAGCCCACTCCGGCAGCCTCTACCACTGCTACGGCAGGTGTCAGTTCGGCCAGTTCTCCTTTGATGTATTCTATCATAATTGCTGCTTTTTATTATGTGTACACGTTCTTTATTAACGGAGCCAGCGTCCCTTTTATTGCATCCACCCCGTTTTTTAGCACTTCCCCACCCCGCCATTTGGCAAATAAATGAACCAAACTCTTGCATATTTCGTTTAAAATCTGTACCTTTGCCCGCATTAATAACACATACCTATTAACCTATGAGAAAAACATACCGAATAGCCCTGCTACTGTGCTGCCTACTGACAGCGCTTCAGTCTTCTTGGGCGCAAGTAAGCACAGAACTGACTCTGTTCAATGAGACGTTCGACACCAATAGCGGAAGAGGCGGCAAGAGCAAGAATGGTGCTCCTATGCAATATTCTGGTTCCATTGCTTCCAACAAACCGAAATTCGATAATGATGGTTGGAGCGGTACTAATGAAAACAAAATCTATGGTGCTTACCAATGTATCAGATTTGGTACAGATGCCAATGGTACTTGCACCACGCCTGATATTGCATACGTTTCGGCAAGCAACAGCATCAAACTGACATTCGAAGCAGTAGGATGGGCCAGCGGAACCAATACATTAACCGTTTCCGCCACAGGAGCGACGGTAACTGGCGACGTTAGTATCACCTTGCAACACGGCATAGACGCCGCTGTAGGTGACGACAACACAATGTGGGAATCCTATGAAGTCACGGTTACGCCCTCGGCACCGGTGTTTAGCATCACCTTCACTGGAAAGCGCGGTTTCATTGACAACGTCCAGATAAAAGAAACCGTTACCACTGTCCCCGCTCCTACCCTGACGAACGATTTCTCCTTCTGGCCTAACACCACGGAGGCTCCGACAACACACTTCACCATTACCCCGTCAACACTTACCACGGTCTACTATACCACGGACGGCTCCGAACCGACCAACAGCAGTCCCAATGTGGTGACCATGACCAGCAACATCCAAGTGGGAGCAACAACTACTATAAAGGCAAAGGCTTATGTAGGCGATGTGCCCAGTAGTGAAGTCACCAAGACTTACACCCTGGGAGAAACGAAAAACAGCATTGCCGGTTTCAAGACTTTAGGCCAAGATCAGGAGGCGCGCCTTTATCTCAGCGCCGCCCAGAATGCCCGCGTGCTGCACCTCAACAACAAGAAATGTTATCTGCGCGACAACACGGGAACTATCTGTCTGGACTTTAACACGTTAGCAGCCTTTAACCCCACACCGCAGCACGACCAGCACGTGGCAGGATGGATTGTCGGTAAGTATCAGACTGTTAGCAACATGCCCACCTTTGTAGCGACAGGAAATACCACGACAGAATACCTTGCCTTCGCTACTCCCGTAACGGAAACAGCCACAGAGCCTGTGGCTATCGACCATTCAGATGTAAACGATCATAGGAATGACTGGGTAAGGATAGAAAACTTTCGTGTGCCGGATGGTGGTGCAGGAATTAATGATATCTTCAACGTCATTACGACGACACCAGCCTATGATGGTGCTTTGATTGATGTCTCGGGCATTGTAACTGCCGACAATACAGTAAGTCCCGTGTCGTACAATAGCATCAAACCTCTCGTATATGTTATCGATGAAGACCAGAGTTTCACCTCACCAGCGAGCGATATCTCCGGTGCTTCGGTCAGGCTGAAGCGCACGCTGAGCAGCAGCTATTGGAACACCTTCTGCGTTCCCTTCGACATCGCAAGCATGGAGGGCGCACGCAAATTTGACCACATGGACGGAACGGTGATGGTCTTCCAGGATGCTACAGGCATCGAGGCCGGCAAGCCCTATCTGGTGAAGCCCACAGCCGACATCGAGAATCCTGAATATAACGACGTGACACTGAAGAGCATACCGGCACAAACCAACGGCAGCGGTGGTTATAACTTCATAGGCACCTACTCGCCTATCGACCTCGCGACAGACCATACCCAGCTGTTCTTAGGAACTGACGGAAAGCTATACTACCCAGCCGACGACGCCAGCAAGGGCATCAAGGGCCTGCGCGCCTACTTCAGCATGCCTGCAGGTGCCCACATCGGACTGATGATTGACGGCGAAACAACCTCAATAAGTGAAGAGTTAAGAGTGAAGAGTGAAGAATTTGCTCCCGCCACAGAGTGGTACGACCTGCAGGGCCGAAAGGTTGTAAATGGAAAATTGTCAAATGGTAAATTGCCAAAGGGTCTCTATATCGTTAACGGCAAGAAAATGGTTATCCACTAATACTACGAAAGCACTATGAACAAGAAACATTATACCACGTTAGAGATGGAAATCATCAACACCAGCGGCATGCACCTGTTAGCAGGTTCGGGAGGTGTGGATGCAAACAACAATATCGTCATCGAAGACCCGCAGCCCGGCAACGGTGGCGGTGCGGCAGGACGTGACTTTGACTTCGACTTCGACGACTTCAAGCAATGGCTGTTGGTGCTCGTATTCAGCGTAACCAGTCTGTTTGCCAGTGCCGGCATCGTTGTTAAAG
>OCTW011413182.1_pt1 | contig 10781 bp, 15 predicted proteins | sample 1539671 | NCBI WGS metagenome assembly OCTW01 (sample SAMN02144230, study PRJEB22623) | gut metagenome | biome: sheep rumen | host: Ovis aries | place: New Zealand | reverse complement strand
CATCATCACTTACAATAGCACAATATTGTCTTGGATCAGCATCTTCTAAATCCTTTATGTCTATATCATTTGACCAAATGGCACGTAAAATTCTATATTCATATATTTCATTACCATCACAATCATATCCTAATATATATTCCATATATTCGCCTCGGTTTTCTGTGGGTTTAGCTTCTGTAATAACCTTACTAATTCTTCCACTATTATGTATTAAAAGCAATCATTTTTGACCGATTTTTATCTATTTTAACATATTTTATGTTATTTATTTTTTATTAGTTTTTTATTTTCTTGTTTATTAATTATAGTATTTGTTCTTACATCTTTAAAGGGTATATCTATTTTATAATATTCAATTAGATTATTAACATCTTCAACTGTTTTATTATAATTACCTTTGTAATACTTTGAGTCTATACCTATGTAAATAATGTCATCTAAAGATATTTTATTTTCTACAAAGTATTCATCAAAAGCATAGCTATAGTAATTATTTAATCTATCTTCTTCTTTTATATTACAATAATCATCATAAGATATATGTTTAGTTTTTATAGCTTTTATTGTATCTTTAATAGCAAAGAATAGATTTTCTTTTATAAATACTTCAAATTCTAAATCATCTTCATACTGCATTACACTTATATATTTTCCCATATTACAATTATCATTGTAATTGCTAGACATATATATAAATTTATCTTTTCCGTCATATGATTTAAAAGTACTCTTAACTTTATTACCAGGTAGTATATATCCTGTTTGAAAAATAGATTCTAATCTATTTATAGCATCAAATCTTATACCATGATAGTATGTGCTAGGATTTTCTAATTCATCAATTTTTATTCTATTTAATATTGTTTTGTTTCTTTTATCATAGTCTTTTTCTTCATATTTAATGTTAAATTTTATCATTTGACTCTCCACCAGTTCATTTAAATTTTTGATTATTTTAACATAAAAAGTAGGATTTCTCCTACTTTGTTTTTATTAAAGTTTTATTATTACTATTTGCTATAAAGTTATCAGCTTCAGCGTATACTTTAGATTTGTTATCTAAGTATTCTTTTATTTTATTATTAGATTCTTTTACTGATTTAATATATTCAGGAGTATTTTCTATTCTTTTAGAAGAACAATTCTCTATTAATTCTTTTATGGTATGTTTATTATTCATTTTTATTCTCCTTTATATATTTTAATATAGCCTAGTTTTAAGAAATGATTTATTTCATCGTAGCAACCTACTTCTTTGCTAGGCATTTTATAAATATATATATTATGTTCTTTATTAGTTTCTAATTTTTTTACTACTAGGTAACTTAGTTCAGCAAATGATTCATAGCCAATGTAACCTTCTATACCTTTTTTATCTAAGTTAAGTAATAATAGATCATCTGTTTTACTTAAGTTATTATAGAATGTTTCATAAGCTTCTTTGTATTCTAATTCAATATTAGCATTTATCTTCTTAGGGTAATCTATGACTATGTAGTTTTTGTTTTCTAGTTCTTGTTTTATTTCTTGTGCTTCTTTATAAAATGCTGCACTTCCAGCAATGATTATTTTTTTCATTTTCGTTCCTTTTTTACTTTTTTAATTTTTGTTTTATTCTTATCATTAGTATCTTCTTGTTTATTCTTTTCTTTTAATACTTTTAAATAATTACTTAGTTCTTCAAAATCTTTTTCATTTATAGTGTCAAAGTCTGGATGTTTTGATTTAAGCCATTTAATATCATTTAGTAATTCTCTAAGTGTTTCTATTCTATTATGTTCAAAGAATGACAGGTATTTTTTAATTGCAGAATCTAAATTCTTTTTACTTTCTCTAATATAATAATCAATATCTTTAATTATGGTTTTATCTGTAACATAAGATAATTTAATTGAGTTAGATATTTCCTTTCTATCAAAAATACTTCCATAGGCATCTATTCTTGCTTCATATAATCTATAGTCGCTTTTCATAAAATTATCGTTAATAGTAGACATATTTGAATCGCTTTTAATGGATATTCCGTTAGATTCACCATATTTAATATTATCTTTCCAAATTAATAATCCAATTTCATCATAAAGTGAAAAATAACCTGTAATAAGTGTTTTATCTTTTGCTAATACTCCTTCTACATAAAAATCTTTTTTTATTGATATATATGCATATACTTCATTATTTTCTTCTATTATACAATATCTATTTTTTATTATACTGTCATTCATAGTAATACCTCTTTTTATGTATTCTAACATAAAAAGTAGGAGTAATCCTACTTATTATTATGCTAATTCTATATATTTTTTATTGTTTTCAATAGAACTCTTTATTAAACCTTTTTCTTCTAATTTATTTATTAAATAAATATATATTGGTGTGTTATCTATAACATTAGGTATTAATGGATTTACTAGTAAATCTGCGATGAATTCATTTATATATATTATGCCTTTATTAGATAATCTATTAAGTAAATTTTTATCAAAAGCATCTATATCAGTTGATGTTATTTTATTATTTAGAATATATCTGAATTCTTTATTATCATTAACTATTTTAATCCATTCATTTGAATATTCTACTTTTTCTTCTTCGCTTAATATATGTTCTTTTTCTTCTAGTGAAGGTACTTCTAATTCAGTTACAAATCCTAGTGAGTAAGCTTGTTTATCTATTTCATCAGAGAAAGTAACACTTATGTTTTTATCTTTATATAAGTAACATATTAGTAATAGTAATAAGTAATCATTACTATCTAAGTGACTAGACCATACTCTTATTTTATTAGTGTTATTAATTAATTCTTTTAAATTATTAAATAATTCTCTAAAGTCATATGAATTATCATCTTTAAAGTATTCTTTTAATACTTTTCTGTTAAATGGTGTTAGGTCTATTTTTCCTATACAAAGTGATAGTGGTAAGCATACTTTAGTATTCTTATTATCACTTCTTCTTAGAGTAGCTAATCCTGCAGGAGATGAAGTTATTTCAATAGTGTTATTATCTCCTTCTACGATATGTTTATAGTTATAAGTCATTTTATAATCCTCTTTTCTATCTATTTGTATATTCTTTATATTGTTTTATAAAAAGAGAAAAGCTATTAACTAATTGTTCTAGATTATTTATATTAGAGTAATCTCTATAATTAGCGTTTATTTCTATTTGTATTACTTCTACATCTTCTATGCCATGTACATACTTAGTTATAGCTCCACCTTTAAATGGATTATTATGTTTTATATTATTTATATTGTTTTCTTTAAAAGATTCCTCTAATTCTTTTATAGTGGAGTAATCTGCAGATAAGTTATTTAGTGTTCCAAATTCTATATCAAAGTCTTTATCTTTTGATGAGCCATGTAAGTCTATTACTAGTTTAATATTATTCACTTTTATAAAGTTTATAAGACTTGTTTTAAATTCATCTTTGTTATCCCTATTAGGGTCTAGGCCTGTATCTTTTATTTTAATCATAGCGTTTACATCAAAGTGTTTATTTAAGTATAGTGCTATAGCTTTAGTGTATGGTTCATTAAGTTTTATTGAGCCATCTTCTCTTTTTTGTTTCATAGTGTGAGGTGCTGTAAAAAGTATTGGTATAGAACCTTTTAGTATTATATAGTCTTTATTAAATACCTCTGATTCTAGATTATTTATTTCTTCTTTAAAGTTCATTTTATCATGCTCATTTCTAGTGTCTTATATTTCTTATATTATATTCTTTACTATAGTTTAAGGCGTAGTTTAAAATTCTATCTTCATTATTAATAAAATCTTCTTTAGTTTCATTAATTTCTATATCTGGGTGGAATATGTAAGGAGCTCTAATTAATGGTTTTATATTTTCATTAAATGTTTCTTTAGACCATGCACCAACTCTATAGAAAGGATGAAAGTAACGTGTTGATATTGAGAATACTCTTTCTGGAGCTACCCAAACATTATTACCGAAGTGATTAATTGGAGTTGCTATTTCTTCACCTATGGTTGTCGCTCCTATTTCAATTAAGTCTCTTAGTGCAAATGTACCACTTGAGAAAACTCTGTAATCTGTTAGACATATTAATTTCTTATTTAACTGTGTTTTTAGATAGTTTATTAGTATTTCGTTTAATCTTGAGTTGCCTCCAGTATTACCTCTTATATCAATTATTATTGTATCAATGTCACTTAAATCTTCGTGCTTTAATCTATTTATAGATTCTTCTATTTGGTTTTTATAGCACATTTGAACTGAGGTATGGTTATATATTAGGCAGTTATCAATTACTTTATATTCACCTGTATTTCCATATAAATATTTATCAATATCAAATAGATTATTGTACTCTTCTTTTTTTCTTATTTTTTTTGTTATATGATTACCATTAAGATCTATTATTTCAAAGGTTAGTTCATCTAGGCCTCTAAATGTTGGTAAGCCAAACATAGTCATTTTATTAATTAGGCTATTTTCAATTTCATAGTTTCTTTTACCTTTTGTTCCATATGTTATAACTTCTTCTAGTTCATTAATTACATTATTAATTGGTATACCGTTAATAGATACTAAGTTTGATCCTTTTAGATTCTCTGGATAATTAATTAAGATTTCGTTATTAAATTTTCTAAAATTAAATGGAATGTATTCTCTACATTTATATTTAGTATGTGCATCTTCTAATCCACTTAATCTTTTAATTATATAATCCATAAAATATTTAAAAGTGTATTCATCTACTACGTCCATAGAATTCACTAAATTATTATATATTTTATTTAATTCTTCTTTAGTTATTTGATGCCATGGGCAAACATGCATTTCTTCATATTTTTCCATAAATTCATCATACATTTTTTTATATTTAATATCTATCATATTAAACCTCTTTTCTATTTAAACTTATAATATTTAAATATTAGAATATCTACAACAAATAGTATTGCTAAATCTATAACAGAACCAATATAAACTATAGTCGTTACTTGATTTAGTTTTTAACAGTTTTATTATTTTTGGGATAGATTGAATATAACTTAATATGTAATATATTATGCATAGTATTGTCATATTATTACCTCTTTTTATATTTTTAATTTTAACATAAATAAAGTAGGATTTCTCCTACTTCATTATTTATGTAATCTTAATATTTTAGTTTTTTTAACATAATCATTCATTACCATATTATCTGTTGTTCTTACTATTTTATATTCAGAATTATCATCAAATAAATAGCTAAATAAGTTATCTATTTTTGGTACATAATCATAGAATAGTATTTCATGATTATCATCTTCAAATCCTCTTGTATTATTATCCAGTGTATGTAAATCAATATCAGTGTTTGATATAGCTTCACCATTTTCCAAAGTTATTTTATAGTAACAATTTGGACAATAGAGACACTCTTTTATATTACAAAGGCCTACTGGATCTAGTTTGGCACAGTGATTATTTATACCTACTCTATATTCTAGTAGTGCTTTACCTTTTACATTTTTATATTCTTCTTTTTTGAAATATTTTATCGACATGGTGTTATTCTCCTTGTTAATTTAATTTCATTATTTTAGTTATTTCGTTATCATTAAAGTCTTTTACAGCTTTTGTTACATTCGTTTCTAAGCAATAATTCAATATATTATTATCATCTTTAATATTATTATTTATTAAACTATAAGATAATATATTACCTATAGGATATCTTATGAAGAAATTAACAAAGTTAGCTGTTATTCCTGCAGTTCTTGTCACATCATTAATTAATTCAATATCTTTTATATTTATATCTGATTCTTCTAGGTTTTTTTTGCTTTTAAAAAGATTTTCATAATATAATTCTAATTTTATAATTTTAAGTGCAAGCTTTTCATGATATAGTCTATTTTTTCTTCTTGTATTAATCAATTCTTTATAAGTATTATTATCTAACCATTCTTCAAATCTTTTTTCCATGTATAGTGAGAATACTTCACATAGAACGTGATAGTTTTGAGTAATCATTGGTTTGCTATTTTCATCTATGTAGTGTGCAAGCTCATGTACAATGCTTATAGCATCACTGTCATTTCCAATTAGTTTTATTGATGCACATTTATTTTTGACATTAACAAAAGATCTCATGTTTTTATTATCTGAAATAATTATTTTTTTATTGTTTAAGCCTTCTATTATTAATCTATAATAGTCTTTATTATAGTCTTTGTAAAATGCTAATGCTAGGTCTATGCTATTTTTAATATCATTTTTATATTTTGACTTTTTTATTTCTATACCTTCAAATATATTAATTAACATTTTAATAATATCTTCATCTACTGTTTTATTGTACTCAGATTCAGTCTCTATTCTTTTTATAAAGTCTTTTATTAATTTATTTTCCATTTGTAATTTCCTTCCTTAGCTTCATCCAGATTTTGCCAAGGTTATTATTACCTAGGTTATTATTATCTAGTCCCCAGTCAGTATCTTCATCTATACAACTTTCAGCTATTATATAGTCTTTAGTATTTAATAGAGTTTCTTTTACTATAGGGTTTTGTTCTACTTTAAGTCTTAATACTTTTTCCATATACTCATATTTTAATTCTTTCCAGTTAGGTAGTCTTTCTGATTTATAAGTATGAGCTATAGTTCTTGCATCATTTGGTGAATATGAATTCTTTATTTTATTTGCTATTTCTTTATTAGTAGATTCAAATTTTAAGTATTGAAAGGCATGTTCTGAGGTTTGAAAGTATTGGTTATTCATTAATAGGCCAAATGAAGAAAAGTTATCCAATGGGAATAAATCCCATTGGTAATTTTCTTTTTTTATTTCTATTTCATTCATGTTTTTATCAAATAGTTTAATCATTAAATCACCCGTTTTGATTTTTACTAAACATTTCTTTTTTATAATATAGAGTTCTTAGTTTATCTAGGCCTAAGTCATCATAGTTAAAATTGAAGCCGTATGAATTTAATTCATCTATTAATTTATTTCTTTGAGTATCTAAATTATATTTATAATAATTAGAATTATCAAAGTATACTAGTAGGCCAATGTTATCTATTTCTTGTAATTGAATTTTACTATTCATACCTTCTTTAAAGTAATGATGATCTTTTTTTATAGTGTCAAAGACTTTTTTATAACCTAGACTTAATAATTTAGTTTCATACTCTTCTAATGAGTTAATATCTACTTTATCCTCTTTAATATCTTTTATTAAATTATTTTGGATTTTATAAGGAGAGTTATTAACACTTCTAAGTCTAATACATGCATTTTTCATTTCATTTTCTGTTAGGTTATCTAAGTTCTTATTAGAGTAATAAATATCATGTGTAATTATATTTCTATCGTTTATTAAGTCATGTTCTTTTAATAGTTTATCATAATAATCTAGTGGTTTATTTAGTTTAAAACCTACTTCTACTATTAGTATATTTTTATTAAGCATCTTTTTAATAATATTATTTATCATTTAATACTTCCTTTTTATGAAGTTATTACATACTTCTTTAATTTTCTCTAGTTCTAAGCCAGTTAATTGATATGCATTCCAACCAAGGCTTTTAGCAGTTTTTATATTATCTAATCTATCATCTATAAATAAGATATCTTTTCCTTTGAACGGTATATTATTTTCTACATATTTAAATGCATCTATATTTGGTTTTTGTAATCCCATTTCAAAAGATAAAAATACATAGTCATATAAAGATAGATTAACTTCTTTATCTAATCTTTCTTTATCAAATATAGTTAGATTTGAGAATATGCCTATGTAACATTTATCTTTTAGTGATATTTCAAAGTCTCTTACATCTTTATAGTAATCTATTTTATTAAATGTATCTTTATAGATAGATTTAAATTCTTCAAATGATTTATTTAGATTGAAGTCTTCTTTTATTTTATTATAAATTTTTTTAAATTCTTCTTGTGATTTTATAGTAGATATTTTATATTTACCTAATTTATAAAATATATTTTTTTCATTATTATATCCACATTTAATAAAGGTATCATTAAAAGCATCATGACAAGTGTAACCAGTTTGATGTGATTCAACAATATTACCCCAGTCAAATAGTATTAGTTTTGATTTCATAGTAGTTACTCCTTTTTTATTTATATAGTTTTATTCTTTGTATGTTTTACCTCTTCAATAATTCCAATTGGGTTAATGACTTTTATTCCATCGTTTTTTTCTATTCTAGTTTTATTTGCTAATTCTACAAATTCATCATATGTAAGATTTTTATTTACTTGTAAGCATAAAGTAAATAAGCCACTTAATACTGGTATAGACATACTATTACTTCCTACACCTCCATACACATAATCATTACTTGTTTCATATAATGGAATTAGTGGTGTGTTGTTATATACTGCTATTTTAGAATTATCTTCGTCATAATTATCTTTGTTAAAATATAGTTCTTCTGTGTAATAATCCTTATTTACTTGTCTAAAATTATCCATGAAAGTTTTGCAATCTATTACATAACATCCTTGTGATTTTAATTTATTTTCAATTTCTTCAAATTCTTTTGAAGCTCTATGTTGTATAACTGAGATACTAACTACCCTAATGTTTGCTCCTTTACTGTTTAATTCATATATCTTTTTTAATGCATCAATTGTAGTTTCCATCATTGATAATAGTAATAATCTTTGATTATCTCCCTTACAAGGCAATTCAAAATAATACAGATTTGCTTTTGGGCATATTCCTATATTATTTCCTACAAATATAGAAGCATCAACTAGTCCATGAAAGTTTCTTCCTTTATTTGTAGTTACTTCGTTTTGCAATCTACCTTTAAGTTCATCATGAATTAAACTAAATCCATGATCTATAATCGCAACATTTATTCCTTCACCATTAATTCCTTCTTCATGTAATGCTTTATATTCTTTACTGCCTTCTAACATTTTTAAATTAATTTTAATTGGTGAGTTATTGTTAAATATTGTCTTAGTAGAATAACTTATTCTTCTTAAAGTATCATTACTAATATTGTCTAAAAATTTAGTGTTTGATAAATCATCAAAAGTAAAACCCCAGATAGCAAAGTATGTGTTTTTTAAACTCTCATTTAACCATTCTTCTGTAATAACATCAGGAGTTTTTGGAATATTATCTAATACTATTGTTTTCATTCTATTATAATAATTTATCATTTATTTGTATCACTCATTCTATTTATACATTACTTTTTTAAGTCTATCTTTATATCTTATAGGTACTAGTTTTTTTATATTACCATTTTCATCTACTTTTACTTCAGGTATATACATACCTGTTTTTAATTCTATGTAATCTGCTACTAATCTTCTATGACAAAATTCATCTACTGGTTCGTGACATAGCAAGATTATATTGTTACCAAATTTTTTATTTAAGATTTCCAGTAGTTCATTTACATTTAAATTTTTAAGTCTAATATCATAGTAACTTTCTATGTATTCATCTTCTATTTCTTTTCTATATTGTTTGTATTTATTTAAGTCTTCTTTTAACTTATTTAATTCATCTAGTTTTTCAGCATATGGAGTATATGTAACTAGTTTAGGTGCTAGTTTTTTATAAGCAGGGCCATAGTAACCCCATGCGTTACCTCCATCTCCTGTGATAGATACTGTGTTACCACTTTTAACATCATAATAGTTTCCTGTTCCAAGTATTATATTTTCCATGTTTTAAGTCCTTTCTAAATTAGTTTAATATATTTAATTTATCGTTTAAATATAAATAGTTATCCATTTTATATGATAAATTTTTTTCTATTATTTTATTTGCTATTTTGCATTCTTTAGATATTCTATTACCTTTAAATAATGGATCTATGTATCTTACTTTAGCTCCATGATTTACATAGTACATGTTATCAGGTTTAGTATTAGATTTATTTATTTTAGTAGCATTTAATAGTTCATTAAATGCTTCTTTATATTTTGACTTTTTAATAATATTAATTATTTCTTTTTCAGATTTAATATATAAATCTTCTTTAGTTAATAGATTATCTTCTCCTAGTTTTTTTAATGTATCAGCTAGAGCTTGCATGAAGAATCTTGTAGAGTCATCTCTGTAAGATATAGATAGATTTGAATTTATACGTACAAAGTCTCTTGCTAGTTTTTTAGTTTTAAAGCCAAGTTCTATTATACCTTCTTCATTAGTTTCTATTTCTATATCGTTATATATTTTTCTTATAGTTTCCAAATCTCTCATACGGTTTGTTATTAGTGCGTTTGATAAACAATTTTCTAAGCGATCTGCAGATAGTTTTGGAGTGTCATTGTCTGCTATGGGATAGATATGATAATCACATACTTCATCTATACTAATATTATCTCTTTTTAATAGACTCATTATATCTTTTGAGTTTAGTAATATAGTCTTAGTTAGATCTTCTGTTGATTCTTGATTCATATAATCTCCATTTAAGAAGTCTATACTGTGTTTAAATGAAGGAGTTGCTATATCATGAAATAGACCTGATAGAGTTTCTTTTTTATCATGTGTGAAGTTCCAGATAATAAGTGCTACACCTATTGAGTGTTCAAGAGAAGTATACTCATGGTAATCAAATAATTTAGAATTTATTTTCCCACATGTTACACTTATATTCTTTTGACGCTGCATATTAGTTGTATTTATATATTCATCTAACCATGTAGGATAATCTTTAGATAGTATTTTATAGTATTCTTTAATTAATTTATTCATGGTGTAATTCCTTTTCTATTTTGTATATTTCATGTAGTATCTAGTATCAGTTTCTTCTATTA
>OCTW013383508.1_pt1 | contig 10784 bp, 15 predicted proteins | sample 1539671 | NCBI WGS metagenome assembly OCTW01 (sample SAMN02144230, study PRJEB22623) | gut metagenome | biome: sheep rumen | host: Ovis aries | place: New Zealand | reverse complement strand
TTTTTCTCTCAAAAAGTTGCGTTTCTTATTGGAACTTCTCGAGAACCTCTGCCGGTGGCGCACCTCCGTAGGTATTAGTCACAACCCGCGGCGGTACGCCGCCGCTTTGCCGCCGCCTCCCGGTCGCTGACAATGACGTGGAGGTTGTGATAGGCTCAGTCAATCAACTGCTGCATGACGGGCATGAAAGAGCGGCCTCTGTCGGTGAGGGCATACTCCACGCGTGGAAGCAACTCTGGATACACGGTGCGGCTCACCATGCGGTCGTGCTCAAGGCCGCGAAGGGTCTGCGTGAGTATCTTCTGCGAGCAGTCGGGGTTGGAGGCCGCTATGTCGCGGAAGCACATCGGCGCGCCCTGCCTGTCGAGCGTGTAGAACGCCGCGAGGGTCCACTTGTTGCCTATACGGGCGAGCACGTTCCGATGGGGTACTTCGGGAATACAGGGTCTCGGATAAAATCTTTTTGCGTACTATCTACATTTTGAAATCGGGGTCGACGAATACGGAAGGATCGCACACTATGCCGTCCAGGCTGTCGCAGCCCTTGAATGAATGGGCGAATATTTTTCTCATGCCGCTGCCGCAGCGCACCTGTCTCAGCCGCTTGCAGTCCATGAAAGTGTAAGGAATTATCTGTGTCACCCTGTCGGGCAAGACGATGGTCTCCAGCCCGCAACGGGTGAAGGCATACTGCCACATACTCTCCAGCGCGGTGGGCAGATTGATGTGCTTTAGGTTGATGCAGCCGTCGAAAACAAAGCCGCCAATCTCGGTCACAGTGTCGGGGATGGCCACCGAGCGGACTTCGGCATGCCCCTTGAAGAGGTCGTCGAAGAGTATCGTTACCGGCCTGCCCCAATGTGTCTGCGGGATAACCACCTCGGCGGCATCGCCCTGATAGCTGACAGCGCAAAAGCTGTCGCTCTCTTCTACATATTTAAACAGGAACTCTTGCATGGGTGAAAAAAAGACTGACTAATTGCCCGCAGCGGCGCGCAGACTGTCTATGTCGTCCAGTATCCGGCCGATGTCCTCTGTGAAAGACATGAAGCGCGGCAGATTCTGGATATAGGGGTCGGGGTCGTTCAGATTGAAGCGCACGAGGGTGGTGTGCGGCAGCCTCTGCGCCAGCTGTTCGAAAGGCAGGCGGATGATACCCGGAGTGTTGTATCCGATGCCAAACTCCAGCAGCAGCAGTCTCCCCTGCCGCGCCTCCTGCACAAAATCGGTATACCGTCGGGCCTGTCGGTGCCAACGGGAATCCTCCACAAAGGTGTCGTCCACACGCAGGTTCAGCGCCACGGCGCTGCCGTCGGGCATGTGGGGTATCGCCTCGGTCGGTATACGGCAGCCGTTGATGAGAGGCAGCACTCGCTCCACCCACTCCCGGTTGTCGACCAGTGTCTTGGGTGTGCCGGAGGCAGGCTGAAACCAACCATAATCGCCCTGTGTGGCGAAGATGTTCTCCAAAGGGAATCCGGCCTGTTCGAATTGTGCGTCGACATTGGTCGTCACCACAAAAGCCCGGGGGAAAAGCTCCAGCAGCCGCCTGTAGAGCGGCAAGGCGCCGGTGCGGTAGCGGCAGAACCATATATGCTTGGCCCAGAAAGCCCAATACTCCTCTTGGCTCTCAAAAGGATAGAAACCAGCGGTGTAAAGGTCGGTGAATCTATAACGCTCAATCCATGGGGCAAACTCGTGTCGAAAGTCCTCTCCGGCATAGTCGAGACCCGCCGCAGTGGTCAGCCCTGCCCCCGCGCCAACAATGATATGGTCGGCCTCACGAATGGCTTCTCCCAGCCTCCGGATGCGTTCCGAGTAACTCGTTGTAGATGTCATAGTCGGTATCCTTGAAAACATTAAAAACAACACTCATCGGTGACGGCGGTTCGCTGTCGTTCTGCTGCTTGACCGTCGCCACAGCGATTTCGGCGGCGCGGCGGTTGGGGAAGCGGAACTCGCCCGTCGAGATACAGCAGAAAGCAATGCTCCGGCAGCCCGCCTCCCCGGCCAAACGAAGACAACTCCGGTAGCAGTCGGCCAGCTGCCCGTCCTGTTCCTCGGTGGGCATGCCGTCCGGGACGACAGGCCCCACCGTGTGGATAACGTATCGGGAGGGCAGGTTGTATGCGGGGGTGATGATGGCCTTGCCGGTGGCTATCTCTCCTCCTCCGAGCACGCGGCCAGCCTCCTGCCGCAACTGAAGTCCTGCGGCGCTGTGGATGGCGTTGTCTATGCACCCGTGCAGCGGATGCCAGCACCCCAGCCCTCCGCTGTTGGCTGCATTGACGATAGCGTCGACCCGCAGCCGCGTGATGTCTCCCTGCCAGAGTGTGGGGCGGGCATCCCCCGGCGCGGCGATGTCCTCCAAGTCCACGATGCCCCTGTCCTGCAGCTGCGCCTGCAGCTCGGCATCCTGCGCCCGCAGAAACTCATCGTCGAGGGGCTGCGGTGGCCACACATTCATCAACGCCCGCAGAAGGCGCTGTTTGCCCTCCAGCGTTGTCGGCAACTCAGCGTGCACACCCTCCTGCCGCAGCAGGTATCCGATGCAAAAATCCAGATTCTCTCCCCGGTCCATAAGGTTTGCTGTCATTTTGAGAAACGCGCGCCGACAAAGCCGTTGCGGCTCTCGCCGGAGACGAGGTCGAAAGACCTGTGAACGGGCGGAGTAGGGCGCAGGTCGTAATAATCCATCCGTTCGGTGGCAAGTCTGAAATACACCAGCGTGTCGTAGCTCGGATAGAGGCGGCGCAGCACCTCGTTGTGGTCGTAAATCCAGCGCTCAGCGGCATCGTCCACATCAAAGACTGCCCGTCCGGAACAGCGTACCGACACCCCCTCGTGCATCATGAGAAACTCCACACGGGGGTTCTGACGCAGCTGGCGGTACACCTCCTTGCGCTCCGACGTGGCGAAATAGAGGTCTGTGTCCTCCTGCTTCATAATCTGGAAAGCCCTCAGGCACGGGCGGTCGTCGTCCACCGTAGCCAACACGCCCTCGACATGGCTTTTTAGGAAGTTTATAGCCTGTTCAATCATGGTGCAAAGATATAACTTTTTTTCAGAAAATGGGCAGGCTTTTTCGGCACCTGCCCATTTTGATTATACGAAAATAAAGAAAGTGTCTCTACTTTAATCCATTGAATTTACCATTCTGATGCTTCCATTCGCTTTCTGGAGCGATGGTTTCCATGACATCCCAATGCTCGGCAATCTTGCCGTTCTCAACGCGGAAGAGGTCATAATAGGAAGTGGGCTGGCCGGCGAAAGCACCCTCGCTGACGGCCAAAACAAAGTTGCCACAGCCTAACACAGTATGAATGGTAAAGTACTCCATCTTTATGCCGTGTTCGGCCATGGCGGCGAGGGCAGCACCGAGGCCATCAAGACCATCGGCTATGGAGACATTGTGCTGGATGTAATTGTTGCCATCGAAATAGTTTGTCAGGTTCTCGGGGTGTTGACCCATCAGTACATCCTGTACGAAATTGCGCACGAGGTCCTTGTTGGCAGCAGTTTTGTCAAGGTCTTTCACTTCGGTGGTGCCGTCGAAAGGCGTGTGGCCGCTTGGATTCTTGCTGCCGTCATAGGGCATGAGGTTGTCCCAATGTTCCACGATTTTGCCGTCCTCGAAGCGGAAGATGTCAAATCCAGCCTTAGGCCCGAAGAAGTTGTAGTCAGTTTGGCATACCACAAATTCACCATCCTCAAAGGCACGGACGGTGTTGACGCGGGCCTTCTCGGGGAAGTCGGCCAACCCTGCCAGTGCGGCACCAAATCCGTCGAGACCGTCGGCAACACCGAGGTTGTGCTGCTTGTAGTTCTGGGCATTGATGTAGGAAATAGGTTCGCTGGCACCTGTTTCGATGGACTTAAGCACGGCCACTGCTTTTTCTTTGTTGTCCATTTCTTCTTGTGTTTGGGGGTTATTATTACTTTTGCAGCCTGTTGCAAGGATGGCGACTACAGCCATCATGATGACTGACTTTTTCATTTCTATTTTGTTATTAGTTTTACCAATTCAGCGCGTCGGGCAGGATATTGCCGTCCATCATCGGGCTGTCGGCCTCGGTAAAGTTATTGGCCTTATACTGGATGCAGAGCATCGTGAGGTTCTCGCTGCCCGTGTTCTTCAAAGCACGGTGGCCGTCGGGGCTGACCCTCACGATGGTGCCTTCGCTCACGGCAAACTGCTCGCCGTCCACCTGATAGGTACCCTCACCGCGCAGGATGATGTAGAGTTCTTCGTGGGTCTTGTGCGTGTGGAGGAAACCGCTGTCCTGCCCCGGCACAAGGGTCTGGAACGACAGCTCGCTGCCCGTGGTGCCCACGGCCTGCCCCACAAAAACCTTGCCCTTGATCACATTCGGCCCCATAGGCAGTTCGTGCTCGATAATCTGGCCAATGCTTCCTATGCTGACGGCCTTGTAGTTGCGGCCGCTCTTGATTGTTTCGATTGTTCTCATCTTGTTGTAATTTTATAAGTTTGTATTTTTAATTGGGCTTCATGCCCCTGATTTCCGGCTGCAAAAATACGATACTTTCTTAAAGCCTGCAAGAAGGTACCCGGCAGTTATCCACTTACCTTTTGGTAAGCATTGCAGCCAAAATTGCCTTTTGTAAAAACACTTTTATGTATTTTTTAACAGTCTGCGGGCGGAAAGCCAACACCCGAAACCCAGTATTATCGGCCGCCCGTCCGGCCATTTCACGGCAAAAACGGCGGCGCAATATAAGAGTATTGTTTATAAGCCCCATTCATTTAACAATTTAGCCAATGTTGTGTGATGCTCCCATCCCCCGCATCAGCGGCAGATAAGTGTCGCGCATAGCCTCCTTGCAGCCCGCGCAGCAGTAGCTGTAGACGATGAGAATCTTGTAGTGCGACGTGTCGTCTGCAAGATAGCGGCGCAAGTCCCCGGCCGTGAGGGGCGTGTGGTCGGCATACTTGGCCGAGGCTTCGTGCAGCAGCCTCTCCGACGGGTGGCACACCCTTACGAGCAAATGCCGGCTTTGGAAACATCCCGCCGCCAGCAAACTCAGCAGGACGATGGCGGTGATAGCGATTTTCTTCATATCAGATAATCATTTTGCCCGTAGTCGCACAGCATGGCCGAATCTTATACTCCGCCGATATTTTTTAATGATTATCCGCATTGTTCCGAACCATAGGTTCTGTGTTTGAAACTCGGCCTGTATGATGTTGCAGCCAACACTATCTGGTCAAACATTCTGTCTCCGAAATACATTCTGTTGAATTATCCTCGTCCGTTGTGTCTTCTGTTGTGAAAAACCCCTCGTCCAGCTCGAATGTGTCTTTCAGTTCATACTGCGAATCACGCGTTCTCATAACGCTGCGTATCCTGTGTACCATCTCCCATATAGGCTGGTATCGCTTGTGGCCCAGCTGTCGCTGTATCTCCTTTGCCGAGAACGTCTTCTTGGTCGCCGTCAACAGGTGGATGGCTGTGAACCAATACATCAGGGAGAGCTTGCTGCCGGACATCCCGTGCATCGTCTGCCCGCACAACTTTCGCGGCTCCCTCAGCCTCTCTTTCCTCAAATCGGCCAGCTCCGGGGCCTGTTTCCACGCTTATCCCCGTCTGCCGCCATTCAACTTTTTCCCATCTGTGCAGGGGGGGGGAGGAACATTTCCTCTTCCTTTGCCGAAAAAAATCCTTTCTCAGCCTGTGTTCTCTCTCAAAAAGTTGCGTTTCTTATAGGAACTTATCTGGGGATGACTGGCGCGTAGTGATTGGGTGAGGGGGAGACGGAGAGGGTGACAATGCAAAACAAAAGGCCGCCTCTGACTCAGAAGCGGCCTGTTATGAATAGGATTTTGTAATGTTCAATATGAATATCAGGTTGATTCTCCATAGCCAATTAAGCCCCATGTACTAATCCGCGAGCAAAAATAGTACTTTTTTGGGAGAAATAAAATAGTTGCCCATAATTTTTTCTCCAACACACTGTTTATGAGATATAAGTACTGACGATGTAAATTGCTTTTCGAGACTTAGCAGCCGGTTGTTGACCCTTAATTATTAATAGCATAATCAATAGGCGCATTATCCCTTTCTGCCAAGGTTACCCCAACCTTGTGGTTTCAACAAAATTGAAAAGTTCCAGACCCCTCCTTCTCTCCTGGGTCAGGACCAAATGCTTGGGCGGGCCGGTTCTGGTATTTCCGGAAATCGGAATTTTTTGTGTATCTTTGCATCCGTTATGGCACAACACAACGACACTGGAAAAGAGGGCGAGCGTTTGGCTTGCCGCCACCTGGAGGAGCAGGGCTTCGCCATCGTGGAGACCAATTGGCGCAAAGGAAAACACGAAGTCGACATCATCGCCTACAAAGAGGGGCTGATAGTCTTTGCCGAGGTGAAGACACGGTCATCCACCAATTTCGGCAACCCCGAAGAGTTTGTCACCCGTGCCAAACAGCGAGCCTACATCCGTATGGCCAACGACTATGTAATCCATCATCAGCGTCAGGAAGAGGTCCGTTTCGACATCATCTCCGTAGTCAGGTCGGCCGATGGCTCCTGCGCCATCAGTCAGATCGAAAATGCCTTCACCGCCTACGAGCAATGCTGACGATTGTCCCCTCGGTCAAAACCCCAACGTCAGTCCCACCTCATGCATCTTCTCCAGCGGCCCCGCCACATACGAGGGCAGCAGGTTGGCCGTCAGCCCTACCCGTCGCAGCCATCCCTTGGGCAGCGTCATCCCCACGCCCAATGTCAGTTTCCAAGGGTTGATGCCGTGCAGCGTCACCATCCCCACCTGGTTTGTCACGGGGGTCACTGCCCGGCCGGGGGTCAAGCTCAGCGACAGACCCGCTCGCTCGCGTCCGCCGGGATAGAGGTCCACCGTCAGGGGCAGTGTGGCGTAAAGCGCAAAGGTGGGATAATTCCACAGCAAGGATTCTACCGGCTCGAGTTCATCGGATTGCGTATATCCAAAGTCATCGATAGAGTTATGGTGGGTGAAGTCATTGTCGGCCGGGAACGACGACTCCATGTGCAGATAGCCGTCCATGCCCACCCCTATGCCCACCTCATAATTTGAGGCTGCGGCCAAAGCCACATTCAGCCCAACCCCGGCATTGAGGTAAGAGCGTTCATAATAGGAGGTGGATGCCGTGGCCCCCACCTGTGCTGTGAGACGCAACCGAGCCCACTGGGTAGATTCGGGTGTGCGGCATACCCCCGGCCTCTCTAAAGAGGGGAGGCCAGGGGGCAAGGCTTCGACCTGCGGGGCGATGCTTTCGGCTGCGTCTGAGGGCTGGCTCTCCAGTCCCCTTGGTGCTGACGAGGGGGGCCATTCATCGGCCGGGAGCGGGGCGGAGAACTCATAGCTTGGAGTATCCTCGGCCGTGGGCGAGGTGGTTGGCAGGGTGGGAGCCGCCGGGCTGTGCCTGTGGGGAACTGCTGTCGGCGGGGCTGCTGGCTTCCTTGTCGCCGTCGGCGTGGCTGGTGAGGGAGCGTACTGGCGGGGCGAGGTCGAAGCCGTAAGGGGGCTGCTGGTGCTGTCAATGCTGGCTGCATCCGTCGGCTGCAGCCGCAGGGCTGCCAGGCCCACCCCCACCAGCATCACCACCAGTGCTGCCGTCAGGCCGTTCCGCTGCCTGCGCCGTGCCAGTCCGCGCACCTGCCGGGCAGCCTCCATCTGATGGCGGCGGTCTTCGCCATATTGTGCCAGCAGTTGTTCTATGTCTCGATTGTCGTTGTGGGTCATTGCATTTTCTTTCTTAATAATGTGTATATACGGCTCATGATGGTGTCTACATTAGTGACTGTGAGGCCTGTGAGGGTGGCAATTTCCTTGGAGCTGCGGCTCTCCACAAAGCGCAGCCGCACCAACTGTTGCTGCATCGGCGTGAGGGTGGCCACCGCTTCGTCCAGTCGGCGGTATAGCTGTTCGGCTTCGGCGGCGTCCTGCTCAGCCGTGTCCGCTATGTTGTCGGCCAGGGAGTCGGCGTCCACTGTGGGGCATTTCTTTCGCAGCATGTCCACACACTCGTTGCGCAGTGCCCGCATGCAATAATTCCGCTTGTCCTCCACCCAGCCCAGCCTCCACCGTCGGCTCCACAAGTGCGTCAAAGTCTCCTGCACGGCGTCGGCGGCAAGCTCTTCGTCGTGAAGCATCCCCTCGGCTATGCGCCGCATGGCGGGCTGAAGGGGAATGATGTCGCGGATAAACTCCTCAGTGGTCAAGTGGTGGTGCCGTGGATGTTTTTTGGGGGTTAGAAAGTATAAGTGCAGCCCAAGTGGAATGTGCCGCCCGGTGCCCCGACCATCACCAGAAGTCTTTCGGTCAATAGGAGGCTATAGAGCTGTTCCATGGCTCGCGAGCCGAAAAAGAATATGCCCGCATGGGTTGTCGTGATGTCGTTGGCCTTATTGGCGGGTTCGGCAACAGTAGATTTTTTTTCCGACTGCATGAAGTGCGAGTAGCCTATCTGCAGCATATCGAGCCACAGCTCGGCCGTCCAGTGGCTGCCTAAGCGGCAGGCCACGCCCGGTGTGAGACGTAGGTCGAAGGTCCTCAGCTGGCTGTTTCGGTTGCCGAACTCGTTGTACTCGGTGCGGACGGTTTCCCGCTCGCCTGTCAGCTCATCGAAATGTGTGTATTCTCGTACCGTGCGGCTGTACATGCTGCCTGCCCCCACACCCAGATTGGCGAAGAGCGACAGCCGTTCGCCCAGTGGAAGGTCGTAGCGTACCCATGCTCCGCCTTGCCAGCTCAGCACCTCGGTCGTCGTGCAACGGTCGCCGGACTGGTAGAGGGTGGGATATGGGTCATCGTAGGATACTTCCGTGCTGCCGCAGACATAGGTGAGAGACCCCTCCATGCCTGCCGACAGTCCACTGGCCCAGCGGTAGCCCATTCGCAGCGAGGGCGTGAGGGAATATTGATTGTCGAGGTCGACGCCGTAAGAGTTGTTTTCACGTCCGAGGAGGCCGTTGGCCGAAAAGCCCGCGCCGAGGGTGAATTGGGCCTGAGCGGCCACACTGGCCGCCACACAGAAGAGAATGAGAACTGTTTTTTTCATCGTATTGTTCTGTTTAAATTTTACTACCATGACGGGAAAGACGCAAAAATCTTACAGTCGAAAATGTTAAATAATGCTAAACCCCTGTTCTGTTCAGCGCCTTGATGCGTTGCACCTACTCGGCATGGCCAGCCTTCATGCCATGGGTTCCTTCAAGCCCGCGGCCGTACCGCTGCTGGCTGTGGACAGCGTAGACACCCTCTTGGCCACACACTCGAAAAAACTGATACAGTCCATTCCAGTAATTGCGAGAATGCTTTAATAAAAAAGGGAAGGACCTGTGCCTCAGCACGGGACCTCCCCCTCTATCGGGATGCATACCCCCCGGCTTCGCCGTACCCCTTTTGAAAAGGGGATGGGGAGAGAGACTGCGGTCAGAGCAGTTTCTTCTTCAGGTTGAGGATCATGTCGTCGGTCATGCGCTCCAGGTCGTACTGGGGGTTCCAGCCCCACTCGGCGCGGGCGCAACTGTCGTCCATCTTGTTGGGCCAGCTGTCGGCGATGGCCTGCTTGATGGGTTCGGGTTCGTAGACCATCTCGAAAGCGGGATAGCGCTTCTTGATGGCAGCATAAATGATTTCGGGGTCGAAACTCATGGACGTGACATTGAAACTGTTGCGGTGGACCAACTTCGAAGGGTCGGCCTCCATGATGTCAATCATAGCCTTCTGAGCGTCGGGCATATACATCATGTCCATATAAGTGCCCTTCTTCAGGGGGCAGACAAACTTCTCGCCCTTCACGGCGGCATAGTAAATCTCGACAGCATAGTCGGTGGTACCGCCGCCGGGCAGGGTCTGGTAGCTGATAAGGCCGGGGAAACGGACGCTGCGGGTGTCAACGCCAAAACGGGTGAAATAGTAGTCGGAGAGCAGTTCGCCGGTCACCTTGGTGACGCCGTAGATAGTGTTGGGGCGCTGGATGGTGTCCTGCGGAGTGTTGTCGTGTGGGGTGCTGGGGCCGAAGGCGCCGATGCTGCTGGGGGTGAACACGGCGCAGCCGAAAAGGCGTGCCACCTCAAGACAGTTCACCAAGCTGCCGATGCCCACATTCCAGCCCAGCATGGGGTTCAACTCGGCGGTGGCGCTGAGGATGGCGGCGAGGTTGTAGATAGTGTCGATGTTGTACTGCTTGACGGCGGTGGCTATCTGCATGATTTGGGTGCTGTCGATGCGCTCCACGGGGCCGCGCTCGTAAGGATCGCCCTTGAGGGGACGGAGGTCGCTGCAGACAACATTGTTGTCGCCATAAATGTCTCTCAGATTACGGGTCAGCTCGGAACCAATCTGTCCGCCGGCGCCGACTATAAGGATTCTCTTCATTGTATTGATGTTTTAAATGCCTGTTACTTGATATTGTTTGCAATTAGTATACTGTTTGTCAAATCATTGTAGCGATTGGCCACGATGGTTTGAACAGGCAAATATACAAAAATAATCCGAAATGGCAGGGCTGCGTGTGGCAAAAAAGACAGATTGGGGAACTTTTTTGTCTTTCAGCCAGCCCGGAAAGAAGCTGAAAAGGCATGCCAAACACAAGCGACACGGCGCGGCCGGCAGTTCAAGCCGCCTCTCGCCGGCAAAAACCCGCCCTCCCCATTCTTACAGGTAAGAAAGTCCGTATTAAAGAGAAGAGACGTTAGTCTTTCCTCCCCACCGATATGCTTGGAACAATGTGGTCACCCATATATATGGGTGACCACATTTGCAATACCGCCCGCCCT
>OCTW013408461.1_pt1 | contig 10786 bp, 10 predicted proteins | sample 1539671 | NCBI WGS metagenome assembly OCTW01 (sample SAMN02144230, study PRJEB22623) | gut metagenome | biome: sheep rumen | host: Ovis aries | place: New Zealand | reverse complement strand
TTTTGCATTATTTTAAAAATAAAAAAGCCAGGCCACTCAAGTAGAATTGAGTGAACTGGCTCAAAAAATGCTTAACTGAATGACATTGGAGAGCAATCTCTTACTTTTTATATACTTTACGGGCGATTTTATCAAAGCCAGGAATATTGTAAAGTACTTGCGGATGATCTTTATAGAAAAATAAAATAATTCCGAAGTACACGATCATGGCAATCATAATCGCTAACATGAGCGGCAGGAAGACACGTTTGGTGAGCGAGAATAAAAGCGTATAGACAAGGTAAGTCGCCACGCCCATAAGCAGGGCAGCGATAGTTGGAATAACGAAGACGCGTTTCCATTTGTATTTAAAGCCAACGATTTTTAATAATGCTTTCTGATTGGTAATACACATCTGGAAGGCATAAACAGTTGTCCCAATCGCTAACATATAAAGGGAATAACGTAAATAGCGATGCGGCATCCCTAATAATAAAACGCTTAATAAAACAACATGGACGATTAATGCCACAACGGCATTTTTCAAAGGAATATTAGGCATTCCTAAGGCCTGCAAAATCCCGTTGGAAATTGTGGAAATGCCATAGAATACAGTCGCGATCGCACCAATTTTTAAAGTCGTGGAAGCGAGCATCAGAGTTTCTCGCTGCGGGAAGAGCACGCCCATGATCGGGTAAGATAAAACGGCTAAACCGACAGCGCAAGGGATAATGACGAGCATCGATACCGAAATGGCATTTTCAATAGCGGCGCGGACAGCTTTTATATCTTTTTTGGCGTAAGCTCCGGAAATAGCCGGAATCGAAGCGGTTGACATCGCACTCGCTAAAGCGACCGGGACATTCATTAAGACCGTATATTTTCCGGCGTAGACACCATAAGTAGAAACGCGGGTAATGCGATCCAAGCCTTTGAATTTCATGATCGAATAGAAGATTGACATATCGACGACGGTGACTAAGTTATAAACACAAGTCGCGATAATAATAGGTGTGACAATATTTAAAATGGCTTTAAAAATAGCTTTTGTACTATCGGCATGGTCATGGCCCGTTTCCATTGTCATACTTGAACGTTTTGACAAGAACATCGTGAATAAATAGATCAGGGCAATCATGACCCCGGCGCCTGTCCCTAAAGCCGAGCCGCCAGCCCCTAGCTGCGCGGAGACAGACTTAGGCAAACCGGCGCCGATGCTGCGGATAAAGAAATAAGCCGCGCCAACAGAGACGATGGCATTAAAAATCTGCTCTAAGATCTGGGAGACCGACGTATAAAGAGTCGTATTGTAAGCCTGGAAATAACCACGCATAACGCCCACTAAACCAGATAAGAAAATGGTTGGGCATAAGATTCTTAAGGCAAAAACAGCTCCGGGATCGACGATCCATGGCGCTAAAATAAAAGTAATGATGGCCGCAGCCCCAGCTACGACGGTAATATAGAGAATCGCACACTTAAAGATTTTTTTTGCATTGGCATATTGTTTCAGGGCGATTTTTTCACTGACAAGCTTTGATATGGCGGTCGGGATGGAATACGAGGAAATCAGCAGGATCATGGCATAAATATTATAAGCGGTTGAATAATAGCCGTTCCCTTCATCTCCAATCATCGCGGTTAACGGACTGCGGTATAAAACCCCGATAATACGGACAATAATACCCGCAATCGCAAGAATCCCAGCTTGCTTGACGATTGACTTTTTGTTCATCTTTTTCTCTCCTTCGCCAAAAAGTATATCACAATGATAGGGTGTCTTCTACAAAATAACGTTTCACGATGTAAAAACGTTGGAAAACGATGGAAAATCATTTAATGAGAGCGTTTCTATGATATAATAAGGCAAACTGAAATAACGGAGGAACATATGGAAAATAAAGTTATTGTGGCGCTGGATTTTCAAGACCAGCAGGCCGTTGCTGATTTTTTAGACAAATTCGCAGGAGAATCGCTCTATGTCAAAGTCGGCATGGAACTTTTCTATGGCGAAGGTCCAGCCATTATTAAGATGATCAAAGATAAAGGACATAAGATTTTCTTAGATCTTAAGTTACATGATATTCCACATACTGTGAAACAGGCGATGAAACAGTTAGCCCGTTTAGATTGTGATATCGTTAATGTTCATGCTAGTGGCTCGGTGGCCATGATGAAAGCGGCTATTGAAGGCTTAGAAGAAGGCAAAGTACATGACAAACGTCCGTTATGTATTGCCGTGACTTGTTTAACATCTTTAGATCAGGATGTCTTAGACAATGAATTAGGCATTCATGAACCGTTAGAAGATGTTGTTGTCCATTTAGCGAAAAATGCCCAAGCGGCTGGTTTAGATGGCGTGGTCTGCTCGCCGCTAGAATCGAAACCGATTCATGACGCTTTAGGAACAGATTTTTTAACTGTAACCCCAGGGATTCGCTTAGCCGGCAATAATGTCGATGATCAAAAACGTGTAACCTCGCCCGCGAAAGCGCGCGCGTTAACCTCAAGTTATATTGTGGTGGGCCGTTCCATCACCGCCGCTGCGGATCCCGTAGCTGCTTATAAAGAAGTTGTGAGACAGTTTGAAGGAGAGTAAAAATATGAACACTGCAGAAAAAATTGCGAAAGATTTATTAGATATCAAAGCGGTCTTTTTAAGACCAGAAGAACCTTTTACCTGGGCTTCCGGAATTAAGTCCCCAATTTATTGTGATAACCGTTTGACTTTATCTTATCCAAATGTGCGAAATGATGTCGAAGATGGCTTAGCTGCTTTAATTAAAGAAAACTTCCCTGATGTCGAAGTCTTAGAAGGCACATCAACGGCTGGCATCGCGCATGCCGCTTTAGTGGCTGAACGTTTAGGGCTGCCAATGGGGTATGTTCGCGGCAGTCACAAATCACATGGCCGTCAGAATAATATTGAAGGTGTTGTTAAAAAAGGGATGAAGGTTGTTGTTGTGGAAGATTTGATTTCCACAGGCGGTTCTTCTTTGGAAGTTGTTGAAGCGCTGCGTGAAGCTGGCTGTGAAGTGTTAGGCTTAGTTGCGATCTTTACTTACGGTTTACCAGCAAGCGTGGAAAACTTTGCAAAAGCCAACTGCAAGTTTGTCACGTTATCTAATTATGACACTTTATTACCAGTGGCAATTGCCCATAACTATGTTTCTCATGATGCTTTAGAAAAACTGCAGGCTTGGAAAAAAGACCCACGTGATGAATCCTGGTTAGATAAATAACTTGATTATGACTCGCAAAAGGAGTAATAATATTATTTTGTCTAGGAGGAAAGAAAATGATTGATGCTTGTAAGTTTGTTCTGAAAGAGAACTTTCAAAACCTCTTTCGTATTTATTCCATTGCGAAGTATCAGGTGTTAGCGGATATGCGAGATTCAAAACTCGGCTTATTCTGGAACTTTGCCAACCCGGTGATCCAGTGTTTAACGTACTGGTTTGTCTTCGGGTTAGTCTTTGATCGAAAGGATGTCGATGGCATTACCTATATCTGGTGGATGCTGGGCGGCATGGTCTGCTGGTTTTTTATCTCACCTTGTATTACTGATGGCTGCAATGCGATTTTCAAGAGGATCAATATCATTACCAAAATGAAGTTCCCGGTCAGTGTATTACCGGCAACAGTCATCTTTGCGAAGCTTTTTGATCATTTTTGTCTGATGATCATTTTAACAGTGCTGCTCGCGTTTGGCGGTTATTATCCTTCATTACATTGGTTAGGTTTAGTCTATTACTGCGTTTGTGCGATCATCTTTACCATTTCATTATCGATGACCACATCCGTGCTCAATATGTTAGCCCGTGATACGCGTAAGCTCGTTTTGGCATTGATGCGTCTGCTGCTGTATATGACGCCGATTTTATGGGATATCAAACGATTACCAGGGGTTTTGCAGCGCATTATGTTAACGAATCCAGTGTACTATATTGTCGAAGGGTATCGTGACTGTTTCTTCTACCATAAAGGGTTTATGTATTATAAATATTCGCTGGTGACCTTTTGGGTGATTACCGCATTCTTATTTGTCTTTGGCTCAACGATGATGTATAAGTTTAAAGCCAAATTCGTAGACTTTATTTAGGAGGATGACGAATGGATTCCAATATTGCAATTGAAGCGCGCCATGCTTCTAAAATATACGAATTACGAGGAAAAGAGAAAAAAGATGAAGGCGTTAAGTTTTACGCCTTAAAAGATCTTAACTTTACTGTGCAAAAAGGTGAAGTTGTCGGTATTTTAGGTACTAACGGTTCCGGGAAGTCGACCATGTCGATTATCCTAGCGGGGATCTGCGATCCTGATGAAGGCGAAATGATCGTTAACGGCTCACAGGCCTTAGTCGCGATTAATACGGGTCTCAATCAGCAGTTAACCGGAATGGAAAATATCGAACTGAAAGGGGCTTTGTTAGGTTTATCAAAACGACGTATTGATAAAATTAAACAGGGGGTCATCGATTTCGCAGAAATCGGGGACTTCCTCTATCAGCCCGTGAAAAAGTATTCGAGTGGTATGAAATCCCGTTTAGGCTTTGCCATTAACTTATGTCTGGATCCAGAAATTATGATCGTCGATGAAGCGTTAAGTGTCGGTGATAAAGGCTTTGCGGCTAAGTGTCTGGAAAAAATGAAAGAATTACGTGATCAAGGCAAAACGATCATCTTCATTTCCCATAACCTCAAACAGGTACGTGACTTCTGTGATACCGCGATGTGGATCGAAGGCGGGATGCTGAGAGAATATGGCGATATCGATGAAGTCTGTGATCGCTACGCTGAATATGTTGATTACTATAATGGCTTATCAGGTAAAGAGAAAAAGAAAGAACGTGATCGTAAGTTTGCCCGTCGTATTATCAAAAATTCTAAACGTTCATTTTTAGATAAAGTCTTTGCGGCGATCCGTTCTAGATAAGGAGGAACTATGCGTTCAACGAGAAGTATTATTATTGAAAATGTGGCTATAAAACGTATTATGGTGCATATCGATGGGGAAAATACGAATCCTCACTTAACGGTGAAAGCCCTTGTTTTACGTGACTACATCACCAATACCATTTTAAAACCAACCACGATTACGTGGGATGGGACGCATTTTCACCTTTCTTTTAATCTGATGTCGATCAATCATGAAACACCGCTGCCAAGTGGCGACTGGTATCTCATCGCCATCGATGGCAAAGATCATAGCCATGAAAGTTATCCGATTCCTTCTTTAGTGGAAGCGATGGGCGAGCGAACTTTCAATATTTCTAATCAGTACAATGCGTATTTTGATAAAAGTGCGAAAAACTATTATCATGCCGAATCAAAAATCGATCAGGATAACTTATCCTATTTCTTAAAAATCGATTACTCGAAACCGGCGGTGCCATTAACCTGGCTGCAGAAAAAGAAGAAAGCGCATAAAAAGCGAATGCATAATTTAAGCGTCTGGGGCTTTGTGAAAACGTTTAATTTCTTTAAGCGTTTTAATAAACCGGGCGGTAACCGTCTGTTTTTTACCTCTTCATCACGGAAGGAATTAGGCGGGAATGAAGCCTTTATTTATAACCGGATGGTTGAACGCGGTGTCGACAAGCAGTTTCAAATTGATTTTTCCTTCAAGGAAAATATCAAAGACCGCCGTTCTTTTTTCAATAAGTTTTCGTTCACCCGTAAATTAGCGATGGCCAATATCATCATTTGTGATGACTATCAGCCAGAGCTTTATCATGTGGACTATGCGCCGCATACCGATATTATTCAGGTATGGCATGCCTGCGGAGCCTTTAAAACCGTTGGCTTAGAGCGTTTAGGCAAACCCGGTGCGCCGGCATTTGATACCCGCGTGCATAAGTGTTACACAGCGATGTGTGTCTCATCACAGTTAGCGGCGGCCCATTACGCCGAAGCATTCGGCATTGAAGAACATAAAATTATGCCTTTAGGGGTGCCACGTACAGACATCTTCTTTGATGAAAACTATAAAAAGAAAGTCATTCCGGAAGTGTTAGCATCCTTCCCGCAGATCAAAGGGGCGAAAGAAGTCATTATGTATGCTCCGACTTTTCGCGGGGTGAATGCCCGCACCGCTTCTTTTCCGATGGATATGATAGACTTTGAAGGGATCGGCGCTTATTTAAAAGCCCATCAGTCGATTATGCTTATTAAGATGCATCCTTTTGTCCGGGAACCTTTACCGATTCCTGATGAATTTAAGGATGTTATCATTGATGCTTCTTCGTTTAGAGAAATCAATGATATGCTTTTTGTGACGGACTTGCTGATTACTGATTATTCATCGGTGATTTATGAATTCTCATTATTTAGAAAACCAATGCTTTTCTATGCTTTTGACCGCATGAAATATGAAGCGGATCGCGGTTTCTATGAACCGTATTCAGAAATGGTGCCAGGCAAGATTGTCCGCACTTCGGAAGATTTATTAAAAGCGTTAGAAAAACGTGATTTCGAATTTGAAAAAGTCGATCCATTTGTGAAGAAGAACTTCCGTTATACGGATGGTCATTCAACGGATCGTATTATTGATACATTACTATTAAAGAAATAGTGGATATCGTTGATATCCACTTTGTTTAGGAGGTAAATCTTATGGCTAAAAATCCTAATAATCCCGGCCGTAAAGTCTTTGCCCATCCGACTTATAAAGATTTTAAAACGACCTGTTTACATCCCCACGAAACAATTTCTGTTGTGCCTAAGATCATTGGTCCAGGCGGCGTGATGCAGGCGCCGATTCACTATGTCAGTGATAATCCGGATATCTTAAGGGTTGATGAAAAAGGTCAAGTCACTGGCTTAAAAGAAGGCTATGGCGAGATTCTTGCTTATGCTTGCGGAAAATTGGCACGCATTGGCTTAGATGTCATTGATGTACCAAGAGGTATTAAAGCTTTTACTGGTCATCGCGGTTTTCGTAAGTTAGCACCAGAAAATACGATGCCTTCCTTCCAGTTAGCCTTGGATGCGGGAGTCGACTATGTCGAAACGGATATTGCGGTTACGAAAGACCGTCAGCTCGTTTTATTCCATGACAAATCATCAGTGAAACGGATGTTAGACAGTGAGAAATCAGTTAATGAACTGACGTTTGACGAAATCCGCGCTTTGCCTTTTATCGGCGGGACAAATCATGAGGAATATTCTGATTTACAAGTGCCGACATTTGAAGAATACTTAACTTTAATGGAAAAAAGTAATGCGGCGCCGATGATTGAGTTAAAAGATGAAACCTTATGCGGTGAAAACGAAGATTTATTAGTGACGATCAGAGATATGATTGATGCCCATCATTTAGGAAAGAAAGCGCGGGTGACATCAGCGCTCAAAGAGAATCTGCTCGCATATGAAAAAATCAATCAAGGCCATGAATTGTGGTATATCTTAGAAGAGGATTTTGATGATCTTGATTTACTTGTCACGCATCACTGGAATTATTCGATCAAGAAATCAAAAGCCAAAAAAGATTTTTGTCAGAAAGTCTTAGATGCTGGTTTAAAAGTCGATGTGTGGATTGTCAATGATCCAAAAGAAGCGAAAAAGTACCTTTCCTGGCCGATTACTTCAATGACAAGTGATGTCATTGTTTATAATCATTAAGGTTGTCGAATAGGGAAAAGTGTGCTATTGTACAAATGTCTTTTCAAGGAGGAAGTATACAATGATTTATGCAGAAATACTTGCTGGCGGCAAAGGAACTCGTATGGGTAACACAGCTATGCCAAAGCAGTTTTTAATGTTAGGAGATAAACCAATCTTTATTCATACTGTTGAACAGTTTTTATTAAATACAAAAGTCGAAAAGATTCTCATCTGTACACCTAAGAAATGGATGGCGTATACCAACGATACGTTAAAGAAGTATATTGCCAATCGTGATAAAATCGTCGTTGTTGCAGGCGGAGCTTCACGTAATGATACCATTATGAATGGGATCAAATATATTGAAGATAACTATGGCTTAAACGATGATGATGTCATCTTAACCCATGATGCCGTGCGTCCATTCTTAACCCAGCGGATTATCGATGATAATATTGAAGGGGCTTTAAAATATGGCGCAACTGATACGGTTGTCGAAGCATTCGATACCATCGTGCATTCTAAAGATGGTGAAATCATTACTGACATTCCTGTCCGCAGTGAAATGTATCAGGGTCAGACACCACAGTCTTTCAATATTAAATTATTAAAGAGCTTCTTTGAATCTTTGACTGAAGATGAAAAAGAAATCTTAACCGATGCCTGCAAAGCCTTAGTTATGAAAGGCACTGATGTGCATTTAGTTCGTGGGGAAAGTTATAATATGAAAATTACTACCCAATATGATTTAAAAGTCGCTAATGGTCTGGTAGAAAGACAGAATATCTAATGATTAATACCGTTTACCGTCTTATTGCCCCTAAATCGATTCGTGCCGATTTCGTTGATTTAAACATTGATGAAGAAAGAGTTATTATCAGACCAACATATCTTTCCATCTGTGCAGCGGATGAACGCTACTATACCGGTTCACGTGGGGAAGTCGTCATGAAACAGAAATTACCAATGGCTTTAATTCATGAAGCGGTTGGAGAAGTTGTTTATGACCCAAAAGGAGAATACAAAGTTGGCACTCAGGTTGTTATGGTGCCTAATACGCCTTATGAAAAAGATCCTGTCATCAAAGAAAACTATCTGCGTTCCTCAAAATTTAGAGCGTCAGGCTTTGATGGTTTTATGCAGAACGTTGTTTCGATGCGTCGTGATCTCATCATTCCATTTGATTATGATCCAAGCGTAGCCGTCTTATTAGAATTATGTTCTGTTGGCATGAATGCCGTGGAAAACTTTGATGCCCATGCCAATGAAAATCGTGATACGATCGGAATTTGGGGCAATGGCAACGTTGGTTTCGTTACGGCCTTAATCTTACGTAAGAAATTCCCGAATGCTAAGCTTTATGTTTTCGGTGTTCAGGAACATAAGAATGATTATTTCTCATTTGCGGACAAGACCTTCTTAGTTGATGATATTCCTGATGACTTAGTCATTGATCATGCCTTCGAATGTGTCGGCGGCCGCGGCTCTGAAGCAGCGATCAACCAGATCATTGATTATATCAAACCACAGGGAACCATTAACCTGATGGGGGTTTCCGAAAAACCAGTCCCTATTAATACGCGGATGGTCTTAGAAAAAGGGTTAACATTACTTGGTAACTCACGTTCTAACTATGACGATTTCAAAAAATGCGTTGATTTAATGTCAGAAAATGATGACGTGCGTGAATATTTATCAACCATCGTCTCAGAAATGGTCTACGTTCATTCCATCGATGATATGATTCGTGCTTTCGAAGATGATGTCAATAATGATTTCAAGACTGTTATGAAATGGGAAATCTAAAAGATTGGGAACTTCTCAATCTTTTTTCATAGACAAAGAAAGGATAAATGTATTAAACTAGAAGGCAGGTAGAAAGGAGATTGCCATGATCAGTTTTTTAAAGCGTATTTATCAGATCCTCAGGCAGCTTGATTTGATCGTCTATTATATTTATTACGCTACGCATCATAAAGTCATGAATCGGCAGGTGCTTTTCCTTTCCCAGTCACGCAGCCGCTTAGATGGGAACTTTGAGTTCATTGCCTCGGCTATTCGCGATGATTACCTCATTGAAACGGCCTTAGGAGAGGTTCATGATCGAAAGCTCTTAGCCTATAAAATGGCCGTCTCCCATTACATTATTGTCGATGACTTCTGCCCGATCATTTATCCGATTCCGCTTCGTCATAAGACTCAGCTGATCCAGGTCTGGCATGCTTTAGGGGCGTTTAAAACCGTCGGTTATGCGCGTAAAGGCAATAGCGATGATCGCTATTCCTTAACTCATCGCAATTATTCTCATGCGATTGTCTCTTCACCAGCGATTGTGAAAGACTATGCCTTAGCTTTTCATATGAAGCCAAAGAAGATTTTACCCATTGGTATTCCCCGCAGTGATGTCTTCTTTCATGACGATCAGAAAGCGGCTATCCGTGCCTCTCTTTATGAAGAATTCCCGCTTCTAAAAGGGAAAAAAGTCATTCTCTTTGCGCCGACTTTCCGTGGTAATAACGTTTATAATGGCTATTATGATTATGATCATATCCATTTTAAACATCTCCAGGAAGCGTTAGGGGATGACTATGTCTGCATTATTAAAATGCATCCTTTTGTGCAAAATCATATGAAAGAAATTCTCGATCCGCATTTCTTTATCGATCTCTCAAGCCGTCGGGAAATCAATGATCTTTTAATGGTCACAGATATTTTGATTACGGATTATTCTTCCGTCATCTTTGAAGCGGCTTTATTACCGATTAAGACGATTTTCTTTGCCTATGATTTAGAAGAATATATTGCTTCACGTGATTTCTTCTATCCTTATTCGTCTTATACTTATGGCCCAGTCGTGAAAAATGAAGAAGATTTGATTACGGCGATTCGTGAAGGAACGATTGATGAAAAGAAGAAAGCAGCGTTTATTGATTACTTTATGTCATCGTGTGACGGTCATGCGACCACTCGGTTTGTCCATACATTATTAGGAGGACAGGATTTATGACAATCATCGTCAAATGTGGGATTGGTTTTCTCAATGTCATTTTCTTTTTTATGAAATGCCTGCCAGTCCAAAATAAAATTACCTATATTTCGCGGCAGATGGACACGACGCCAGTAGATTTTGAGATGGTTAAAGAACAAATGATTCAGGATCATCCGGAGTATAAGCATGTTATCTTAGCGAAGATGATCCATCA
>OCTW011420562.1_pt1 | contig 10786 bp, 5 predicted proteins | sample 1539671 | NCBI WGS metagenome assembly OCTW01 (sample SAMN02144230, study PRJEB22623) | gut metagenome | biome: sheep rumen | host: Ovis aries | place: New Zealand | reverse complement strand
CATTTTTAACATTTCTCTTTCGCTTTCAAAAGCGCCACTCCCCGTGCTATCATCTTGACCCTCAGACAATTACGACAACATTCAAAATACTGCCGTATTTTGCCCCTCTTATTTCCGAAACGACTTTCGCGGGCACTCACGCGACAGTAAAACATACGAAAATTGATTAGTCTTTTTCTTGTCAGCTCGTCGTATTACGTGCCTGTTTTGTGAGCTGTGCTGATATAAAATAAAAAGGAATGGGCACTTGCTTCGCGCATGCCCATTCCAAAAAATATGAATTATTTACTAAAGATTTCTGTCTGTTATTTCACGGCAACGCGCACTGTCTTGCCTGCAACGTTCACAATGTACATTCCGCGAGGCATTGCTTTCAGCATGTATGTAGCGCCGTCGAACTGCTCGATGAGTCGACCGTCGGCAGCATAGACGCTGAATTTCTGTCCCTCTGCACCGGCAATGACGATGCCACCGTCGGCAGCCATGACTGTAGCCTCTGCCAGTGTGTTGTCGGCAATGGCTGTGCCACCGTCCTTGAGCGTTATGCTCATGTTCTTTATAAGCAGATTGCCACCGTACTCAGGCTGGCTTATGACGTGGAAGCCGAAGTAGTATGCTCCTGCCTTTTCAGGCACAATCTCGTCGGTAGTGAACGTTGCTGTCTGTGGCTCGTTGAGAACAATCTTCTCAAACAGCGTGTCGTAGTCGCTCACGTCGAAGCCCTTGCCGTAAGCAACGTGCAGATAGTCGACGCAGTTGACGTATGCTGTCAGCGCCTCGAACTTCAGTTCATACTTTGCATTGGCAAAGAGATAGATTGGCGGAGTGAGCAGCCAGTCGTCGGCTGCGTTTGCACGGTTGACGAAGTAGTACATTCTGCCTTCGCCGTTGTAGTCCTTTTCCCAGCCCCATGTCTTGCCGTCGTTGTTGGCATCGATAATCTGGAACTCGTTGAGAACAACATCCTTGTTGTTGAAGTTCTGCACATAAGGCACTGCCTTAGGATTGCCTATCACGGCAGTGTTAGACTTTCCAGCCTCGCTCTCGGCTATGCCTTTGTTTACGGCAGTAACCGTAAAGTAGTAGGCAGCCAGTTTTGCAGGTGCAAACTCAAACGATGCCGTTGTTCCCTGAACATTCTCAGCCATGATTTGCTCGCCTTCGTTCAGCGCGATATTGTATGTCAGGTCGGCTGCATTGACAGGCTTGCCGTTGATACCCTCAACAGGTGCATCCCAGAAAAGTGTTACCTTGTTTGTATCGAAGTTGTACTTGAACTCTACGTTCTCAGGTGCCAGCGGTGTCTCTACACCTGCATATACAGACACCATAGCCTCCGGACTGTCGCCCTTGTCGTTGCTTACCACTACGACAATCTCGTTCTGTCCGTTCTCTACCGTAACCTCGACGTCTACATCGTTGCCCGGCATGGTCTTGCCCGACGATACTACTGTGCCGTTTGCTGTAACTGTGAACGTCAGTTCGCCGCTCAGCTCGCCGCCGTTGTATGTCTGCGTAGGAGCCGTGAACGACACAATACCTGTTGTCGACTCACCCTCGAACTTGGCAGAAAGGTTCTGCACGGCAGCAGGGGCTGCGTCGTCTGCCTCAGGTGCTGCGATATACATATTTACGAGAACGGCATTTTCAGGCGTGTCGATAACCTTCGTAGCCGCACCCGTTGTGGTGTTCACTTCATAGATGGCAGCCTTCTGTGTGGCATTGACAACATTCCAGTAGAGTTTTCCCGTCTTCGGGTCGAATGTCATAGACATAGGCAGCGACGACGTGATGCTTACGCCAGTGTCGCCTACGGGCATGGCAGCGCCTGAAGTCTTGTTGATGTTGTAGAGTAAGCCATCCTGTCCGATGCCGTAGAGCACGCCCTCGCTGTTGCACGCAATGGCAACCATCGGAGTATACATGACATCTATAATCTCGCGTGTAGGCGTTTTCTCGGTAAAGTCAATCGTTCCGAACTTGCGGTCGACAACCTGCCAGTCGAGATTGAAGTTGAAGAATATGCCATAGTTCTTTCCTGTCGTCGGGTCGTATGCCAGTCCGCACGAAGAAATGCAGTTGCGGTCTAAGTCGCTGAGAGAGTACACGTAGTTGCTGTTCCATGTTTCCATGTCATACTGCACGTGGCTGACAATGTAAGACATGCCACCCAAGTCTTCAACGGCTGTATAGTTGATGCCGTCCATCTTGCCGTCGACATACACAGCTCCGCCTAACGGTGCGAGCGCCTTGCCCGACTTGAGCATCTTGAGTTCGCCGCCCGCTTTCAGTTCGAGCTGATAGATACCCTCTTTTGTGTTTCCCGAAGTCCATGAGTCTGCCTTGCGTACGCCTGCAATAACCGTCGGAGTGTACTCGGCAGCCTCTTGCGACTGGGCAGAAATGGTGTCAGTAGCACTGAACATAGCTACTGCTGCCAATGTCAGAGTAATTTTTCTTAGATTCATGTTATTAAAGTTTTTTATATTAAGTATGTATTTTCAATAGTCTGTGTTTTACAGCCTGCAAAGATAATGCTTTTTTATGTAACGTGAAAAAATAACGTACGATAATGCCACATTATCTTCACTAACAATAAAAAGGCAGAGACTCCGCATGAGAAGTCCCTGCCTTCTTGCTATTGTTGTTTCATGTCTGAAATCTACTTCACAGCTATTTTCTTGCCATTCTTGATGTAGATGCCGCGCTGCAGCTTGCCGTTCACGCGACGTCCGTCGAGAGTGTAGACTGCGTTGTCGCCCTCTGTTGTTGCCACGCCTGCTATTGCGTTTGGCTCATCCCACAGTTTCACTGTCGTGCTCCAGCCGTTGTCATATCTGCCGATATATGCCTGGAACATCGGAACGGTAAATTCGCCGTTGCTCACAAACATCTTCGCGTCTTCATCGTAGTAGTAGAAGTACGGCGAGAAATCCTCTCCGTCAGCCATTGGCTGCTCTACGGCTGTCGTTTTGAGTACGCCAATGAAGTCGACGCCGTCTTTAGTAACGGCAGCACCCTCCTGCTCGGTAGTAGTCTGAAGCATGCCCTTGAACGGACGTTCTGTTGCCGGAACGAACATATATGGCACGCAAGCCTCTGTTTGCTCAACAATGATGAAGTTGATGTTTTCCTCGTCAGCATAATAGAGCTCGTAGAACTTACCTGCCTGTGCTGCTTCCTCAGCGTTGAGAGCTATAGGCAGACAAACGGTTGTCGCCTTTCCTACGGTGTATGTAGGGTCTACGAAGAACTGAATGTCGTGTGTTACGTTGCCGTCAGCAAAGCTGATGTTCTCGGCTGTATATTTTCTGTAGCCGTCAGCCCATACATTTGCATTGAGAGTATATGTGAGGTCGCTGCGTCCGACAGATATGTCGTATGTGCCGCCCGTTGCATTTGTGAAGTATGCAACGCCATTGTCGGCTGTCAGCAATATATATACGCCGTCTTCCACAGCATTGCCGTAGCAGTCGGTCAGCTTACCGCTGATATGTACAGCATGGTCTACCGACATGTAGACAACTGGCATTTCCGTTGTCATTATGGTCTTCATCTCTGCCTCGCTGTCAGCATTCATGCATAATGCGGTGCGTGTATTGTCTGTGTGGAAGTTGGTCTTGCATTCTGTAGCTGCTGTGTGCTTCACTACGATGCGCACGTCGTTGCCTTCATAGATGAACGGCTCGTCAAGCGGAATGTTAAGCACCACGTTGTTAGAAGGCGCGATGGTAATGTTTCCGTCAAACACTTTCTGCATCTCCTCTACGTTGCGGAGGTTCTCAGAATCGAGTGTGCCGTTCTCAACGTTCTCCATCCATACCGTGATGTGTGCATCTACGGTTTCTGCCTCTACAGACTTTCCTTTGTAAGTCAGCTGTGTTACGACTGCGCCTGCCTCGATGTCACTCATCAGCTCTGCCGGATAGAGGCTCTCGCTCATCGATGCTTTATACCACATGTTGATAGGTGCAGTGTGTTTGTCGTTGTTATATTCGCCTACGGATACCTCGCTGACAAGTTCTTCAGAATTTACGCTCACATCGACTTTGTCGGTTGTAAGTGTCTCTTCACCGAACATTACTTCAAAGTAGGCTTCTGTACCCCAGATTGTCATTGCCTTGTTGCCGCCAGTAGATATTGCTTTGTAGATAACCACGTCCTCTGTTGTGAGTTCCACTGTTCCTCCGGCGGGTATCTCTGCTGTTTCCACGTCGTAAACCTCTTCGTTGAAGTAGAACTTGACGGTGTATGCATCGGCTGCAAACGGTGTTGCGTTTACGTTTTCTATCTTTATCGAAGCCTTGTAGTTATGGTTTTCCACAGCCTCTGCCGGTATGTCGTATTCGGCAATGAAGATGTCTTTTGACTCGATAAGTACAATATCCTTTGTTATGCTTCCTTCTGCAAACGATATTTTGCCTGTCTGCGTGAAGAATCCTTCCTTCTCTGCCGTCATGTCGTATTCCAGTCCAGTCTGAACTACCTCGATGTTGTAGTTTCCTTCGGCATCGGTTGTGGCGCTGTACTGTACGTTGCCAGATGTCAGCACGATGCTCGCGCCCTCTACGGCTGCACCGTTTTTCTTGTTGGTTACCTTGCCCTGCATGGTTGCCGGATCGTTAGACAGTGTCAGGTAGAGCACTGGAGTAGCCGAAGCAGTAGACATTGTTGTCGGCAAGGTATAGTTTGCGCCTGTGTACATCGACGGCGATGTGGCTTTCAGCGATGTGCTTGCCTCGTAGCGCAGACCGCCACCGTCGTTTTCTTCCTTAGTGTAGACAAACTTGATGTTGCTTCCTGTGTAGACAAACGGCTCGCTGAGTTCAAGCTCAACCATGTCGTCATATGTGTAAGAATAGTTTTTGTAAGCGCCCGCTTTCTTGAATGTAGCCGTTCCGTCATATACAAGTGTCATGCCTTCGGTGTCTGAGAACGGTGTGCCGTAGGCTGGAGAGAAAGCTGCCTCGTCGGTGTTGACAGCCCATATCTTCACTGGCAGTGTCTTTTCCGACGTGTTGTAGCCATGAAAACCTATCTTCGTTATCTTGTCGCCACTCTTCAGTTTCAGGTCGGCTGCCGAATATATTGTCTCGGCATGAGTCATCTTATACATAAAGCTGAAAGGCACGTTCATGTCGTTGCCTGTAGCCTCGCCCACCTGCACGCTGCTTGCTGCCACTTCTGCTCCTACTTCCACATTCTGTGCTTCTGTCTCTACGACATAGTCGCCACAGGTGTAGCGCAGTTTCATTTCTATCGTTCCTTCGGCATGCGGAGTATATCCGAACTCTACGGCGCGTGTCTCACCAACGCCTAAGTTGGCATCGTCGGCTGTTGCCACTGTCTCGCCGTCGACGAGAAACTCAATGGTATAGCTGCCTGCAGCACGCTCTGCACCCATGTTTATTATGTTTGCCGATATCTGAATGTCATTGTTTACCATACCCGTTTCAGGCATCGCTACATTGTCGAACATCACGTCGTTCTCCGCGAAGTAGCGCGTATATCCGCTGAAAGTGTAAAGATACAGGTTGTAGCACTCTACAGCCACATACTTGATGCCTGCCGACATGCCGCTGACCGTAATGTCTTTCTGCGATGAAGACAGCTCACTGCTGTAGTCGCCAAACTCAGTCCAGCTGTTCTTGTCCTCTGAATAGAGAACTTTCAGCGTACCGGATGAATAGTAACTCAGGTTGCGCACATTCAGCACAAGTTTCTCGCCCTCCTGAATGTCGAGCTTCGGCGAGATGATGCGCACCGTACCGATGGTATACGCATTACTGTAGCCGAAATAGATGTTGCCGTCGGTAGTAGTGCCAAACGGCAATTCGCCCTGCGAGAAATCTATATACCACTGGGTCGAACCACTGTCCTGTGCACGAAGATGAGCGCCACCAACGAGCAAGAACATCATCAATAATAGTAAATTGACTTTCTTCATAAGCATTTGTTTTTAGTTGTTATCATTAATTTTCTTCCTTTTGTTTCTTATATCCGCGAACAACAATGTCGCAAAACTTTTTGGCAAAGATATGCATTTGTTAGCAATATACATTATTAATAATATATATAATTCGACAATTTGCTGTTTTTGAAAGAAAAACCGCCAAGACAAGTAACCTTAACGATAACGTTAACGGGGACTGGATATGCGTGCAGGCGGAAAGCCATGATGATAACGGAGCATATACACGGCTGTGCATACAAAATAAGCAGGGCACCGAGTGGCGTCCTGCTTATTCATTATTGTTACTTTACGTCGTCTGTCTCTCTTATTCGTCCCAGACTACCGAGTTTGCGCCGAACTCATCGTCGTAAGGCTCTGTAGAGGGGTCTGGAGTAACTGTCTGCTCGTCCTTTGTGTGGTCGAGGCTCGCATTGTTAAGCTCGCTCTCGGTCTGCATGGCGAGCCACTTGATGCTCGGAACTATATATTCTGTCTTTTTCATCGATTTACTTTTTAACGTTTTAGGGAGACACGACAGACAGAAGGAGCTGAGGGCTCCGACTGTCCGTTTGCGTCTCGAGTTGATTCTACATTATTATTACTTTATCACTACTTTCTTGCCGTTGATGACGTAAACGCCACGCTGCAGACTGCTGTTGTCCATCTTGCGGCCGTTGAGATCGTAGACGTCAGCTGTGCCGTTGAGCAGCTCTACTGCCTCGATGCCTGTGATGACTGTGCCGTCGCCGAAGTCGAGGCTGATGCCTGATGCTTCAGTACCCTCCGGAAGCTCGAAGTAAGCACGGTAGCCCTTCAGCGTTGCGTTAGGACCGCCAACCTTGATGTGTCCTGTAGAAGGAACGACACCATACTTGCCCTGCATGTTAATCTTCTCGTAAGTACCCTGAAGCTTAGCCTCGCCATACTGGTCTGCATTAGGAGTAGAGAGCGATGAGAAGCTTACGTTCAGGAGCTTGATGCCCTCTGCGCTTGCAGCAGGAGTCTCAGCATATACGATGTATGGGCAACGCTCGTAGAGTGTTGTAGCAACGTTGAACTTGAGTTCGCCGTTGTTGTAGCCCTTCAGTTCATATACCTTATATCCTTCGCCGAAGATCTGCTTCATGATGTCGTCTGTCAGTGCGAACGGAACGCAGATAGTGTTCCAGCCAGTCTTAGGAGTGAACTTCAGCAGTACAGAAGCCTGTGTGCCTGTAGGCATTTCGTCGAGCTTGTTCTCCTCGTCGAGGACTACAGCAGATGCAATGTTTACTGTAACTGTTTCTCCAACGAGTGTTTCGATGTTTTCGTTCTCAACCTCGAAGTGGATGAGTGCGTCAACATAAGCCTGCTGAGGCTCGAATGAGAATACAAATTCCTCTTCCTCACCTGCTGCGATATTCTTAGTTTCTGTGTAGACAACGTCCTCGCCAATGTAAGCCTTGACAGTTGCCTCGTCATCATTCATACCTAAGTTCTTTACTGTTGCCTTAGCTGTGTACTCTACGAACTGTGTGCCAGTTGCTGGTATATCGGTGTTAGTGAACTGGAACTCATGTTCTGCTACAGTAGCGAGCTTGAATCCATAGAAATCGTCGAAACCTGCACCGTAATGACCTTCAAACTTCAGATAGAACTTGCCAGCCATAGGAGCCTCGAACGACATCTCTTTGCTCTTATTGTTGTTTGCTGTACCGTCAAAGTCGATAGAAACAGATTCTATTTCAGTCCAAGTAGACTTGTCTTCTGAATAGCTTACCTTTATACGCTCATCACCCCAACGGTAGTATGAACGGAACGACAGAACGTCGCCTGCTGCTGCTTCGAGACGTGGAGTTACGAATGAGTGATAGTTTGCGTCATAGTCTGATGAAACGTGTATCTGGGTTGTTGTATTGTCAGCGTCGTTTGCAACAACACCGATTGTCCAACCGTTAGATATTTCCCAGCCGTTAGCCACGAGAGACTCCTGTGTCGCACCGCTTTCAAAGTCTTCGCTCCATACGCTTGGGTCTACTGTCTTGGCTGTAGCCTTGATAGTCTTAACGAGTTCCTCGTTGTGTGTAGGGGTAACCGTGATGTTAGCCTCATAGCTGCCATATACACCTTCCTCCGGTGTGAATGTTACTGTGAAAGTCTTAGCTTCGTCTGTGATAACGAGCTGTGCTGGGTTTACAGTAAACTTATCGTTGTCAGAAGCGATGTTTACAGTCAGTTCGCCTGTACCTACGTTGGCAACAGTGTAAGTCTTAGAAACTGTTGACACAACCTTGCCGAATGCAGCATCCTCGTCTGGTGTAACCTGCATAGAAGGAGCGTTCGCGTTGAGGTGATAACCGTTAACAGTACCAAGAACTGCATAGGAACCTTCGAAGCGCAGTTTATAGTTTCCGGCAGGAACATCTGTCAGATAAACAACCTGCATGTTTTCTCCGTCTTCGTTATATCCCATTTCAGAAGTGCTGAAAGTCTTGAGAGTTGTCCACTCGCCACCGTCCTTTGAGCCTTTAACTGTAAGTGTTGCATAACTGTAGCGTCCGGTTGCCTCGATTGTCATCACGTCGCCTTCTGCTATAGTGAGGTCAGGAGTTGTCAGATAGTTGCTTGAGCCATAGCCAGAAACAGCCTTGCCTGCCGTGAATGTCCATGTGCCAGACTTTTCCCAGTTGCGTGCTGTCGGGTCGTTGTCGAATGTCTCAGTGAAGAGAGTATTGTCAAGAACGCTACCGCCAACGTTGAATGTAACTGTTGTCTGCTCAGGAGCCTCAACCTTGATGACGCCAGTCTGTGCGCCCAGACTTTCAACGCCCATAGTTACTGTTACGTCAGCCTCTGCACCGGCTGCGAGAGTTGCAGGAGCGCCAGAAACTGTGAACGCAGCATTGTCAGAAGTAACCTGAATACCTGTCAGTTCGCTCTTGCCCTTGTTCTTGATGTTGAATGTCATTGTCTTTGGCTCAGCGATAAGACCGAAGTTGTAGTCTTCAGCCGTTACAGCCATGATAGGAGCCTGCGAAGGTGTACCGCCATAGATGTTAGTTATATTGAAATACCATCCAGAGAAACGTATGTACTTGGCAGTTGCCGGTACGTTTACGCTACGTGATGTCCATGTTCCATAAACATCGTCTGTATATGTTGCAAGTGTTGTCCAGTCGTCGGCACCTGTTGCAGACCATTGTACTGACACGCTTGGTGTGTAGAATGATGAACTTCCAACTTTTGAAGTTGAGAAAGACAGGGTTTCACCTTCTGTAAATGTAAGTACAGGAGATTTCATTGTACCTGCATAAGAACTGCTTGTACCTGAATATGCAGCATATCCGTCGCCATAAGTCCAGTTGTACCAAGAGGATGATGCTGTTGTTTCCCATTCATATTCCGGTGTACCGCCGGCAAATGTCTCGAAGAGTTTAGATGGGTCGAGTATTGTTGCAGTGAGGTTGACAGTTGCTGCCTCACCAACGGCAGGAGTAAATACGATAGTGCCTGTTGCTGCACCAAAATCTGTAGGAGCAGCCACAGCTACGTCTACTGTTTCTCCGGCAGGAACAACTACAGATGCTTCAGCCGTGAAACCGCCTGTTGTTGCAATCGCTACGGTGTTGTCCTCTGTTCCTGGGTTCTTGATGGTAATTGTCTTTGTTGTGCTTGGGTTTACAAGTCCAAAAGCAAGTGTTTCGCCTGCACTGATGCTCTGCAGCTTGAAGCCAGGACCGTCAACGGCAGTACTTTCGTATGTGAAAGTCATCTTAGGCAGAAACGATTCTTTTGTCCAAGAACCTTTTGCTGTTGCCTTTCTTATTGATGAGCCGCTTGTTGCACTTACACCATAGAAATCAGCAGAAATATATGCTCCTTTTGATGTATTTATAAGTCCTATCAACAGATTACCGCCATTATACTCATATTCTGTATCGAAGGTAATGTCAACAGTACCATTAGCAAGATTGAACTTGCCATTGTAAACAACTGTTGCGCCTGTTTCGCCAGAAGCAGTGCTCTGTGTAGTATAGCTTACTTCTTTAAGATATACCTTGACGTCAGCATTCCACGCAGCCGCATCTGATGGAGAATAATACTGAATGCCTTTAATCTTACATTCTTTCATGTCTGTGATGCTGGCAGCAGGTATGATTACTTCAGAACCAATACCTGTGTAATCATTCATGTTTACTCCAGAAATAGGAACACGCATGCTAGTCGTCGTTCCGTCGTTGACGGTCAACGTTTCTTGAGCCCACGACTGGGTGATACCCATGAGCGAGAGCATCAACAAAAATAGTAAATTGATTTTTCTCATAAATTGTTTGAATTTAATTGTTAATGTTATGATTTGTTTATTATGTTTCTTCATTTCACCTTCAAAAGTGGTGCAAAAGTAGATAATTGTATTATATATACATTATTAATAATATATGTTTTTTGGCAAATTGCTTTTTTTGAAAGAAAAACAAGCACTAAGGCAAGCGTCGAATAGGAAAATAAAATGATTTTCATAAGATTTCATCCTGCAAAATCTATTCATGGCAACTGCTCACACTATGATTTTACATGCAAATGACTAATCAATTTTCGGGTCGTTTACTGTCGCGTGAGTGCCCGCGAAAGCCGTTTCCGAAATCTGAGGGGCAAAATACGGCAGTATTTCGCATGTTTATGTAAACATCTGAAAATCAGAATTATAGCACAAAATATGCGCCTTTTGAGAGAGAAACGCAAGTGTTAAAATTGTCAAAGAGCATGTTTGAGATTGTCAAACACACTGTTTGAGGCGGTCAGACATAGTGTTTGGGGGTGTCGGGCATAGTGTTTTGCAGGGCAAAAAACATG
>OCTW013377956.1_pt1 | contig 10787 bp, 9 predicted proteins | sample 1539671 | NCBI WGS metagenome assembly OCTW01 (sample SAMN02144230, study PRJEB22623) | gut metagenome | biome: sheep rumen | host: Ovis aries | place: New Zealand | reverse complement strand
ATCAAAAGTTGCCCGCCGATTTGGAGAAGCCATTTTCGGACCGGACAAAGTTTTGTCCCGTAGGAACTTCCCCCCGGGACAGCATGGCAACAACCGTCGTCGTAAGATGTCGGAGTATGCCGTCATGCTGGCAGAGAAGCAGAAGGCCAAGTATACCTATGGAGTGCTTGAGCGTCAGTTCCGCAACCTCTTCGAGAAGGCTGCAAAAGCGGAAGGCATCACCGGTGAGGTGCTGCTTCAGCTGCTTGAGAGCCGACTCGACAACGTGGTGTTCCGTCTCGGTATCGCTCCCACTCGCGCCGCTGCCCGACAGCTCGTGGGTCACAAGCACATCACCGTTGACGGTAAAGTAGTAAACATCCCTTCCTTCCAGGTGAAGCCGGGCATGATTGTGGCCGTTCGCGAGAAGTCTAAATCTCTTGAGGTCATCGAGGCAGCACTTGCAGGTTTCAACCACAGCAAGTACCCTTGGATTGAGTGGGATGAGAACGCTAAGGGAGGTAAGTTCTTGCATATGCCGGAGCGTGCCGACATTCCCGAGAACATTAAGGAACAGTCAATCGTTGAGTTGTACTCTAAGAACTAAAATCATTTAAATTAATGGCGATATTAGCATTTCAAAAACCCGATAAAGTCGTAATGTTGGAAGCCAACGACAAATTCGGCAAGTTCGAATTTCGTCCATTGGAGCCGGGTTTCGGTGTAACCATCGGAAACGCGCTGCGCCGCATTCTTCTTTCATCGCTCGAGGGCTATGCCATCAACACCGTCCGTATATCCGGTGTTGAGCATGAGTTCTCCTCAGTACCTGGTGTAAAGGAAGACGTGACCAACATTATCTTGAACCTGAAGCAAGTTCGGTTCAAGCAAGTTGTAGAAGAATTCGAGAACGAGAAAGTCAGTATCACGGTCGAGAATTCTACTGAATTCAAAGCCGCAGACATCGGCAAGTATCTGACCGGATTTGAGGTGCTGAATCCCGATTTGGTGATTTGTCATTTAGATTCCAAGGCATCGATGCAGATAGACCTCACGATTAACAAGGGCCGCGGTTATGTCCCCGCTGAGGAGAACCGTGAGTTCTGTACCGACGTGAACGTCATCGCTATTGATTCCATTTACACTCCGATTCGTAACGTAAAGTATGCCGTAGAGCCGTATCGTGTTGAGCAGAAGACCGACTACGACAAGCTCGTACTTGAAGTTACGACGGATGGTTCCATCCACCCGAAGGATGCCCTTAAGGAGGCCGCAAAGATTCTCATCTATCACTTCATGCTCTTCTCCGACGAGAAGATTACCCTCGAGAATACAGACAGCGAGGGCAACCAGGAGTTTGACGAGGAGATTCTGCACATGCGCCAGCTGCTCAAGACACGTCTTGTCGACATGAACCTCTCTGTTCGTGCGCTTAACTGTCTGAAGGCTGCCGACGTGGAGACGCTTGGCGACTTGGTGCAGTATAACAAGACCGACCTTCTGAAGTTCCGCAACTTCGGTAAGAAATCGCTCACTGAGCTTGATGATTTGCTCGAGAGTCTGAATCTATCGTTTGGAACCGATATATCAAAGTATAAACTGGACAGGGAATAGTTGCTATAATTGACAATTGATTGTTAATAGTTAATTGCTCATGCCCAATAAAAGAAAAGAAGAACAATGAGACATAATAAGAAATTCAATCATCTCGGTCGTACTGCCAGTCACCGTAGTGCCATGCTTGCAAACATGGCTATCTCGCTGATCATGCACAAAAGAATCACTACGACCGTTGCCAAGGCCAAGGCCTTGAAGAAGTATGTAGAGCCTCTGATTACAAAGGCAAAGGAAGACTCTACCAACACCCGTCGTGTTGTGTTCAGCTACCTCCAGAACAAGGATGCTATCAAAGAGCTCTTCTCTACAGTTAGTGAGAAGGTTGGCGACCGTCCCGGTGGCTACACTCGTATCATCAAGCTCGGAACCCGTCAGGGCGATGCTGCTCAGGTATGCTTTATCGAGCTCGTCGACTTTGATCCCGAAATGGCAAAGGATACGAAGAAGAAGTCTACACGTCGTTCTCGCAAGTCTGCTCCCAAAGCCGAGGCTGCTGCTCCTGCAGAGGCACCCGCTAAGGAAGAGGCTCCCGCAGAGGAGGCAAAGGCAGAAGTTCCTGCTGCCGAAGAGACAAAGGCTGAATAAGTATAGTATCATTTTCTCCATAAGAAGTCCGCATCAATCATACCGATGCGGACTTTTTTTGTCTACATTCTTAATAAGCCGCAGAGTAAAGACGCACGAGTATTTGAAGAGATGTAGGGTTTCCCCTAAACATTTTTCGGGAAATTCCCCTTGCCATTTGGTAATAAATGTGTATCTTTGCAGCGTCGAACAATATAAAAAGGATGAATATGAAGAAGACATTGGTATTATTATTAGGAGCCATGCTCATACTGAGCAGCTGCGGCACATACACCGGAGCAGGTGCCGTGACAGGTGGTAGTTTTGGTTCTATCATCGGCTCTGCCATCGGAGGCATCGCCGGCGGTTGGCGAGGCAGCGATGTCGGTTCACTGATAGGCATGGCGGGTGGTGCCGTTGTGGGGGCAGCCGTAGGGTCAGCTGCCGACAAAGCAGAGCAGCGCCGCTACGAAGACTATGCCGAGCAGCGCCGACAGCGCCGCATCGATAGCTATGGTTCTACCCGTAGTGAGCGCACCGAGCGTGTTTCGCCCCAGTACGACGATTATAGCGACCAGAGTGGCTTCGATGCTAACAACGGTGGTGACGACCGTCTAATCGGTTTCGATGAGAACCTAAACAGCACAGCCCCTTCTGCACCCTCCTCTGCTATGCCGAAATCCACGTCCATCCTTGAGATCCGCAACGCTCAGCTGCTCGATACAAGTCGCGATGGTGTGCTGAGCCGTGGTGAAGAGGCCCGGATGGTGTTCGAAGTCTTCAACACCTCCTCCAAGCCTGTCTACCAGGTGCAGCCCACGGTTGCCGAGGTGACGAGCAATAAACATATCTACGTCTCAGAGAACGTGCTTGTGGAGAGTATCCTTCCTGGCAGGGGTATCCGTTATACAGCCGTCATCAAGGCCGACAACCGCCTGAAGGACGGTGAGGCAGCCATCCGTATCAGCGTACTCCACGAGAATAAGGAGATAGCCTCACAGTCGAGAGTCTTCACGATTCAGACCTCCCGATAAGCTATAACTCCCAACAAGAGATAAGTTACCAGACAATGGAAAAGCCGCAGATGAAAACCTGCGGCTTATTTCTTTTTCTTTTCCTCCTGAGCCTTCTTCCGGTACTGGTCTCTCAGTTCCATCCAGATCGGTTTGGTGTCAGATCCCTCATTTGTACCGATATCAAACTCCGGCAAGTCAACAATCTCTTCCGGCTTGAAGGGTATAATCGTCTCACTATACCGTTCCACGGTAACCGGAGCAATGCCTTGGCTGATGATGCCGAGTTCGCGAGCTGCACGCACTGAGAGGTCGATAATTCTCCCCTTCACATACGGACCTCGGTCGGTCACCCTCACAATCACATGCTTACCATTGGCAGGATTCGTCACCTTGAGCATCGTTCCAAAAGGATAGGTACGATGGGCACAGGTCAGGCTGTCGTGATGAAGCCGCTCGCCGCTGGCTGTCCGTCGCCCAGAGAATTTCTTTGGGTAATACGAAGCCTTGCCCTTCTGCACGCTTTGGGCGTGGGAGAGTGAAGAGTGAAAAGTGAAAAGTGAATAATCTGCTACCGCACTCCAGAAGGCCACGCACAAAATAATAATGCGCTGCCATCGGATAGCGTTAGCATATCTAACAGATTTAGGCGGTAGCAAATTCTTCACTTTTATACAATGCCCTGCGCCAGCATGGCATCATATAGACCTTGGCTTTCGCCGAGTTCTATACAATGCCCTGCGCCAGCATGGCCTTGGCGACCTTCATGAAGCCAGCCACATTGGCACCTTTTACATAATTAATATACTCAACCGTTCCCGACGCTCCATCGCCTGCCGAGACCTTTTCCTTGCCGTATTTCACACACTGCTCGTGAATGCCCGACATGATCTGATGCAGCATTCTGTCTACCTCCTCGCCTGTCCATGAGATACGCTCAGAGTTCTGTGTCATCTCAAGTCCCGAGGTAGCCACGCCACCGGCATTGACAGCCTTTCCTGGTGCGAAGAGCTGACGCGCGGCGATGAACTTCTCTACCGCCTCAGCGGTGCAGCCCATGTTCGACACCTCTGCCACGCACAGCGGTTTGTTGGCGAGTATCTGTTCCGCATCGTCGCCATTGAGTTCATTCTGAGTGGCACAAGGCAAGTAGATGTCAGCCTTCTGCTCCCATGGCTTCTTGCCAGGATAGAAGGTAGCACCGTCGAACTCTTCCACATACGGTTGGCAGACGTCGTTGCCCGAAGCCCTCAGCTCCAGCATATACTCTATCTTCTCTGCGTCGAGACCAGCCGGATCATACACATAGCCGTCGGGTCCTGAGATCGTGATCACCTTCGCTCCCAGCTCCGTAGCCTTCTTCGCGGCGCCCCAGGCCACGTTGCCGAAGCCAGAGAGGGCGACGGTCTTGCCTTTAATGTCGAGTCCGTGCTCGGTGAGCATCTGGTTCACGAAGTAGAGTGCGCCGTAGCCCGTGGCCTCCGGCCTCAGGATCGAGCCGCCCCATTCGCGGCCCTTACCAGTGAGCACCCCCTGGAACTGGTGTGTCAGCTTCTTGTACTGGCCGAAGAGGTAGCCAATCTCCCTGGCTCCAACGCCGATGTCGCCCGCCGGCACGTCCTCATCGGGGCCGATATGCCGGTAGAGCTCTGTCATAAACGCCTGACAGAACTTCATCACTTCATTGTCGCTCTTGCCTCGGATAGAGAAGTCCGAGCCACCCTTTCCGCCGCCCATAGGCAGCGTGGTGAGCGCATTCTTGAACGTCTGTTCGAAACCGAGGAACTTCAGGATACTCAGGTTCACAGACGAATGGAAGCGCAGACCACCCTTATAGGGTCCGATAGCGCTGTTGAACTGCACGCGGTAACCGAGGTTCACCTGCACCTCGCCCTTGTCGTCGACCCACGGCACACGGAAGGTGATGATACGCTCGGGCTCTACGATGCGCTCGATAATCTTCGCCTTCTCGAACTCCGGATGCTGGTTATACACGTCTTTGATCGACTCCAGCACCTCTCTTACTGCCTGTAAGTACTCCAACTCTCCCGGATGCTTCTGCTCCAGGTCTTTCATGATTTTGATTACATCCATAAGCTTTTAATATTTAAATATCGGTTTACCCCGACTGGTTTCAGATTTTATCCAGTGCCTGACGGATATCGTCGAGGATATCCTCAACATCTTCAATACCGACTGAGAGGCGGATCAGGTCGGGTGCCACGCCAGCCTCCTTCAGCTGCTCGTCGCTAAGCTGGCGGTGAGTATGACTGGCGGGATGCAGCACACAGGTACGTGCATCGGCCACGTGGGTCACGATATTGATCATCTCCAGCGAGTCCATCCACTTGATGGCCGTCTCACGGGTGCCCTTCAGTCCGAAGGCGATCACGCCACACGAGCCATTAGGCAGGTACTTCTGTCCCAGCTCGTAGTATTTGTCGTCCTTCAGTCCGCAGTAGTGTACCCACGCCACCTTCTCGCAGTCGTGCAGGAACTCGGCCACCTTCTGTGCGTTCTTGCAGTGCTGGGCCATACGCAGGTGCAGGGTCTGCAGTCCGAGATTCAGCAGGAATGAGTTCTGCGGTGCCGGTATCGACCCGAGGTCACGCATCAGCTGTGCCACGAGTTTCGTGGTGTATCCCTTCTTTCCGAAGGCCTTCACGTAGGTCAGCCCGTGGTACGACTCGTCGGGTGTGCAGAGTCCAGGGAACTTGTCTGCATAGTCGAGCCAGGGGAAGTTTCCGCTGTCTACCACCACGCCGCCTACCTGCGTTGCCATTCCGTCCATGTACTTCGTCGTAGAATGGGTCACGATGTCGGCCCCCCATTCGAAGGGACGGCAGTTGATGGGGGTGGCGAAGGTGTTGTCGATGATCAGGGGCACGCCGTTCTTATGGGCGATACGTGCGAACTTCTCTATGTCGAGCACGGCACAGCCCGGGTTGGTGATGGTCTCTCCGAAGAGTGCCTTCGTGTTCGGGCGGAAAGCCTGCTGTATCTCCTCCTCGCTGGCATCGGGCGACACGAAGGTGCAGTCGATGCCGAGCTTCCTGAGCGTCACGCCGAAGAGGTTGAACGTGCCGCCGTAGATCTCGTTCGAGGTGACGAAGTGGTCGCCAGCCTCGCAGATATTGAAGAGTGCGTAGAAGTTGGCTGCCTGCCCGCTTGAGGTGAGCACAGCCCCCACTCCACCTTCCAGGGCCGCGATCTTCTCGGCCACGGCATCGTTAGTCGGGTTCTGCAAACGGGTATAGAAGTATCCTTCCTTCTTCAGGTCAAACAACTGTGCCATCTCGTCCGAGTCGTCGTACTTGAATGTCGTCGACTGGATGATGGGCAACTCTATCGGTTCTCCATTCTTGGCCTTATATCCGGCCTGTACGCAGAGCGAGCCCTGCCTTAGTTTCTTTTCCATGTGTGATATGTAGGTTGTAATATTTGGTGCAAAGATAAGAAAAAAAATGCGATGCAGCAAGTTTTAGCCCTTGTTTCTTTGCGTACATGAAATAATATGTGTATTTTTGCATGCAAAAAGTAAGTATATGCCAAAAAAGAAGGGGGGAATGCCCTATGTGGTCTATCCTTCGCCGATGAAGGGAAAGGACGGGCGCAAGATCGTATATGTCAGGTCTGAGGGCGGGCCGAGGATGAAGCTGACCGTCGACCAGATGGATGCCCTCTGCGCCAGATACAGCTCGATGCGCTCCGGCGAGCTGAAGCTGGTGCTGGGCGAGTTTATGCACTGGGCAGCCGAGTGGCTCGTCAAGGGCTACCGCGTCGAGACACCCCTCGGCTCGTTTGCCCCGAAACTGAAGCTGAAGCGCGAAATCACAGACCCCGACGAGGTGGACGACCGCGACGTGATGCTCGACGGGGTGGAGTACACCCCCGGCAAGGCCTGGGAGGAGCATCTCGACTACTGGATGCAAGACGGCTTCACTCGTGTGGAACCGCTCTACAGCAGTGAGCCGCTCGCCGACATGCCGAAGCTGGAGGAGAAGCTCCAGCAGCTGCTCGACCGCCGTGGCTTCGTCACCGTCGAGACCTTCAGGGTAGCGACAGCTCTCACCTACCATGCTGCCCGCAAGCTGCTCAACGGGTGGACAGAGGGCGAGAATCCCAAGCTGCTGAAGACGCGACAGGGCTCCGCCTATATCTATACGCAGATATAAAATCACGTTTATCCCTCTATCCCTTGACGGGATGCTTTCTTATTTTTGACCGTAGGCACAAGTATTTTACCTTACAGGCACAAGTGTTTTACCCTATAGGCACAAGGATTTTTGCCTATAGGCGCAAGAACGTTTAGACGGCCTAAAGTATCAGTTTACAGCCTACTTTCTCCGCTTTTAATCCGTCCAATCCTGCAGAGAGGCCTAAGCACAAACGCCAGAGATCAAGGGGACAGGTCCTCGTTGCAGGAATCATAGATGGGATCGGTGGTTTTGCTGATGAATTACAGTCGGCTCTTCTCGGCATTGCCGGCTCCGGTGCCCTTGTACTTCGAGCGGGTGGCGTTGAAGTTGTATTGCAGTGATATGCCGATTTCTCTGGAATACTGGTTGGCATCGCGGGTCAATACCTCCACGGAATAGTAGCCGTCCCACTTGTCACGGAGCGTTCGGAAGATGTCGTTGGCAAACAGGGCTGCCGTCAGTTGACCTTTCATGAAAGTCTTCTGCAAGCGGGCGTTCACGTTGAACTCATGGTGTTGGCGGCTGAAGCCATAGTCGTGGCTCGTGGCATAGTGCAGATAGACCATCGCCTTTGCCGTCTTGCCGATGGTGAACCAATTGCGGAGGTTCACCGTCCATTCCGGCTTCTCAAGGTTGTGGCTGATGCCAAAAGGCTTCACGTCGAAGAACTGCTGGAAGTAGCCGAGGGTGAGCGTCGGGCTATAGAAGCCCCATTTGGGCGAGGCCACGAGTGAGGCGTGAAGGCACTCATACTTAGGAAAGTTCTCATGGCGCCACATGATGATGTCCTTGCCCTCCTGATAGAGATTGCTACAGTGCAGGATCTTGTCGCGGTTGTGCTCGTAGCCCGCCTCAAGACTTAGCCAGGAATAAGTGATGTTGAGGTCAATGTCCTGACGGATGGTGGGGCGAAGCATCGGATTACCGCCCTCCACCTGATAGCGGTTGTCGTACTGCACGTAACTGCTCAGCGAGTGGTAGGTGGGGCGGCTGATGCGCTTGTTGTAATTTAGTTGCACACCCCACTTGTCTTTTTGCCAGCCAGCCGATACGTTAGGGAACAGGTCATTGTAGGTACGGCTCGGCTCTGGCTGATGGATGCCGAACGACTCGTAGTCAGTGCTTACGTGCTCATAGCGCAGACCTGCATCGAGGCTCCAGTGCCCCAACTGTAGTTTGTATTCCGCAAATCCCGCTGTGTTGCTCTCCTTGATGCGTGTGTCGGAGGCAGGCACCCATCCTTCTTCGTTCTGGCTGATGCCTGTACTGTGGGTATTGGTGGTCTCGGTTCCCACGCTCAGTTCACCCTTCCACACGGGATAGGAGAGTACAAGTTTGGCTGCCAGCATCCTGCGACGGTCCTCTGCATTGCTGTGAATGTCACGGTCGTCCAGCTCGTCGCTCCGTTCCGTTTCCTCATCGCGGCGGACGCTCTTCTGCCAGAGCCAGGAGCCGTTGAAGTCGATGCCCAGTTTCCCGATCTTGCCGACATAGTAGATGTTGGCATCATGGTCGGGTATGGTGGTGTGGTTGACGTGCATCCACTGACTGACCTTTCCCTCCAGTTGGCCATTGCGGTAGATGGTCTGCCAACCGTTCAAGTCGCCACCGCCATAGAGTTCGCCAAAGCAACTGTAGGTCATACCGAAGGAGTTGTCTTCGTTGATGTCATAACTCAGACCTGCCTTGCCGGATACAGACGTAAACCAGATGGAGTTCGGAGCACCCTGGTCGATATGGATGGTGTTCTTGTCGAAGAACAGGTCGCTTGAAAGGGCTGGGTCTTCAGCGTAGTGATTATTGTTGAATGAGCCTGTGCCAAACACTTCCAGTCCGCCTGTGCGGTATTTCACGGTGAGGTCTTCGTAGTTTGTCCACCAGTCATTGTATTTGGTCTGGCTATAGGCCTCCACACTCAGCCCGTCGCCTTGCCGGCGGATGGTCTTGATACGGATGACGGCGCTGACCTCGGCATTGTATCTCGCACCAGGCGAGGTGATGATATCCACACTTTTGATGTCCGTTGATTTGAGTTGCTTCAGTTCCTTTGCGTCGCGTACCTTCTTATTATTGATATAGATCTCCGGCTCGCCCTTGGCAAAGACGGTGAACTTGCCGTCGCTGCCCTCCACGCGCGGCAGCATCGAGAGCAGGTCGTCGGCTGTACCGACATCCTTCAGGATGGAGTTCTGTATCTCAACGGTCATGCCGCCAGCAGTGGCCTTATACTGAGGAATCTCGCCCTTCACGGTAATGTTCTTCAGTACGATGGCATCGCGCTTAAGGCGGATGTTGCCCACCTCGCCGACGGTGCAGGGCTGATAGTGGGTCTGATAGCCGACAAACGACACTCGGATAAGCATCCGTCCAGGACGGCAGGGGATGACGAAGTCGCCGTTGGCATTTGTCACTCCGCCATTGATGAACGAGGAGTCGGCAGGCAGCAGCAAGGCTACGTTGGCAAACTCAACAGGGCGCCCCTGCTCATCAATCACTCGTCCGATGACCTTCTGCGTCTCTTTCTGGACGCACTCCACGGTGATGAGGCTGTCGGTCTCTGTAATCACCATCGGATAGAAGCCCACCACCTGGCGGACGGCGTTGCCGATAGGCAGGTTGCTGAAACTGGTGGTGACGGTGAAGTCCTCCAGTTCGTTGTAGATAAAGCTGATGCGGCAGTCCGTCTGCGAGCGGTTCAGGTCGATGAGCACGTCGGAGAGCGAGGCCTCGGTGTAGCTCTTACTCAGTTTCTGTGCTTGTGCTTCGACTAAGCCGAGGCACAATATAATAAGGTATAGAGTTCGTCTCATGGCTTATTCGATGATCAGTGTGTCGTTAGTGAGTGTCAGGTGTACTTTCTCGAACCGGTTCAGTTCCTCTACGACCTGCGCGAGCGGCATCTGCGGATTCCACGGGTAGTAGAGACGCAGGGCGGCAGTCTCGGTGTTCCTGATCTTTATGTTTATATGATAGATCGAGGCCAGTTCTGTTGCGATATCCTTGAGCGGAACGTTCTCGAAGGTCTTCGGCTCACAAGGGGGCAGAACCTCGTGTGAGGCGAACTTCACAGCAGGGGCAGGCCCCTTGTGGGTAACGGCAGTCGTATCTTGGACTTCTGCCAGCTGTGAGCGGCTGCTGCTGACGATATGGATGGCGGCGTAGGTGATTCCGCTTAACATCAGCAGGCCGATAAAGGCTGCTGCTATCTGCATCCAGCCCCAGGAACGTCGCTTTGGAGCGAAATGCCTGGCCTCAAATTTCTGCCATTCCTCGTCGATGGTGTCCGAGGTGTCTATGGTCTCATCCTCTTGTGCATACATCTGCCTGAGGAGATCCTCCAGTTTGTCGTTAGATGTCATAACCTTTTGCTTTAAAGTGTTGCTTCATTTGTTTGAGCGACTGCGACAGGTGATTG
>OCTW013378508.1_pt1 | contig 10789 bp, 10 predicted proteins | sample 1539671 | NCBI WGS metagenome assembly OCTW01 (sample SAMN02144230, study PRJEB22623) | gut metagenome | biome: sheep rumen | host: Ovis aries | place: New Zealand | reverse complement strand
TCATCAAAGATGGCTGTCTTATCCTCCTGCTGGGCAAGCTGATAATTGATGTCCTGAAACTGAATTGTCTTGGAATAATAGTTTGAGCCGGTACGACAGATGCCGTCTTGGAACATGCGCTGAAACGGGATCGACTGCTGCGCAGTGCGCGGAACGCCATCATCCTTCCGAGCCTTCGCAACGATCGCCTCCACCTTCTTACGGTCTTTTTTGCTGAGAGACTTTGGAAGATTCAGCGCGGCGCTTTCCTTTGGCTTTTCTCTCTTCATGGAGAACAATCTCGTCCACCTCCTTTTCTGCCTCGTACTGACGGATCAGCACTGAGTAATAGTTGTTTGTCACATAGGGTCTTTCCTTGGGCCTTCGGAACTTGGCCTCGAAGAAATGATCCAGGATCACCTCCAGCGGCATGCCGTCCTTCTCATACATGGCGAGAAAGAAAAACGGCAGCATCACACCGATCATGGTCAGAGCTGCCAGACTCACATTTCCGCCTCTTTTCACCAGGAAGAACAGCGGTACGCCGACTGCCGCCGCAATGGAAAAGCAGATCAGCTGCCGCTTTGTCAGGTTGAAAAATATCTTTGATTTGACCTTGCTCAAATCTCTTGGAACAGATATATACGCTGCCATAAAACCTCCTTAATGCGCATTGAATACGGACTTGGCCAGTGTTCCTGTCTTGAACAGCGTGAAGCACAGCAGCACGGTATAGCCCATGACGCCCCAGAGTGCAGTCAGAATGTTGCCGGAGAATGATATGCCCTGGATCAGCACCGCATAGATGCCGACACAGATCATGATGAGAAATCCCTGGAAGCCCAGTGCAAACAGCGACCGGAGGTAATTCTGTCCGATCTGGCTCTGTTCCCGGTTCCCGAAGGTCGAGAACGGGATCGGTGCGAGACTGGTCATCAGGTAGATCTCGATCATTCGTCCGTAAACGATGATGAAAATGATAAGAGACATGATCTTCATGCCGATACCGAGGATCAAAACTTCCATATAGGTTCCGATCAGCGGACCGATCTCCATGCCTTCCAGCGTGGCCTGCATACTGCTGAGGGAAGATCCGTCTACAGAAGTACTGCCGCCGATGATTCCTCCGGCAGAGGAGATCACATGCTGGGCAACATCAAATACCGCCATCGTGATATTGAATGTGTTGGTGATCAGCATGACTGCCACAAAGGTCTTGAAGACCCACTTGAAGAAGATCCATGTCTCAAAGTTTGCCAGGTTATTGTGATCAATAATCAGCTGAATCAGCTCATAGCAGGCTATGAATGTCAGAATCAGCCCCGCTATAGGGATGATCACGGATTCTGATACATTCCGTATCATGGCAAACACCCCCGGCGAGAAGTTCACCGGGGATGTGCCGACCTGGGCTGCGACATCCGAAACCTGCTGGTTCACGGAATCAAACATCCCGGAAAGGCTTTCCATGATACCGCTAACGAGCATTTCTTTCAGCCACTCTGTGATTTTCTGAAATATCGTGTCCATTTAGCGGTTTCTCCTCCGTGATCAGCCGAACAGGCCTGTGAGAAGCGGGACGAGCGTAGTACCGATCAGGGCGACACCGCCACCTGCCATCAGCTGCTTTATTCCGAAATAGTGGGAAAAATCAGTTCGATTACGTGCCAAAAACACGTATTGAGAAGTAAGTTTTGAAATATGTAGCCGGAGCGGCAGGTTAAGGATTAACCTGCGCGAACTCCGGTATGGGCTTTAAATTGAAGTGAATTTCAATAGAAATGTGTCTTGTTTTATCGCTGTCGATGTGTTCATGGACAACGATTTCCCTGACCAGCCTGTTCAGGGTGGCGGCATCCAGCTCCGTGATGTCCGCGCATTCCCGGATCGCGTCAAGCCACTGCTTCGCGTCGCCTTCCAGGCGAACCTCCTCCGCAAGCTTCCTGCGGTTCTCTTCGATCCGTGTCTTGAGGGTTTCCTGCTCCCCCTGCGTTTTGTCCAGCATGAGGTTGAAGTTGTCCTCGCTGATCCTGCCGGCAGCCATGTCCTCATAGAGGCGCAGCACCATCTTTTCAAGCACTTCGATCCGCTCCTGGGCCTTGCCGATGGCGTGCTCCAGGACGTCCCGCGCTCCCTGCTGTTCCCTTTCGCAGGTATCGCTTAAGTGGTCGGCGATCCTGTCCCTGTCCGCAAGGGCTGCCTTGGCGCACTCCCGGATCTTTCGGAGGACAACCTCATAGAGAAGGTCGTATTCCACCCGGTGCTGGGTGCAGAACGTCCTGCCGTAGGCGTTATAGGTCTTGCAGGCATAAATGCGCTGGGGATGCTTTGCGTTGGTGTAGCGGACCGTCAGGGCCTTCCCGCATTCCCCGCACTTGATCAGCCCCGCAAACAGGCTGTATTCGCCGTCCTGCCCGGGGCGCTGGCGGCTTTTGAGCTTGCTCTGCACGATGGCAAAGTCCTCCGGGCTTATGATCGCCTCGTGCTGCCCCTCGACCACAATCCAGGCCTCCGGCTTCTTCTCCCGTATGGTGCCCACCTTGAAGCGGTAGTCTTTCTTCTGGGAGGCGATGGCCCCCATGTATACCGGGTTCATCAGAAGGTCCTTGATCACCGAGAAGTCCCAGACGTACCTCCCGTTCTCCGGGTCCTTCTTTTCCCACTTCGTGCGGGTGTCCCGGAGGCCCCTCACCCGGTTCCACCAGGTGGGGCAGGGGTGCTTCCCGGCTTCCAGCCTCCGCCGGATGTAGTTTGGCCCGTGGCCCTCCAGCGCATACCGGAAGATCAGGCGGACGACCGGGGCCGTCTCCTCATCAACCAGGAGGTGGTTTTTGTCCTCCGGGTCCTTCTTGTAGCCGAACGGTGCAATGCATCCTGTGAATTCTCCCTTCTGGGCCTTCAGGAGATAGGATGAGTGCACCTTCTTGGAAATGTCCTTGCTGTACATCTCGTTCAGGATGTTCTTGAATGGCGCGATGTCGTTATTGTCCCGGTTCGTATCGATCCCGTCATTCATGGCGATATAGCGCACACCGTTTTTCGGGAAGAAGGTCTCGATCAAGTACCCGGTTTCCAGGTAATTCCTGCCGAGGCGGGAGAGGTCCTTTGTGATCACAAGGTTGACCTTTCCCTTTCCCGCGTCCTCCAGCATCCTCTTTAAGTCCGGACGGTTCATGTTAAGGCCCGTGAAACCGTCGTCCTGGTATACCTTTACCACCTCCCATCCCTGCCGCCGGCAGTAGCTTTCCAGCATGTCCCTCTGGTTCGCGATGCTGGCGCTCTCGCCCTGCAGGTCATCGTCCTTGGACAGCCGGCAGTAGATTGCTGCCCGGTACATCTCTGCAGGGCCTGCGCCCGGCATCCCGTATTCAAATCTGTTCATCATAACCGTTTACCCGCACAATCCAGACGGAACGCGGCTCTTGTGAACCTCATCCCCATCATAAACGCTATCCTCTAACTCATCAATCACTCTTTTTGGCTTTTCCGCGCCGTACTTCTCCCGGATCAGCCCGACAAAGGCTTCCGTGGGGTCCAGCCTCCCGTCATAGACGGCGGTCACGTGCACCTGGGTCCTTTTCCTTTCCATCGTTTCCTCCTTCCGCAAAAAAGCCAGGCAGGTGTGTCCGGCAACGAAGTCCCGGCAACGGGCTTCAAAAGACCTTTAAGAACATCCTGTCTGGCGTAACTGTTTTCTTTTACTTCTTTTTCTTTTTGTGTGTTGTTTTGGTTGTCAGGGGGCCGGGAAGTGCCGTATTTACGGGCTTTTGCCCGGCAACGGGCCCGGCAACGCGCCGGTAACCAGGCCGGCAACGCGCTGCCTGTTACGGGTTTTTTTCAAACGGCACCTCCATCCAATCCGGCAGCTTTTCGAATCCGTCGCCCGCATTTTCCTCCCGGTTGCCGCAGCCCGTTGCCGGGATTTCCCTCTCCCAGCCCCTCTGCCTGCCGTATTCCCCGAAGGAGCGCGGGTTGGAAAAAGGCTTCCATCCGGCCACGCTGTTGTTCATGATGTCGTTGATCTCCCGGATCTCCCACTGCCTGGCATCCTCAAAGGGCCTGTGAAAAGCCTCCCTGTAAAGCTGGCGGGAACAGACCATATCTCCCCGGAAGCGCTCCAGGTACCCGATGATCATCCCCGCCTTCGTATCTTCCGGCATAAACGCCGTCTGTACCGTTTTCAGGTATTCCTCCATCTCCGGGGACAGCCGCAGGATGAGACCTCCCTTTCGGTATAAAACCATTGCCTCCGCCCATACCTGGCCGATATAGGCCCGCGTGGCCTGCTCGTCGGCAAGCACATGGGTTTCCTGGCGTTCCTTATGCACCATGACCGGCAGGAACCGCCGGTTGCCGGTGCGGTCGAGCGGGAGGAAGTCCGCCGTGTTGGACGTCCCGCCGAAGACACATTTCCTTGGCCGGTCCTCCGGGTGCGTCTCATAGGGGATCTTGTAGCTCTCCTTCTGGCGGCTTAAAAAGGCTCGGATCTCCTCCAGGCTCCTTGCGTTTGCCGTGGCCAGCATCTCCGACATCTCGATGATCCAGTGCCCCTGCAGCTTGCGGTATACGTTGTCATCGTCGATCTTCCGGAGGTCATCGGAAAACCATTCGTCATTGCCTGCCAGGAACCGGAAAAAGGAGGATTTCCCCGCCCCCTGGCCGCCCACAAGGCAGAGCATCAGGTCAAACTTGGATCCCGGGACAAAGGCCCGGTGGATCGCCCCCATGAGGAAGAGCCGGAAGACTTCCTGCGTGTAGTCGTCCGCATCCGCCCCGAGGAAGTGGTGCAGGCAGTACCGGATCCGCTCCGTCCCGTCCCACTTCTGCGCGTTCAGGTAGTCCTGCACCGGATGGTAGCTGTTTTCATGGGCGGCAATCGCAACGGCGTGCCCTGCTTTCTTTTCGTTGATCAGCCCGTAGTTCTCCTCCAGGTAGAGGAGAAGGTACTTCATGTCGGTGTCCGTCATGCAGCTCCCGCTCCTTGGTATGCCGATGTCTTTTACGATGTCAACGCGCTCCGTCAAAAGGTTCTTTGCAATGGCGCCCTTTAGGTGCGGGTCCTTTTGCAGCACGGTCAGGCAGTTGCGGATGCTGTTTTTCACACATCCTTTTTCGGTCACATCCAGCAGGGCGCGGACTTCCTCAACGCTCATGTCCGGCTCCATCGCGTCCATGGCGCGTTCCGCCTTCCTTCTTGTCCCCGGCGGCAAGCTCTGCCATCCTTCTTTCAAGTGCCATCACTTCCTTTCCCTGTTCGGCAATCAATCCCGCCCTTTCGGCAAGGCTCCCTGACAGGAGCAGGTCCATCTGGTACTCTACGGTCCCCAGCTTCATCAGGGCCTCCGTAAAGTGTTCGCTCCATTCCTCCTCCGGCGTTTGCGGGGCTTCCTGTTCCTTCCACCGTAAGAGGAGATGATAGTAGTCGGAGAGGATGCGGAAACACTTTTTCTCCATCCGCCGAAACCGCTGTTCCTCCGTTTCCGGCTTTCTTTTTGCAAGTCCCCTTTCCGGCAGGATTATCTCCCTGTAAGGGATGCGGTATTCTTCCGAAAGCCGCAGGGCGGCCTCCTTTGCCCCGACGCCCTCCATGCGGGATACGAAGTCGATCACGTCCCCGGATGCCCCGCAGCCAAAGCAGTAGAACCGCTCGTCAACCTTCATGCTCGGGTGTCTGTCGTCGTGGAACGGGCAGCAGGCCATCCCGTTCCGGCCGACCCTGATCCCGTATTTCTGCGCCGCCTGGCACGCGGTTACCGATTCCTTTACCGCTTCAAACAGATTCATTTGCTTCCTCCTTCCTTTTGCATCCTGTAAATGAAAAAAGCGCCCGCCTGTGTCTCCACAAAAACGGACGCTTCCAGCCCCGGGCAAGGCCCTATAGCCCTGTTGCCGGCTGCCTCACAGCGAAGCTGTGCGGGGCTTTGCTATATTTCTGTTTCCCATTTGCCTGTCCTGTGTTCCAGGCTCGTTTCCGCCGCTTTTCCGGGTTCCCTGTCCGCCCTGAGTTTTGCCCGGACGGAGGGCTTCTTCCCCGGTTCCCGCCGCTCCTCCGGCGGCAGAACGGCATTGATCCAGCGGCGCACAGCGCCCAATACCTTTACGTCTTTTTGGACGGCCTGCAGGGCTTCTTTGCTTCTTTTGCATTCCTCTTCCAGGCGCTTCTTTTCCGATGCAAGCTCCAAAAGGCTTCCGCCTTCAAAGTGCTTCTTCAGGTAATACGCGGCTTTCCGGTAAGCCTCCAGTTCTTCCGCATGCACCGCGGCAAACTTTTCGCGCCGGCCTTTCCATCGGATTGATGCGTATTCCCTGTTGACCGCTTTGTACTTCTCACAGATGCCGGACTTGCTGTGGATCATGTCAATCTCCCGGATCCGTTTCTCCTTCGCCCTCATGGCTTCGCGGATCCCGGCAGCCTTTTGAAGGACCTCCTCCAGATGGGTATCAAGGCTTCCTACTGTCCGGATATCCTTTTCTTTTAAGTAGGTGAGAGCGGCCTCCACCTTCTCGAAGTCCGCAACCGTCCCCTTAAGCCGTCCCTTGGCGGAAGCCCAGCCCTCCCGCTGTGTCTCCCGGAGGTCCATGTACTGCATAAGCAGCTGAGGAAGATCGGGTTCCATTGCTTCTTCCAGGAATGCGGCCAGCTGGTTTTTCTTATCCTTAAGCTCCGCGATCCATGCCCGGAGGCGCAAGATGGACTGGCGGATGGACTGCATAAGTCGGTTCGCGTTCCCGATTTCCCGGTTCAGGTCCCCGGCATTTGTGCGGACGCCGCGCCCTTCCAGGTGCCAGGCAGCAGGACCCATGTGTACGCCCGGGATCCGGTCGATTCCCCGGCGTTCGTAGGAGCGAAGGTCCAGCCGTTCCTCCCGTCCCGCCTCCTCAAGATACCGGTTGGCAAGGTCTGCCCAGTCCCGCCTCCATTTCTCCGCGTTCCACGGCTCGTCCCAGTCCACGGTGCGTTCCTTATGGCTTTTCCAGCCTTTCCCGGACGGGAGGCGGATCCGTTCGCCGTTTTCATCGAGGTCATAGACTTTCCTGGCCTTGGGCAGCCACTTCCCGTCCTCATCCATCGCCCGCATGGTCAGGAGGATATGGGCATGGGGGTTGCCGTCGCCCTTATCGTGGATCGCCAGGTCCGCGACCATGCCACGGGAGACAAACTCGTTCCTACAGTATTCCCGCATCAGCTCCACGTGTCTTTCCTTTGGGACTTCGCGCGGGATCGGGACGACGATCCTTCTTGCGACCTGGGCGTTCCACTGCTTTTCTGACTTCTCTACCGCGTTCCAAAGCGTGCTGCGGTCCGCATACTCCGGCGGGGCGTGGGCGGGCAGGAGGATCTCCTTGTGGAAGACCTCCTTTTCCTTGGAACGGTTGTAATGCTTTTTGTGGTCGTACTCGGAATAGAGGTTTTCCGCGCTCTGGTACGCTGCGGATTTGACCGCCCCCATCCCTTTGCTTCGTTTAATGATCGCGATATCATAGTGCGGACACGGCATTCGGATCCTCCTTCTTTTTTTATCAAGCCCCTTTTTTCATTCCCGCTATCGTGCGGCGGGCATAAAAAAAGCAGGCACCCATTTACGGATTCCTGCTTAAAAAAAGGATATTCAATTGTGTTTACGGCCGCGGTCTACGTGGTTCTTTGCCCTAGCTGTTCCCTTGCGTTTGCGATCGCGGCGGCAAGCTTTTCTTCCAACAGTTTCTTCGGCGGCATCTTTGTCAGGTACTGCGCCACGTGGATGCTGCCCTCATCCAGTTCCATCAGCTCCACGGTCTCGCGCGATTTTTCCGCACACAGGATCAGTGCCACCGGCTCACCCTCACCTTCCCTCATTTCGTGTTTCCTGAGCCAGCGCAGGTACAGTTCTACCTGGCCCTTATGCTCCGGTTCAAAAGCGCCGAGCTTCAGTTCCACGAGGACGAGCCGCCTTAGAGAACGGTGGAAGAACACAAGGTCCATGTAGTAGTCCTTCCCGTCCAGGACAAAGTGCTTCTGCCTTGCAAGGAATGCAAAGTCCGACCCCATCTCCAGGATGAACTTCTCAAGTTCGGAAAGGATGGCGTTTTCCAGGTCCTTCTCGCTGTACGTATCCTTCAGCCCGAGGAAATCCAGCACGTACGGGTCCCGGTAGAAAAGATCAAGCGACATCTCGTCATTTTGGGCAAGCTGCTCGATTTCATGTTTGATCGTTTCTTCCGGCTTTCTCGAAATGGCCGTCCGCTCATAGAGCATGGAGTTCTTCCGTTCACGAAGCGTCCTTACGCTCCAGTTTTCGTTCCTGCACATGGCAGCGTAAAAATCTCTTTTCAACTCGTCTTCAATCGGAAGAAGTTCAACGAAGTGTGACCAGGTCAATTGTTGCGACAGCGTCGCGACTTTTTCCTTATCAGGGAATCTCTGGTAAAACTGGATCATCCGGAAAACAGAAGCCCTGTTAAACCCCTTCCCATAATTCGCCGCCAGCTTTTCGGAAACCTCTTCAACAATGCTCTTCCCATAATCCGCTTTTGCATTGTCCAGGACATCCCGGCAGATGGTTTCCCCGATCTCCCAGTAAAGGAAGATCATCGCCGTATTAAACGCTTTTGTTACCGCAGTTTTTCTTGACGCGATCAGTCCGGAAATCTTCTGATAAAGCGCCTCTGACTCTGTGCGTGTTGTCAGCATCCTATCCATTAAAATCATCCTTTCAAAAAGTCGCGACGTCGCGACTTTTGTTTTTTCTTCGCGCGGCAGTGCGGAAGTCCCCGCCTGCCTTTCTGTCCATATCATACCATTCCGGCATGGGATTGCAAGATGAAGGAAGCAGGTAAAGGGCATGGGCCGTGCCGGGGAGGGGTAGCCATCAAAAGATGGCGCAGGGGAGCGGAGCATCCCCTGTTGGTGTTTTCGGAGCGCCGCAGCCGCATCCGGAATCATCACGCCCGGCGCAGCCGGCCCCCGGCAGGGCGCAACGCACCACGTAAGGTGGTGTATAGTTGCGCCCTCACAAAGTTCGGGATATTTCCTCCCTCCTCCGGAAAAGGATTTCTTCCAGCTTTTGCCTTACGCCTTCTTTTGAAAATGCCTCTTTTAACACCATCAGGACATCTTCTTCTGTAAGAAGATCCGGCTCTAAAAGGAAGCGGTCCAGCATGGCACCATGCATGCACAGCCGGTGCGTCCGTTCCTTCCTCGTCATCGCCTTCCGTTTTTCTTCCAGGAGCTTTACTTCCCGTTCCGCCCGCCGAAGTTTTTCTTCACCCTTTTGCAGGGCGGCTTTCAGCGTTTCAATTTTTTCCCTTTTGTTGTTCATGGCCGTTCCTCCGGGATCAGGACATAGATCCGGTTGGGCTTTCCCGCTCCCTGCCGGTCCCTCCTGATCAGTCCGCCATCCTCCAGTTCCCGCAGCGCTCGCTTTATGGTCATGCTGCTCCGTGAGAGGGTAAAGGCCATCTCACGGATCGGAAAAACAATAAAGATCTTTCCCGCATCATCTGTCCTTCCTCTGTTCATGGCCTCATCCAGCATACGGGCATAAAGGACTTTTGCCGTGATGCTCATTGGAGCATCCATAAGCGCTTCCGGAAACGGAAGAGAGGGCGGTAGTGTTCTTGTATTGGTCATATAGACGGTATTCATCTGTTGCTTATCCCCCCTTGTTGATGATGTTAACAGTTCCTAAAGCACGCATTGCCCGCAAGGCTGCAGCGCAGTGTTCCCAAAGGGAATTTCCTGCGCTGACAGACAATATGAGCAATGACGTGTTTTCATTTTTGTCATGTTGTTCCTGCCGGTACGATCCGCATGCCGTTCCTGCCCCTGGCTTTTTCAGCGGCGTTTCGGCTCCCCCGGCACGCTCGCTCCGGAAGGTCCGGAGGTCTTCGCGTTGCTTTGCCGGAAGCCATATCCCATGCAGCCCGGTCATTCGATTGGAGAAATCCATCGATGAACTGACTGCATTATGGCACAAAAAAGATCCCTGCCCCTTATATCCCAAAAATGGGCGCTGTAGGTACAGGGATATGTATTCCATGATCGTGAAAATGTTATTTTGAGGTTAGATTTTTTCTGTTATGATTTGCAAAAACGAAGGGAAAAGGATTTTAAGAGGAAGGAGATAGCCAGACAATGAAAACACAGATCACCCTTCAGGAGCGGTTCAGGGATCTCCGGTTTGAAAAAGGCCTGAAGCTGGAAGAGTTATCGGCACAGACCGGCATTTCGACATCTGCCCTGAGCAATTACGAAAACAATGATTATAAGGAAATCAACCACGGGAGCCTGATCAGGCTGGCCAGGTTTTATGATGTTTCTGTTGACTATCTCCTGTGTCTTTCAGAAAACAGAAATCACCCGGATGCAGAGCTGTCCGGCCTGCACCTGAGTGATGAGATGGTTGACTTATTAAGATCCGGGAAGATCAACAACCGGCTTTTGTGTGAGATCGCCACAAACGAAAAATTTGAAAAGCTGATGGCGGACGCAGAGATCTATGTGGACGGGATCGCCACCATGCGTTTTACAGACCTGAACGTTTCTTTGGAAGATGCCCGGATGGCCATCCTTGCCGAGCACCCGGAAGCGGCGGGAGACCGGATCTTGCAGACGCTTGAAGCCGCTCAGATTGATGAGGAGGATTTTTTCTGCTATGTCACACATAAGACGTGGGACGCTATCCTGCGCGATATCCGAAAAGCCCATGAGGGTGACCCGGAGAGCGCGCCGGAAGAAACTCCGGCACACTCCCTGCAAAAGGAGATCCTTCAGATTGCACACGCTCCGGGAGACCAATTGAACAAGTTTATCCGGCTTTTTTGCCGGCAG
>OCTW011601054.1_pt1 | contig 10791 bp, 5 predicted proteins | sample 1539671 | NCBI WGS metagenome assembly OCTW01 (sample SAMN02144230, study PRJEB22623) | gut metagenome | biome: sheep rumen | host: Ovis aries | place: New Zealand | reverse complement strand
GATGGCGAGGTTAGCCGATACTGTAGACTTGCCCACGCCGCCCTTGCCGCTGCTGACGGCAATGATATTTTTCACGCCCGGCAACAGCTCGCTGACCTCGGGGCGCGGCTTCGACTTGAACTCGGTCTGTATGGTTACCTCTATGGGTTCAGCCTCGTCGGCTGCCTGTTGCTGGCAGTGGTATTTGATGGCGGCCTCGGCGGCCTTGACGGTAGACTTCAGGAACGGGTCGGTGTCGCGGGGGAACTCCAGCACCACGGTGACGCGCCAGGGGTCGCCGGCCTGTTGGGGAGCGGCCACGGCGGGCTGGTCGGCCACCATGCCGCTCTCTACAAGGTTCTTCTTTGTGCCGGCATACGTCACCGTAGCCAACGCATCCATAATGAGTTTGGGATATAATGTCATCTTTGTTATTTTACTTTTTGGGTGTTTATATGTTCTTATGCTAACCATTCAGTTCTCCGCAGGGAGCGCGGGCACCCTCGTCCGCCGCTGATTGCGGGCGAGGGCGCCCGCGTTCCCCCCGTTAGATTCCTATATAACAAATTGTTTTAGTGCTATGAGGTTATTAAGTTCAACAATTATTGCTATTTCGATTTTCTTATTACTTCTGATGGCAAGATGCCAAACTCCTTCTTGAATACTTCGCGAAAATGAGCCATCTGGTTGAAACCAGTCATCATGGCGGCCTCGTTAACATTATAGTCGCCGCTCTCCAAGAGTCGGTAGCAGTGGTTGAGTCGCTGTCGCCTGACATATTCCTTAGCTGTCATGCCGGTAAGAGCTTTCACCTTGCGGTAGAAGGTGCTGTGGCTCATGGCCATCTTATCGGTGAGGAAAGCCATATCAATGTCTTCCTGCATGATATGGTCGCTGATGAGGGTGTTTAGCCGTTGGATAAACTCGTGGTCGAGGGGAGAGAGACCAGGTGCAGCAGACGCGGGGGGCGCGGTGGTCTCAGCGGCAGAACCGCTGAGCACTGTGGTCTCGGCGGCAGAACCGCTGAGCACTGTGGTCTCGGCGGCAGAACCGCTGAGCACTGTGGTCTCAGCAGGGAAGCCGCCGGGCGCTGTGGTCGCGGCGGGGAAAGCGCAGAGCGCCGGACTGGTGGAGACGGTGGCCGATGTCATTTGCTCTGCCATTCGGCGACGGTTGGCCATGATGTTACGTATGCGACTGACCAGCAACTTGGCAGTAAATGGCTTGGTAAGGTAGGAGTCGGCACCGCTGTCATAGCCCGTCTCCTTGTCTTCAATCGTATCTTTGGCGGTAAGCAGGATCATGGGAATATGGCTGGTTCGGATGTCGTTCTTCAACAGTCGTGTGAGCGCTATGCCATCCATCTTGGGCATCATGATGTCGCTGATAATCAAGTCTGGAATCTGTTGCAGGGCCACCTGTGCGCCCTCCTCGCCATTGGCAGCCTGGAGTATACGGAAGTCGTCGCCCAGGGAGTCGGCCACGTATTGTCTGATATCGTCATTGTCCTCCACAACGAGCAGCATTGGCTGTTCGTCGCCACTGTTCCCGTCAACAGTCTCCTTTTGTGCTGCCGAGGAGGTTTCCGGGGCAGTTTTCTCGTCTTCCTTATGCAGTGCATCAGGGTACGTGTTGTCTATACAGAGTTTAAAGGTAAAGCAACTGCCTCGCCCTTCCTGACTATCGACGGTCAGCGTGCCCTGATGCAAGTCGGCGAGCGACTTGACGAGCGCCAGACCGATACCTGTGCCTGAAGCCTGATGGCTACCCTTGGCCTGATAGTAGCGGTCGAAGATATGGGGCAAGGCCTCAGGGGCAATGCCATAGCCAGTGTCGCTGACACGGATAGCTATTTCACTGGTGTCGGCGGCAACGCTCACACTGATGCTTCCTCGCTCGGTATATTTCATGGCATTGGAAAGGAAGTTAGACATAATCGTTGAAATCACTTCCGAGTCGAAATAAACCATTGGCAACTGAGGCTGTATATGGTCAACGATGAGCACCTGCCGGTTGCGGTTCAGCTCGCGGTAGTTGAGCACTATCTTGTGAACCAGCGTGCCCAGGTCACCCCGGGCCACGGTGAGCCGCCGGTTCTGGGTTTCCGTCTTTCGGAACTCCAGGATTTCGTTGATAAGGTCATGCAACCGCAGGGCGCTCTTCTGTATAGTGCTCACCCGATGGCGGTAGGCCTGTGGCAGCTGAGGGTCGTTGACCAGGTCGTCGAGGGGTCCGAGTATGAGCGTCAGCGGTGTGCGCAGCTCGTGTGTAATGTTGGTAAAGAATCTTAGGCGCTCTTCGTTGAGCTGCTGCTTCTGCACATTCTCGTGCTGCTGCATCTCCAGCGATGAGCGCAGAGCTACTCGCCGCTTGTACGACCGCAAGGTGTATACAATCCATGCAATCGCTATGCCAGCATAGATGAGCCACGCCCACCACGTTTGCCAGAAAGGCGGATGGATGACGATGCTGAGTTGCTGAATATTGTCATCGCTCCAGTCCTGGCTGCGCAGCTTGGCTCTGACGACAAAGGTGTAATGCCCTGGTGAGAGACTGCGGAACACCACTTCCTGGTCGCTGCCTACGTCGTACCACTTGTCGTCGATGCCCTTCATCTTATACGAGAAGTCTACATGGCCTCTATGCGCGTAGTTGTCATGGGTAACGAGTATTCGCAGCGTGTTCTGCCGGTGGCTTAGTTCTATGCGCCCGTCATCGTCAGGTACTACACTGAAAGTGCCCATTTCCTCGTCGGTAGGATAATACACATCACAGGCCACAATCTGCGGGTGCGCTATGTCAGAAATCCAGTCCGTACCGTCAGGGTTAAGATAGAACACGCCAATGGACGACCCGAACGCGATGTTGCCGCCGGCGGTGGTGGCCACGGCTCCTGCCGAGAATCCGCTGGCCGACTGCCGATAGCCACTATAGTGATGGAAAGTCTTGGTGTCAGGATAGTAGCATACAATACCCGTATATGTGCTTGCCCAAAGGCGGCCGTAGCTGTCGGTGGCAATAGCCTGAATATGTGTGTCTGTAAGCCCTTGGCTGCTGTCAAGCACTGTTAAGGAGTAACGCCGTAAGTCCAAATGTACAATGCCGGCGGTGGTAGCCAGCCACACGCCCTGCTTGCCGTCGCTGACGGCTTGATTGACATTCGGTGTTGGCAGGCCTTGGGGCAGGCTAAATGTCTGGCTGTCGCCGGTATGCTGGTTATAGATGATGATGCCATTACCCTGAGTAGTCATCAGCAGCTCGTCGTCACTGAGCCGCATGAAGCTGGTGACGGGCGCATTGCGGGTGAGACGGTCGATTTGAGGTTCCGGTGTCACCCGTCCTTCGTAATAGGTACAAACGCCCAGCTGGCTGCCTATCCAGATGCGGCCGTCGCGGTCTTCATGGAAAGCGTGTATGTCCGGTGCATCATAGCCAATGTCAATATACTGAAACTGATGAGTATGGGTATCAAACCTGATGACGCCCTCGTCCTCCATGCCGAGCCAGATGTTGCCCCGGCTGTCGGCCATCATGCTGCGTGCAAAGGAGTGTGCCCGTCCCTTCATGCCCTGTATGCGCCACTCGCCAGTCATCTGTCCTCGCTCCCATCGGCTCAGATAGTCGCCGCCATTGACCCAGAGGTGGCCTTGGGCGTCGTGGGCGATGGCATGGATATCGCGGAACCGTCCCTGCTCACCATAGTAAGGCAGGATGCGCAGTGGCGGCTCATGGCTGGCAATAAAGTCGACGCCGGTGCTGTGATTGCCCACCCATACGTTGCCAAACTTGTCTTGCACCAAAGCCCTGGAGTTGAGCGACGACAGCGCTGCCGGTGTACCCTCATCAAAGACGAGGCGGTCAGCCGCCGGGTGGTCAACAGCAGAAAGCACGCTGACGCCGCCCACGTCGCAGGCTATCCACAGGCAACCGTCGGCCATCTCACAAATATCAAACACATTGTCGTCGAAGGGCATGTCGCTGTGGGTCACTTTATGGAAGATACCGTTCTTGGCATCGTAAAGTGCCAGCCCGTGGTCGGTGCCCACCCAGATGCGGTGGCGGCTGTCGCGCATCACGCGGCGCACATTGTCGCCGGGGATACTGTGGGCCTGTCCGGGGTAGTGTATATACTGGCTGATGATGTGCCCCGTCTCTATGTCGACAATTCTCATGCCGCCTTTGTTGTAGCCCAAATACAGGCGCCCGGTGCCGTCGTCAAGAGCACAGCGGCATCCGCCCTTGTTGTTAATCGGGCGCGTAGTGACGGTCAGCGTCTTGGTGTCTATCTGCTGCAGCTGACCGTTGGCATATACCAGCCAAAGCAACGAGCCACCGCCCGGGGTAATATCCTCGATGCTGTAGTTCACCAGCGAGTCGCCCTTTTCCGGCTTTACGAATATGCCCGAGCGCGGCTCCAGGATATTGAGTCCGCTCTCTGTCCCTATAAACATCAGGTCGGCCGAGGGGTCGTAGTAAAGCGTGTTGATACGGTTGCTGTTACCCCTTCCCTTGCCGTATGGCGGCGTACACTTGTAATTGAGGCACGTGCCGGCGGCCACGCGGTTGAGTCCCGACTCAGTGCCCACCCACACGAATCCCTGGCCGTCGATGGCCAGCGAGAGTATGAAGTTGTTGCTCAGCCCGAACGACGAGTCAATCAGCCCAAAGGGCGTGTTACGCTGTGCCCACATCGGCAGCGTCAGCACAACGCAGACTAATAGCGCCAATATCTTCTGCACCTCGTTCCTCATAGTCTCAACCTTTCAATCCTCAATCCTCAATTCTCAATCCTCAATCTTCAGAACCTGATGCTTCCGTCGTAGTTGAAGATAGGCTTGTCGGTAGGCACCTCGTTGTCATAGAACTGCACGGCCGAGTCGTTGAGCTTAGGATGCTGCCGGCGCAGCAGGTTGATTATCTCGGCTCCGGCCCAGATGACAGGTCCATAGCCGTGGGCGGCCATCACGTGGACGGGACGGTAGGCATAGAACGAGGCGTCGAAGCCCATGCCCGTGCCCACGCAGACATTCTCCACCTGTCCGCGGTCGTTGACGCTGGCGGCCACGGCGTGCCACGCCATCAGGGCTACGGGTCCGAAGGCCTTGGCGCTGATCCACCCCTTGTTGACGGCGTGTGCCAGACAGTAGGCATAGATAGCCGTTGCCGATGCCTCCAGAAAGGTGTCGTTGCGGTCCAGCAGCTGATGCCAGTAGCCGTCGTGATGCTGCAGGGCTGCCAGTCCCTCGGCGTGCTGCTGCAGCAATTTGAGTATCTCACCGTGCTTGGGATGGTCGGCGGGCAGCACGTCGAGCACTTCGCACATTGTCAGGATAGCCCATCCGTTGGCCCTGCCCCAGTGGAAAGCCATGTGGGGCTCCATGCTCTCCACCCACCCGTGGCGGAAGAGTTTCTTCTCGGGCACCCACATGCGCCGGGCAAACTGCAATACCTGGCGCGCAGCCTCGTCGTAATACTTGGCGTCGCCGGTGAGCCGACCCATGTAGGCCACCGTGGGTATGCCCATAAACATGTCGTCGAGCCACACCGTATTCTTCTGCGGGCGCAGGCGCGCAAAGGTGCCGTCGCTCAGGCGGTACTCTTTGTTCATGATATAATCGGCGTAGTTAGAGGTGAGGGGTAAGAGGTGAGAGGTAAGAGAATTGTCTTGCTGGTCAGGTCTCTCACCTCTTGCCTCTTTCCTCTTTCCTCTTTCCATAAGCATGGCCTTGATCATTGAGCAGCAGACGGCACCGGCATCGTCGAGTGCGTGGGGGGCTACCACACGGCGTATGTTGCCGTCGAACGACTTGCCTTGTTCGTGCAGTTTCTTGAAAGCCGGAAAGATGCCGGCCAGCAGCTGGTGGCGCTTACTGACGTAGTCGCGGTAGGCCTCGTCGCCGGTGGCCTCGTAGGCGGCGAGCACGGCTGAATAAGTGACGCCCCACTCATAGCTCGTCAGCCGGAAGCCGCCCTGCTTGAGCTGCATGTGCTCGTTGGCAGTCCATGTGGCAGCCTTGCCGCTGCTCTTGGGCACGGCCACCTCCTGGCCCGTGCGCTTGTCGATGAGCACGGCAGGGGTCTCGCCGCCGATATAGCGCAGCACGCGGTCCATCACTTGCTTCACGTCCTCCGTCTTAGGTATGCCATAGCCCAGCTTGTAGGCGGGCTTCATCAGGTGCAGCGGCGTGTTGTTGTCATTAACAGGTGGTGTCTGTGCCATAGCTGCCGTCGTCATCGTCAGCGCCACAGCCATATTCGTCAAATAATAATTAATTCGTCTCATTCGTGTAATTCGTGTAATTCGTTTTAATTCGTTGTTGCAAAAGCTATCAGTCGTAACCCGTGTTCGACGGTTTGTGCAGGTCGCGTACGCAGACCTCCCACACCTTGCAGTGGCGGGCCGTGCCCTCAGGTCCCTCCACGGTGAGCGTTACCACGTAGTGTGCGAAGTCGCGCTTGTAGGTGTGCACGGGGTTCTGCTCGTCTGAGGTGGTGCCGTCGCCGAAGTCCCAGTGCCATCGGGTAATGTTGCCGTAACTGCGGTCGCGGAAGCTCACGGTGCGCGTGTCGGGCACCACGGTGAACGTCCAGTCACACTCCACGGCCTTACGGAACTGCTTTTCCAGCGGCATCAGCGTGAAGAGGCGCTGCATGGAGGCATTGCCATACATCTTATGGTGCTTCGAGAGGTTCCAGAATCCGTTGTTGCCCTGTCCGCCGTCGTAGTCGATGACGGCCCACGACAGGCCGATTTTCTTGTTCTCGTAGAGTCGGCTCTCCACCGACTTCCCGGGGCCTTCAGGGCTGGCGTAGTCGAAGGGCGTGATGTAGAATTCCATCCTCAGCCGCCCGCTCTCGCCGTGCTTGAAGCTATAGTCGTAGGCATAGTTGGCATAGGGCAGGTACTTGAGCCACTGCTGCGGCCCCCACACCATGGTCCATGACTTGCCCTCGGTGGGCGGCGTCATGATGTGGTAGTTCTGCGCATGCTGGTTCTGGAAGTCGAAGAAGGCGTCGATGCGCGACTTCACCGCAGGGTTGAGCCTCATCTCGTCGACGTGGGGGCCGCCGCTGAGGTCGCCGTCGACAACAATCTCGTAGGTGTCGTTGCGCAGCCCTAACTGGTCGAAGTCCCAATAGTCGTCGTAAGCCTCGTAGAGGAAGTAGAGGCGGTTGAGGCCGTCTACCCACCCTACCTTGACGCTGATGTCGAGGGTGCGGGCATCGGGGGCTGGGGGGACTGCGCTAGTTGCGCAGTTTACGGGACCGTTGGGATGGCGGCCCGTGTCGTCCCACATCTCGGCGATGGTGACGGCGTAGCTCTCGGGCACGATGTCCCAATCGTCAAACAGTCCGTCGATGCGCGGTATCTGCGTCCGTGGAAACTGAAACACCCGGAACCCCGGCTCCGTCACCTGCACCTCGGGCGCCTGTGCCAAAGCTCCCAGCGCCAGCAGCGACAAAATAGTAAGTGCACCCTTTCTCATGTCAGTAATTAAATAGTTCAACCTTAAGGAATTGCGGCTCCTGACGGCCGAAGTTAAGCCCCTGGCCTGAGTAGCCCTCGCCGACGGCATAGAGCAGGTCGTAGCGCAGTTGTATCTCGTCGCCGTTGAGCCAGCGGCCTTCGTGCCAGCGGCCCTGGGCATCGTAGTCGCCCTCAGTGACCTTGGCAAGCCCAATGAAGCCCTTGCCGTCGGCCGGGAGGAAGGTGACGCGCACGTTGGATCCGAGGAAAAGAAATTCGCCGGCCCCGACATTCAAGCTATCGGCCTCAGCCTCCTGACTGCCGGCCGCAGGCTGCCGGCGTATGGCAATGGCATAGCCTATGGCCGCCGGGGCGTAGGTGCCGCCGGTGAGCTGCGGCGCACCGCCGTTGCGCATACCGCTGGAGATGAGCTCGCAGACAATCTTCACGTTGCCCAGCCGTATGGTATCCTTCACCCGCTGCGGGTCGCTGCCCTTGAGCCAGGCGGCGCCGATGCGCCCCTCTGCCTGCGCGGCGAGGATGGTGTCGGCCACGGCGCCAGCTTTCTGGTAGAACTGGCAGAAGGAGACATTCACCTCGTCGCTGCAGTTGCGCTCGAAGCCGAAGGGTGAATAGCCGATGGCCCCCATGGCGCCGATGGCATAGGCGGCGTTGGCAGCCCCCTGCTGTCCGGAGCGCGACTCCGGAATAAAGACGGGGTTACCGCCACGGGCGTAGAGCCGGAGAATGGAGGGGAAGTCGCTCAGGTAGATGTCGGGCGAGAGGATGTCGATGCTGGGCGCCGCTGCTCGCCAGATGTCGTGGTTCTGCGCCTGCGGTCCGCCGCTGGGATAGTTGCCGGGACGCTTGTCCTCGGGCTGCACTATCCAGGCGTTGACAAACACGGGCAGGCTGTAGGCCGCCTTGCCGGCAGCAGTGATACGGTCCATGTAGGCGGCATAGTGCCAGGCCATGAATATTTCGGCGGCGCGGTCGTCAGGGCCGAACACCTCGGCCCACGTGCCTTCCGTGCGGCATCCCTTAGCCTCCCAGGCCTTCAGCGTCTCGGGCAGCAGCCGGGCCTTGTTAGCCGTCAGATAGTCGGTGAGGGCCTTAGGCACCGGGGCGCTGAACGTCTTCTCGGCCTGCGGACAGTAGTCGCGGGGATGGCCGTGCAGCCCCACCTCGTTCTCCATCTGCATCATCACCACGGTCTGTTCGCGCGCGTCAACCTCTTTTATATGCTGCATCACGGCGGCAAAGGCTTTGGCGTCGGCCTTGCAGGTCTCCTCGCCTAAGGTCGAGAGTATGGGCAGCGGCTTGCCCTCGGGCGTCGTGGCCAGCGGGAAACGCTTGGTGTCGCGCTTCACCCACGTAGGGGTGTAGCTGGTAATGCCGTTCTTCCACGAGCCAAACCACAGCAGGGCGAGCTTCATGCCGTTGGTGCGGGCGTCATGGATAAGGTCGTCGACAACGGTGAAGTCAAACTGTCCCTCCACGGGCTCCGTCTGCTCCCACGACACTACGGCGAGCACGGTGTTGACGCCCGTCAGCTTAAGTTTCTCCCACACGGGCTGCATATACTCGCGGCTCGACGACGTGCTGTTGCCCAGCTCGCAGCCCAGCACCAGCCAAGGCTTGCCTTTCACGATGAGCTGCGTCACGCCGCCGCGCTGTTCCAGGTGTGGCGGCTCTGCCATGCCCGCGGCAGCCTCTTTGTCGCCCGACTTGCAACTGGCCAGGAGCAGCATCGTCGCTGCCATCATGGCCGAGCGTATGATATTCAAAGATTTATATTCCATATTAAGTAATGACGAAAAACTCGGAAAAAAACTATTTCTTATACCTGTCAATGAGATACTGCGGCAGTCTTACGATGCAGATGTTCATCGAGCGTCCGTCGGCGCTGAGCATGGCCGACTGTATCTCAATCTCCGTGCCGTCGGGCTTGAAGGTGGGGTGCACGTGGTCGCGTGCCGTCGTTTTGTGGCCGGCAGTCAGCAGTATGCGCTCGCCGGTATGGCGGTCGATGAGCCACAGCTCTCGGGCGAAGTCGTCGCCGCAGACATAGTGGCCGTCGCTGGTGCCGGCCACGTGCCAGAAGTTGTCGCCGGGCACCTGGCCTTCGAGCGTCAGCTCGCGGGTACGCATGTTGACCACGGCAATGCCCGTAGGATACTCCTTGGTGCCGCAGGGTCCCCAGTCATTGGAGGTGGCAAACGACTCCAGGCCCTCGATCGCTTTCTGCTCGCCTTTAGCGATGGGGCGGTGGCCTATGATGGCTATCACCAGCTCATCGGCACTGATGACGGCCTCGTGGGTCACCCAGTCGTGGGCAGCCTCACGGTAGATGGGGCGCAGGCCCGTGCCGTCGGCATCGCATATCCACGTGCGCTGCGGCGCCTTGCCACCGGTCTCCCAGCAGAAGATCACCTCGCCCGCCTTCCACGGGTTGCCCTGGATATGGCCTACCTTGAAATGTACGGCGCAGACCATCTCCGACTTGCCCGTCCTGAGGTCCATCTTGCCGATGCCGCCGGGGCCGGCGCCCATCTTGCGCGGACCGAAGTTGGGGGCTATCTGCTCAGCTATGGGGTACTTGCGAGCATACTCCTTGTCCAGGCGGAAGTAGACCATCTCCTCGCTGCCGTCTAAGGCCATGTCGCCCTCTGAGCACATTTCGGCGGGTATGACGCCGCAGACACGCTCATAGGCCGCCGCCTTTTTCAACTTGCCGGCCTCGGAGTCAGCAAACAGCCGCTCCAGGTTGATTTCCACCACCTCCATGCCCGTGCGCGTACCTTTTTTATCTTTTGCATGGCGCATGATGTAGAGGTTCATCGACTTGCGGGCCACACAGAGCATGCCGGTGAAGCCGCCCTCGGTCACCTGCACCATCTCGCCCGTCTCCTCGTTCACGGCCATGGCCTCGCCGCCTTGAGGCTTGCCGTCGGGGCCTGTTGCCCTCACGCGGTTGGAGCGGAAAATCACCCATTTACCGTCTGACGTCCACTGATTGTGGGTCTGGTAAATCTTGGAGTCGCCGGTGCCGCTCTTCGTGGTCAGAAACACCAGCTCCACACCCGTCTTCGGGTCTTTTATCACCTTGCGCTCAGAGGGAAAGCGCGCGCCCAACTGCGCCACCGCCGTCAGGGGCAGTGCTGCTGCTAACAGTAAGGATAGTAAGAGTCTCATTGTTTTAGTTTTTATTTGTAGTTTGGTTAATACTGCTGCAAAAATAAAGAAAATGCTTGAAACAACCAACCCTTACGACGCATTTTTTCGCTGTTTTACCGATTTGTGTATGCTGAATGACGAAAAACTGAAGACGAGTCACTACACTC
>OCTW011413195.1_pt1 | contig 10792 bp, 10 predicted proteins | sample 1539671 | NCBI WGS metagenome assembly OCTW01 (sample SAMN02144230, study PRJEB22623) | gut metagenome | biome: sheep rumen | host: Ovis aries | place: New Zealand | reverse complement strand
TTCTATGATACAAGAAGTTGGTATTTTATCATCTAATTGATACTCAATATATTCATTAAAAGAAAGAGTACAATTATATACTTTATTTAATATATATTTAGGAACCTTTAATCTTTTTCCAAATATTTGCCTTCTTTGATATTTATAATGCATCTATTATCACCTACAATACCATTTTATCATATAATTCGACGAATTTAGCATAGATTAACAATTTCTTAAACGAAAAGTATTTATATTTAAATAAATTGATGGTAAGATGTATATAGGAATTGATTCTGATATGTATTAATTCTCAATTGTGATGGAAAAGTTGTAAATAACTTAACTAATCGCTCCATAAGAAAATACGCTCGAACTTTTCGAGCTTTTTTAATACAACTAACTTATGTTTGGGTTAGTTTTTTTGTATTAAACTACCCCATGTCAGGCTTGGAAGTCATATAAAGAATTTCTTCCAAAGAAAGAATGGTATTTATGGTAAACATTATTATCAATAGTTGCTAATGCTTTTATTATAATAAATCATGCTCCTTTAATATTGCATATGCCGCATTTCTTCCAGATCTTGAAGCATGTGCTACTGTTGATTTAATGCCCGCAACATCTCCTCCTGCATAAATTTTAGGGTTTGATGTTTGTCCCATTAGATTGATTTTTATTTTATTCTCTTCTGTTAATTCTAATCCTAAACTTGATATTTCTTCACTTGTTTTTGAACCTAATGCTAAAAATACATAGTCACATTTTAAATCTATTTCTGAATTTTCTACTAAAATAAGCTTGTCATCCTCTAAGGATGTTCTTTGTAAAGTAACTTTTTCAACTGAATGCTTGCCTTTTATTTCTTTAATTATAGTTTCAAATAAAAACTCTATTTCTTCTTCTTTAGCACTTTCAACTTCACTTTTAAAGGCACTTAATTGTTCTTCTTTTTTGCGATAAATCACATATATTTTTTTAGCCATATTTTCTTTAGCTATTCTGGCTATATCTATGGCAGTATTTCCTCCTCCAAAAACAATTACTGTCTTGTTATTAAAATCAAGAGAAACTTTTTCTTCTAAAAATTCATTGGCATAATAAACACCTGTTTTTTTACTTCCTTTTATATCTATTTTTTTAGATTCATTTGCGCCTATTCCTAAGAATATTGCATCATATTCTTTTTCTAAATTAGAAAGAAAAAAATCTTTTCCTAGAGTTTTATTATATTCTACTTTTATTCCTTCATTTAAAATACTAGCTATGGTTTTATTTACTATCTCTTTTTGAAGACGGAATTCAGGTATTCCATGGGAAAGTAATCCTCCTAAATATGAATGCTTTTCAAATATTGTGACATCCACTCCATATCTTCTTAAGAAAGCGGCACAAGTAAGTGATGCTGGGCCTGAACCAATCACAGCCACTTTGTATTTGCCTTCTTCTTTAACAGGGATGTTCCATGAGTACTCTAATCCCATATCTCCTATGAATTTTTCTAACTCTTTTATTTGGACAGGATTAAAAGACACACCTTTTACACAACTCTTCTTACATTGTTCACTAGCTTCGCATACTCTTCCACAGATTGGTAAAAGCACACTTGTTTTTTTCATAGTCAGAAAAGCACTCTCATATTGTTTTTCTTTGATATATCTTATAAATTCCGTAATATCATTATTAAGAGGGCATCCTACTTGGCATGGTTTAGTAACACATAATTCACAATTAGAGGCTAATACTTGAAGTTGTTGTTCTTCCATTTCTATTCTCCTTTCACTAAATAAGACTTATCTTCAAATCTGGTATGTAGTAGTTCAAGAGCCATACTACTAGAAGGATATCCTAAGTATTCTTCATAGACTTTGACGATGTTTGGATTTTCATGACACAAGCGCACGTGAGATTTTTCATCTTCATTATATAAAGCATTCATTCTCTTTATTCTTGTTTCCTGCATATTTAAAATGGTTGTTTTAGGTTGTCCTCCTCCCGCGATGCAACCTCCTTGGCAGGTCATAACTTCAACGAAGTCATAGTAACATTCTTTATTCTTAATTTTTTCTAGAAGAGAATCAACATTTTTTATGCCATTAACAATGCCAACATTAAGAGTTCTATGTCCTATTTTAATAGTTGCTTCTTTTATTCCATTCATTCCTCTTAAATCATGAAATTCTAACTTCTCTAGATTCTTTTTAGTTAATAAGTAATATGCTGTTCTTAAAGTTGCCTCAGCTACTCCTCCAGATGAACCAAAGATTACTCCTGAACCTGTTCCTGTTTCAAAAGGAGTATCAAATGAAGAATCTTCTAATTCTTTTATATCTATTTTTTTATCTTTTAAGAGCATTGCTAGTTCTCTTGTTGTTAAGACATAATCACAGTCATGTTTGGTAACACTTAATTCTTCTCTTTTTATTTCACTTTTTTTAGCCGTACATGGTGCGACTACTATATGAATTATTTCTTCAGGTAATTTCTTTATTTTACTTGCAAATAACGTTTTAATTATAGTTGATTGCATGGATATTGGACTTTTAGTAGTTGATAGATTAGGTATTAATTCAGGGTAGAATACTTCTAGATATTTAACCCATGAAGGACAACAGCTACTAAAAAGAGGCATAGTTTGATGCTTTTTTATTCTTGTTACTAATTCAGTTGCTTCTTCCATAACAGTTAAATCAGCTCCAAAAGTAATATCAAATACATAATCAGCTCCGATTTGTTTAAGAGCTGTAGGTATTTTTTTTTCTACATTTTTACCAACTTCTAAGCCAAATTCCTCTCCTAGTGAAACTCTTACTGCAGGAGCTATACTAAAAGCAACTATTTGCTTATTCTTATTATCCAAAATAGTTTCAACTGTTTTATAAGCCATTTTCTCTTGCATAGCTTCAACAGGACAAATATTAGTACATTGTCCACAGGAAATACAAATGATATCTTTGTTATTTTCAACATCTTTTAGCTGTTGAGCAGCAACTTTACTTGGACAGACCTTTGGACAATGTCCGCAGGAAATGCATTTATCTAAATTTTTGGTAATTGCATCATTATTAAGTGATACAGGTAATTCTAAATCATAGTTTCTCATAATTCTACTTCACTCTATTCTATTTATTATTTTACCATAGAATTCATTTTTAACATAAAAAAATAGTGTTCTCTCAACACTATTTTACTTTTTTTTAGTAGTTGTTTTCTTTTTGGTTGTTTTTTTCTTAGCTGTAGTCTTTTTCTTTTTAGCAGGGGATTTTTTTGTTTCCTCTTTTTTTACTTCTTTTTTATTTGCTGCTACATCTTCTTTGACATCATTTGCTATTTGATGAGTAACTTCTTTAACTTTATTAACCGATGTTTTAACTTTTTCGTTTGCAGCCACGTCTACAATTTCATCAAGGGTAGTTTCAATTATACTTTCTTTTTCTTCAACTGAAGCAATGGCTTCGTCTTTATCTAATTCTTGCCATTCACTTTTGAAATTATCAATTTTATCAGCAATATTCTGTTTTGCTTCTTCCCAATTTATTTCTTTAACTGTTGTGCATAATTCATCAAATGATTTTTTTAAATCACTTCTTGTTTTAGAACCTTCTTTAGGAGCAAGAAGGATGCCAATACCAGCACCGATAAGAGCTCCAGTCAAAAAATTACTGAATTTACTCATCTTTTTTTTCTTCTTTCAATGTTGCTTTTTTATGTCCTTTTTCTTTCTTACTTGATGTAAAAAGACTTGATATTAAAGAAGTAACTCCTTCTACAACTTTATCTGTTACTAAAACAATTTTATCAGTTGCACCATCAATGATATGAAAAACTCCATCTAAAGATTTTAATTTTGAGTTAACATTATCCACTGTTTTTTCTACTTTGTCTAAAGTAATAAGTACTTTAATTGCTAGAACAATCCCTATCAATAGGACAATAATTAATAAAATGTAAATTACAATTGGTAAAAACTCTAATAAGAAATTCATTTCTATTCCTCCTCTTCCTTATCTTCGTACATTGAATCAATCAAATCGAATAAATCATTTTCTAGTGTTTCCCCATCTTCTATTCTTTTACTTTCTTTTTTTTCTTCTTTTTTATCTAAAACTTCTAATCTGACAGGCTTTTCTTTATGAACTTCTTCTTTTACTTTTATGGAATCAAAACTGGCACTTTCTAATAAATCATCAATACTTTTTTCTTCTTTGTTAGACTCTGATGTTCTCTTTGGTTCAAGTTTTCTTTTTGGAGTATCCACAATACTCTTTTCAATGTCATCTTCTAAAGTTCCAAAAGCTTTTTTTCTAACATCATCAACATCTATTTTTTTGGTTGTTTCATTTTTGACTACGATAATGTCTTCTTTTTTATAGTTTTTATCTAATACTCCGTATACAGGTGAGATAACTGGTGATGGTTTAAACTTTGTTTGACTGCTTTCTTTACTTTTACTCTCGTATATTCTTCCTCTTATTTCAGGTGTGCTTGTTTTTTCTGGTTTTTTTGGTCTTTCATAGTCAAATAAATTTATTCCCATTGTCTTTTTGGGCTCTTCTGGAATTTGATCTTTCATTAAATCAAATTCTTCTTCATCAAAAGCAGGAAAATCAAATGTTTTCTCAGCCTTAAATAAGTCTTTATCACTTACTTGAGGAGCCTTAATTTCTTCTTCAAATCGTATCTTTGGTCTAATTTCCTCCTTTGGAGGAGCTGTTTTTTCTTCAGATTTGGAAATGACTGGTTCTTCTTCAGTAACTTCCACTTCCTCCTCTTCAAATAAAACATTTTTTAATTTATTGAATAATCCCATAGAATATACCTACTTTCTTTTATCTTCTTATAAAATCTGGATCTATTTCTTCTTCTTCATAGACTCCATATTCTTCCACGATTTGTAAATAATCGCTTTCTGTTTTAGCTGTTTCGAAGATATTGTGTTCAATCTCACTTGTACTTAAAACATCTTCTCCCATTAAGTTCTTTAATGCATTATCTTGATATGAAATAGATGATAAAATAGACATTGAATAAGCAATTGTTTTTTCAGTCTCTTTTTTATCTACTATCACTTCTATTTTAGCATAATTATACATGATTTCAATAAAATATTGATTATTTGATGTATTTTTTATTTCAATATAGCCAAATTTATCTTTATTTTGTAATGCCTTACTATACACTACACTTTTATTTTCTTGAAATGGTTCTTTTATTTGATTGTAATAACTAACATAATCTACATATAAATAATAAATGTTTGCCCCTTCCGATAAAATCTCGTTGCTTCCTCTTCTGTTTATTATGCGTATTCCTTTTGGCAAATAATATTTATATCCTGATCTATATGTATTCTTAGCGTTCATTTGATTAGAAGAAGCCATCTCAACAATTTCTTCATATTTACTGTGCTCAATAGATTGACACCCACAGGCAAGAATGACTAGAAGTGTTAATAACATTATTTTCTTTTTCATATATCTCCCTACTAACTAAATAAGTATATCAGATAACTGTTAAAAAGTAAATTAAGCATTTTTATCTTTGATTGCTTCTACATAATTAATTTTGTAGCCTAGTTCCATAAATTTCTTTTCATATTCTGTTTTGTAGTTTTCAATTTTTTCTTCTTCTAAGTTTAGTGATACCTTTTCAAGGGTATATCCATGTTTACTTAATTGTTCTAAACTATAAGCGAAAAAATTAATGTTATCTGTTTTTAGTTTAATATGATATTTTTTCAAAAATATTTCTTCATAAGATTTTAAGAATGAATTAGAAGTTAATCTTCTTTTTTCATGTTTATTTTTAGGCCAAGGATCTGAAAAATTTAAATAAAGCGTGGTAATTTCATGATCAAAAATATCTCCTATTTTTGAAGCGTCATAACAGATAAATCTTAAGTTTGGTATTTCCTTATCTTTTACTTTTTCTATAGCTCTTACTAAAACACTGTTTTCTTTTTCCATCCCAATATAATTAATATTTGGATTATCAAGGGCACTTGCAATAATAAAGTCTCCTTTACCAGTCCCAATTTCTAGATGAATTTCATTCTTATTATTAAACTCACTTTGCCATTTTCCTTTTTTCTTAGAGCCATCTTCGATAAATAACGGGCAAGATTTTAATATATCACTTGCATTTGCAACTTTTCTTAATCTCATTTTACTTCACATTCTTTCTTTTATAGCATATATTTATCATAGGAGGTACCTATGAAAAGAGATCGTAATTCTTTTTTTGAAAGTTCTAATTATAATATGAGCATGTATCAAAATCAGCCTTATCCTATGATGAATCAAGCTAGTAACAATTTTTATGCTGCCCAAAATATGCCAATGCCTTATCCAAATCAAAATTATGCGTCTCCATCTAATTCTATCATAAGTGAGCTAGAAAGCAAAATAGCAAAATTAGAAAGAAGCGTTAATAGACTTGATGCTAGACTTTCTAAGCTTGAGGGAAGCAGTTTCTTTGCAACTGATTCTTATAACGGAGATAATAATATGTACATGGTTTAAGTATGACTTACTTTTTTTAGAGTAAGTTTTTTTCTTTTGTCAAAATTTAGGATAGTATCTAATACTTTTGTTTTATAAATCCCTAAAAAGTAGATGAAGGCTCCGACAATGCTCATGAAGATAACATATAAAATAGTAGAAGTTTTACTTGTTTCATCATATATAATTCTTTCTTTTAAGAGTGATAGTACTGTGAGCATCAAAATAGTAGAGCCAATTACTTTAAATAATATTATAACTGTTTCTTTAAATCTAATATGATGCTCTGTTTTTAACGAATATAGAGATGAAGAAAAAGCTATGCTATAGCCTAAAATTGAGGATAGTATCGCTCCTAGAAATGGAGGTAAAGAAATACTTTGAAAGAAAAACATAAGAGGTATATCTAATACTATATTTGTAATATATCCTAAAATTGTTGCCTTATAAGCATTTTTAGATTTGTTGATACTTTGCAAGGCAGATGTCGAGACCATGTAAAGATTTGTAAATAATGTTGTAAAGATTGAAAACTTTAGGACAATACTTCCTAGTTCTAAATAATCATTGCCATAAAAGATATTCCAAATACTTCTAGATAAAATTGAGATTCCAAATACCATAGGAATACATATAATCAAAATAATTTGGATAGACTTATTGAATTTTTCTTCTATTATATCCCATCTTTTTAAAGTACATGCTTCAACCATATTGGGAATAAGACTTACGATTAATCCCATGGCAATAGATGTTACAATCATGCCTATTTTTCCTGACCATGTTGCTAAAGAAGAAGTGATAAACTCTGTTTCTAAGGCACTATATCCCAAATGAGTCATTGTTCTGGAAAGAAAGACCATGTCAACAAAATTGTAAATTGACGTTGCTATATCAATTAAGATGAAAGGAATGGCATAACTAAGAATTTGAAAGATGATTTGTTTGTTTGATATTGGATCTTTTTCTTTACTTTTAGGAAATAACTCTTCTTTAGTTTTGGTAATTTTCCTTTGTATATATATTGTTGCTATTAATCCACCTATAAAAGCTCCCGTAATGGCAACACCTACTGATATTTTTAAAGATAAATGAAAGATATAGATACAAATGTAACTAGAAATTAGAATAACCATAATTCTAATAACTTGTTCTAAGACTTGGCTAAAGCTTGGAATATTAATTATATTATGTCCTTGTAAGTATCCTTTACTAATGCTTAAATATGGAATAATTAAAATAGATATTGACATACATCTTATCACAAATCCTACTTCTTCAATTGTATTTCCTCCTCTTAGAGTGCCAAGTATTAGGATGGCTATTTCTCTAGCAAAAATAAAAATTATTATGAAGGCCGCAAACGAGATGGTGCACACGATTCTCTTCCCAAGTTTATAAGCCCTTACTTTTGCTTCATAATATCCTAGAGTATGATATTCTTTAATTAACTTACTTAAGCCAACTGGAATACCAGCTGAAGAGATGCTTAAAAATATTATATAGACATTATAAGCGTAGGAATATAGAGCACTTCCCTTTACTCCTACCATAGCATAAAAAGGAATTACATAGAGCATGCCCATTATTTTGGTAACAATAATAGCTAAAGTAGCAATAAAAGTTCCTTCTAAAAAAGTACTCTTTTTAATATTAAAAATACTCTTTTTCATGAATATACCACCATTGCTGAAAAACAATATATTTGATCTTCTCCTTGGATACCAATGGCAACTTGAAATTTGATATCAATTACTTCTCCTTCTAAAGTATCTAAGAAACAATTGATTTTGGCTTCAAGTTCTATCTCTGTATTTTCATCAAAGCATTTTACTTTCATTTTTATCATACCCTTTACTCTTCTATTTAAGCATGAATAAAGCAATTATTTTGTCGAAGTATGAAAAAACTCAGATTGTTATAACAACCTGAGATGATTATTTATTATATAAATTGAGGCATGGATATATTTCCTCTATCTTATCTTTTTAGCTATATTTAATTCTTATTTTTTGGGTATGTTACTTTACTCCACTTCATAAGGATTGCTTGCACTTCCATCTCCGCCGCTTTTAAACGTCGTGCCTGGGCGAAGGGAAAGAGATGGACGAACGCCGTAAACAGGGCTCACACCGCTATCGTTTTTCCAACTCCCCGACGAGTTCACGCTCCTCGCTAAAGCATTGCTGACATTGAAAGAGTCAGGAGCAGAAGCCCAATACCATGCATTTGTTTTGTTTGCAGTATAATTACCTATCAAACTATGTTCTGCTGTTGTTAATAGTCCCACCGGGTATGTTAAAGCACTATTACCTTTCTCGCTATCACTTACTGTAAATGCATCTCTTTTATTTGGACATTTTAAATAATATTTACTTTGTAATCCGTTAAAATATAAATCATGACTTAGACTTCCTGTCTCACTCCAGCCATTTAATTGATTTATTGTTCTATCATTACAGAATACGGTGTCTTCTAGTTTACTTTCATATTCTGTTCCTTTTAAAGTCATAGCATACCATCCATCGATGAATTTCTTGATTGTACTATCTTTGACATTTATATCATTATTATTGACCATTTTGTTTAAGGCTTCACTTACTGTTTCATTTCCATTTAGTTTTATATAATATGGTGTTGTTGTAGTTAAGTAACCACCTAAATAATAAATATAGTACATCTCACTGCAAGTATTATCACTTGCATTAAAGCATGTATAATGATGTGTATCTAAACTTGTTGCATTGGTAGTATCTGTAATATCAAAGAACTGCACTGTATCATTTAATGTATAGATCCCATTATTATAAGTAAATGACTCTCCATAGTAGTAATTATTTGATACAAGAATATCTGTTCCAAATGATATTTGAGAAGCCCTTGTAATCTTATATAATTTATTACATGTTGTTTGATTATAGTCTTCACAGACATAATAGTTATTGAAACTTGAATATCCGTTGTACCATTCCATGGCACTCTTCTCTGTCACTGGGCTATTTAAGGTATAAGTTCCATCGCCATTATCGGTATATCCATTTGAGAGTTTTATGGTTCCTACACTTGTTCTTCCTCCACTTAAGTATTCTGCTATCATATAATTTGCTTGAGTTGTGGTATCTAGTACTTTATAGGCTGTTCCACATCTTATTGTTTTATCATCTTGCTTAATTTTTCCTCTACATGTATACTTCCCTGGCAAACTTGTATAGTTATCTGCCCAACTTAGTTGAGCAACGTTACTTCCATCTTCATTTGTAATATAGTAGTAACCCCCAGAATAACTTATTGTATCTCCATAAAAAAAGTTACTACTGCTTGATGATTGAGATGATAAAATAGCAGGTCCACCAATTGTCAAATCATTAGATTGATAAGCATAGACATCGTTATACATATATCCTACATAGGATGGTGAGTTATAACTTGAGTTAAACGCACTTGTACCTATCATGGCATAATTGGTACTTACCCCCATGTTTAAAACATATCCTGTTGTATCATCTTCTTTTGATACTACATAATAAGGATTAGCACAAGAGGTATTTGTATTACCACAGGTATATTTTCCTATAATAGAAGTTGAATCACTTGCCCAGTCCATAGTAGAAGTATCTGTTAAGGTATAATTTGTTCCATCATAGGTATAACTTGTTCCATAAACTTTATTACCACTTAAGGATAGTGTTTGACCTGTAAATCCTGTATGATTACCTGATGTAGTTGTGCACTTGCCATTTGCATCTAAATCTCCGTTATAGATGAGTTTTAATCCTCCAGTTCCAGTTATTCTTACCAACTTCCAACACATGTTGGCAAACTTAACATTGTTATCTTGATGATTTCCTCTTAGATAGTAGCTTGTTCCATAATCATCTTCCATCGTACAAATAATTGGAGTTTCTTCATCACTCATAGTTGTGTTTGGATTTAATATCATTCCGTTCTCGTCTACTTGTAAGCACTTAGGATTATCTGGGTCGGCACTTGCTATGATATTACAAATAGTTGCTCCTTCCCCATAGGTTAACTCACATTCCTCTTGTGATGTTGGAGCAGTATTCTTATAGGTTGAAACTATTGTTACTTTAGACGCAAAAGTCTTGTTTGAAATATTATCTTCCATGGTGACATTTTCATCTATCCATAGTCTTAATGTATAAGTGATACTTTCATTTGGATTTAGAAATCCTTGGGTTAATTTATATGCTGAAGAAGCATTATCTAGTGTCTTAGTAACTGGTGTATAGTTTGATACTAGTTTTGGAGTACCTTCATTAAACATTGCTTTAACAAAGTTACTATTTAAA
>OCTW011528042.1_pt1 | contig 10793 bp, 6 predicted proteins | sample 1539671 | NCBI WGS metagenome assembly OCTW01 (sample SAMN02144230, study PRJEB22623) | gut metagenome | biome: sheep rumen | host: Ovis aries | place: New Zealand | reverse complement strand
TCTACAACACAAATGCGAGGCCCGCGACGTTCCGTCGCGGGCCTCGATGTATTTATGATTCAAAATATGGGGAGGTTGAAAGATCTCTTTTTACCGTGTTTCAAATTTGAAAGGCCGCGTTGCAGGCCTACAAAACTATGTTTCCGTTTCAAAACACCCCGTTGTAATCCTGCAAAACCATGTTTTCAATCCGAAAGGCCCTTTCGCACCCTGCGAAACCTTGTTTCAATTCCGAAACACATTTTTGCACCCCCGCAAAACCTTGTTTCAATTTCAAAACCCACTTTCGCTGGTGCGCCGTCGGCTTGGGCGACAACCCGCGACATCTGTTTTCAAAACCGTGGGGTATTGCAGCACGGCGATGGCAGTTTTCAATCTTAGTTGGTCAACCACGTGATGGAAATGACATCAATTTAAATCGGGATGTACATTGTTGTATGAAGATTAAGGTTTATTGTTTTATCGAAAGGGTGCCAGTCTGGGGCTGGCACCCTTGGGGGAGGTGAGAGTTTTCTGATGGGATTACGACTTGGCGAGGGTGTAGGTGCCGCCGTTGATTTTGAAAGTCATCGTCGTTCCGTTGATGGAGAATGTGGCAGAGGCCGTTTCTCCTGTATGCCTGGTTAGAGACATGGTCCCGTTTCCGTTAGCATAAGTATAGGTACCCTGATAAATAATTGAAGAGTAGTCGCTTTTCCTCAAAGTAACCATGCAATTGCTTTCATACAAAGAGAACGATATTCCCACACGAATTATCCCTTGTTCATTTGCATCCCCCTCCCAATCCCATACGGTCTCGGAAACGGACTCGGGGTAGTTGGCGGAGCTGCCGCCACCGCCGCTGGAGGGGTTGTCGTCGTCGGTGTTGTCCTTGTTGCAGGACGCGAAGGTGAACATTGTGGCTGCCACAAAGAACAGCGTGGTCAGTTTTTTGATTTGTTTGAACATGTTGTGTTTTTTAGTCCATGCTCTCCCGCACCCCGTCGAGCGATTAAATACAAAACAAGAAGCGTGGCGCCGTATACCACCTCTCCTAGTGGAGGCCGTGAGAATTGCCCTGAAATGAAGATATGGAAACAGTCCACGCTAATACACGCAAACCGTCATACCATCCTTGCATTTCATAGAAATTTCTCACGTTTCCACTAGCAAGACGAAGATATAACGCTTCGACGATTTCTCTCTGAAATCGGATGCAAAGATACGCACTTTTTCTTTCACGGCAAAAAATATTTTCCCCATGTCATAAAAAGTGCGTATCATTTGCAATGAGAAATAGATTGCGCCGTGGCGGCACAGGCCAAATACATCGTCACCGAAGACCGCCACTATGACGCACTCCGCGAAGTGGAGTTCCCAAAAGTGGACATCATTGGCTTGGACGATGCAATGAAAACGATTCTCTGAAAGCGACTTCCCGTTACGGCAAAAAAGAAACGAGAGATATTTCCCGCGATTAAAACCAAAAGAGGCTTGCACCCATCGATGCAAGCCTCTTTTTTCATTTAGCCTCTATATTCAGAGACATTCGGCCGTAGGCTATTCCTGTATGGCCTTGATGCCGGGGAGCACCTTTCCTTCGAGATACTCGAGCATGGCGCCGCCGCCGGTGGAGACATAGCTCATCTGGTCGGCCAAGCCCATCTGCTTCACGGCAGCCACCGAGTCGCCACCGCCAACAGCGGCAAAGCAGCCCTGCTTGCAGGCGTCGGCCACACTGCGGGCAATGTCGTTGGTGCCCTTGGCGAAGGTCTCCAGCTCGAAGACGCCGGCAGGGCCGTTCCAAAGGATGGTCTTGCTCTGCATGATGATGTCGCGGATGGCCTTGCAGCTCTCGGGACCGCAGTCCATGCTCTCCCAGCCGTCGGGCACCTCGCCGCTGGCGACGATCTGCGTGTTGGCATCGTTGCTGAACTTGTCGCCGATCACACTGTCCACGGGCAGGTAGTACTTCACACCCTTCTCGTCCATGCGGCGCATCAGCTCGCGGGCGAGGTCCATCTTGTCGTCCTCGCAAATCGAGTTGCCTATCTTGCCGCCAAGGGCTTTGGTGAAGGTGTAGCGCATGCCGCCGATGATAATCATGTTGTCCACCTTGTCGAGCAGGTTCTCCAGGATGCCTATCTTGCTGCTCACCTTCGAACCGCCGATGATGGCCGTGAAGGGGCGCGGGGCGTCGTGCATCAGCTTCTCCAGATTGCGAACCTCGTTCTCCATCAGGAAGCCGAAGTACTTGTCGTTGGGGAAGAACTTGGCTATCACGGCCGTCGACGAGTGCTCGCGGTGGGCGGCACCGAAGGCGTCGTTGATGTAGCAGTCGCCCAGGGCGGCCAGCTGACGGGCCAGCTCCTCGTCACCCTTGGTCTCGCCGGGATAGAAACGTATGTTCTCCAGCAGCATCACCTCGCCGCCTTTCAGCTCCTTGGCCATCTGCTCCGGCTTGCCGCTGCCGAGCAGCTCATGGGTGAAGCGCACCGGACGGTCAATCATGGTCTCCAGGTGTTTGGCCACGGGAGCCAGCGTGAACTCCTCCTCGTAGCCGCCTTTCTTGGGACGACCGAAGTGGGCCATGATAATCACGGCAGCACCGTCGCGCATAAGCTTCTCGATGGTGGGCAGCGACTCGCGCATGCGCGTATCATCCGTGATTTCTTTCTTATCGTTCATCGGGACATTAAAGTCCACACGCAGCAAGACCTTCTTGCCGGCAAAGTTGATGTCTTTAATACTTTTCATGGATATGTAAGGTTTATAGTTTACGGTTTTATAATTAAAATGTTTCGGTTGATAAAGATTTACGGAGGCCCGACATCATCCTGGCAACCCGGGAAAAATAGGGCCTAAGTTCGTCAAATTCGTCTTCAGTTATGTATTGTAAATCCTGTGCTATTTGCAACTCACTAAATGCTTCCGTTAAGGAGCCAAAAGCAATCTCGATAAATCGTACTTTTTCTTTATTAGAACTTCGTCCACACCCTTCTGCAATGTTTGCGGTTATAGAGGCAGCGGCACGACGCACTTGATCTCCAAGTGCATATCTTTCCTCTTTCGGGAAACGCCCTTGCAGTCTGTATATCTCTTTCACAAGGGTCCTGGCATGTATGTAAGCCTCTAACCTTTCAAAAGAGAACGTTGTTGTCTTATCAACTGCGTCAGCCACTTTATACTTTAATCTTTAATCCTTAAACCTTAAATCCTAAACCTTAAACCTTAAACCTTAAACCTTAAACCTTAAACCTTAAACTTTAATCCTTAAACCTTAAACCCTAAACCCTAAACCTTAAACCTTAAACCCTAAACCTTAAACCTTACGCATGATGCGGCTCACTGACAGCCATGCCGATGTAGAGGGCCGTAAGCATGGTGAACACGAACGCCTGGATATAGGCCACCAGGCACTCCAGCAGCGAAATGAAGACGCTGAAGAACACACTCACAACCGAGACGGCTCCTCCAACGGCTGTGCCGAAGAGATTGCTGAGGATGAAGATGATGACTATGAAGCCCAGTATAACGATATGTCCGGCCGTCATGTTGGCGAAGAGTCGGATCATGAGGACTATGGGCTTCGTGAAGACACCCACCAGCTCCACCACCGGCATCAGCGGGAATATCTTAAGCCACGCCGGCACGCCGGGGGTGTTGAAGATGTCTATCCAATAGTGCTTGTTGCCGCTGATATTGGTAATGAAGAAGGTGATCACGGCGAGAATTGCCGTCACGGCGATGTTGCCGGTGATATTGGCCCCCGCCGGGAAGAACGGTATCAGCCCGAGTATGTTGCAGAGGAAGATGAAGAAGAAAAGCGTAAGCAGATAGGGCAGATAACGCTGGTATTTGGCCTCACCTATCATCGGCTTGGCTATGCTGTCGCGCACAAAGACGACGAGCATCTCCACAAGGCTTTGCACACCTTTCGGCGCCTGTCCGGGTCTTTTCTTATATCCGGCACGGGCCGCGAAGACGATGACTATCAGCAGTATCGCCGCTATAATGATAGCCGCGGAGGTCTTGGTGACCGAGAAATCGAGGGGCTTGGCTCCCGTGAGGTTGCCGGCCTCGTCCACACACACTATCTCTTCCTTCTCGGCTCCGCCGCCCACAAGCCGGTAGCCTTTGTAGTCGGCGTGGCCGTGGTGGAAACGCGACGACATGAAGACGTCGAGGTGCCCGTCGTTCCACAGTATCACCGGCAGGGGGATGGCCACAGCGTGCTCGGCCCCGTCGGAAGACTTATAGTCTAATATGTGCCACGAGTGGGCATCGGTCACATGGCCTATAATCATCGAGCCCGGGTTGAAGGCCTCCTCGGCCTCCTGCGCGCTCGCCACCACCGGGACCACCAACATGGCGACGGCCATCAGCAGTCCCTTCAGTTTTGTCGTTTTCCTAACCATCGTTTTTTGTCTTGACAGCATTGTTGAAAATGTCTATCTGTACCGAATCGAAGAGGCGGAGCTGGTTCTCGTCGGCTGCGTGCACACCACTCGCGGCCGACACCTGGCGCAGCGACTGGCGCAGCAGCTTCATCAGCGCTGCCGGCCGGTCCATGCCGCTCTCGGCGGCATAGACCGTAAGCCTGCGCATCTCGCACTCGTTGAGAGTGACCGTGTATTTCTTCCTCTTCGGTATCACAGTTGTTTAGTTGTAAAGCATCGTATTGAATCGGCCGAGTATGTCGTTGCATTGCTTCGCAAGCTCGGGCGAGTTCAACACATGGCTGGCCTGGTCTGCCAAGAGCGTCATATATTGCAGGTCGCCCTGCAGTATGCCACGCACACCGGCTGCCTTCTCTCCCTTGAACTGCGACAAGTATGCAATCTCCTCGTCGTAGTACTTGAAGCAGGCTTCCCACAGCTCACGGGCTTTGTCCGGACCATAGACCTTGTTGAAGAGTTCCACCACATCGACACGGGTGTTGCCAGTGGCCACATAGACCGCATAGACGTCGATGGGATAGTTGGGCGACGGGAAGAACTCCTGACTCTGGTCGAGCAGGCGGCGTGCCTTGTCGACATTGCCTTTCTGCAACTCGTCGTTGGCTATCAATATCAGCGACTGCCGTTGCACCGTACCCATGTTCAGACTGATCGGGTCGACATAGATATCGCTGTTGAGGTTGCCCCACTTCAGCGGCTCGCCGTCCACTCCGTTGAGGAAGTAGTCTGCCGTGCCGGGCGTATAGCGGTCGGCCTGACGCGGATAGGGTATCAGCTTGTAGTTCATGCCGTCCTGTATCGAGTAGCTGTATACCGGCGTGAAGACGTCTCGGATATAACCGGGGTTCATGATGTTTATGTCACGCATGAACTTGTTGGTTCCTATGATATCGAGCATCATCATCTCGTGACGGTAGAGGACCTGCTTGTTGATTTCCCACCGTATCTCGGGATTGACCATCGGGGCTATCTCGGCCGGTATGACACCCGCCTCGACAAGCGCCGGTATGTCAAGCGTGATCTTGAAACGTTTGGTGGGGATGTACATGACACTCTCGCCGCCGCGCGGGTCGCGGATGGTGAAGCGGTCCGGGTAGTCGCGCAACATGCCCAGCACGTCGGTCACCTCCAGATAGTCGGCCGAGCGGTCCACCACCGAGAACATATCGCTCCCCAGCCCATAGTAGCTCTTGGGCAGCGTGAACGGCAGGGCGTCGCTGTCGTAGAGTTTGTTGTACAGCTGCTCCACGTACCAGTGCATTCCCGACAGGGTGTAGTTGAGTATGCGGACGTCCGTACGGGTGCCTTCCACCTCTTGGGCGTACCACAGGGGGAAGGTGTCGTTGTCGCCGAAGGTTATCAGGACTCCGTTCTTGCCCACACTCTTCAGATAGTTCTGCGCAAAGTCGCGGGCAGCGTACTTCTCCGAGCGGTCGTGGTCGTCCCAGTTCTCGGCGGCCATCAGGCACGGCACACCGGCCATACTGGCCACGAAGACAACCGGCAGCACCACCTTGTACGCTTTCTCTTCGTTCTTCTTGAAGCACTTGCTGATCCACTCTGCCAGCGCCATCACACCCAAGCCTATCCAGATGGCATAGAAACTGAACGAACCCACAAAAGCATAGTCACGCTCGCGAGGCTGCTTGGGCGGCATGTTCAGGTAGATGGCAATGGCCAGACCGGTCATGAAGAACATGATGAACACCACGAACGCGTCCTTGGGGTGCTTGCGTATATGGTACACCAGACCTATGATACCCAGTAGCAGCGGCAGCATGTAGTATTTGTTGCGGGCCTTGTTGTTCTCCATGGCTTCGGGCAGGTTGTCCTGGGGTCCGAGGCGGGCCTCGTCGATGAACTTGATGCCGCTTATCCAGTTGCCACGCAGGTAATCGCGCGTGCCGTCATCGTTGAAGTAGTGGCCCTGCTCGTCATTCTGGCGTCCTGCAAAGTTCCACATGAAGTAGCGCCAGTACATCCAACCCAGCTGGTAGCGGTTGAAGAACTTGAGGTTCTGGCCACCCGACGGTTTCTGGTCGCCATAGACCTTTCCGGCCCAGTATTCATAGAAACGCGGATGGTCGCGTTTGCTGTCGTTGCTCCACATTCGCGGGAAGACGCCCGTATGCTGCTCGCGGTACACGAACTTCTGTGCATGGGAGGCCACGATATAGCGGTCCTTGCCCTCCTCGTTCTTTCCGCGCACATACTTTGTGTACCCCTCCTTGGCACTCACAGGGTTGCCGGCCGTGTAGAACTGGCCGGTGAAGAGCGGCGTGTCGCCGTACTGCTCGCGGCCCAGGTAGGCACGCATCGCGACGGCATCCTTCGGGGCGTTCTCGTTGAGCGGCGTGTTGGTATTGGCCCTGATAACGAGCACGAAGAAGGTCGAGTAGCCGATGACCAGCATAGCGAAACTCAGTACCGCGGCGTTCCACACCGGCTTCTGCTTCTTCTGTGTGTACCACAGTCCCCACACCACCAGCACCGCCAGCAGGGTGAAGAAGAAGATGGTTCCGCTGTTGAACGGAAGGCCCAGCGTGTTGACGAAGAAGACGTCAATCGCAGAGTCTACGTTCACAATACCAGGGATGATACCCCACAGTATCACTCCCAGCGTGACGACCGAAAGCACACCCGTGACGAGGAATCCCTTCCAGGTCGTCTTGGGCCACTTCTTAAAGTACACTACATAGAATATGGCCGGCACAGTGAGCAGGTTGAGCAGGTGGACACCGATAGCCACACCTATCAGCAGCGATATGAGTATCAGCCACCTCAGGGCGTGCGGGTCCTCGCTCTGCTCCTCCCATTTCAGTATCGCCCAAAACACCAACGCGGTGAAGAAACTGCTCATGGCATACACCTCGCCCTCTACGGCCGAGAACCAGAAGGTGTCACTGAACGTGTAGGCCAACGAACCTACCACACCGGCTGCAAACACTCCCCATGTGCGCCAGTCTTTGAGCGACGGGTTCTTGGGGTCGGGCAACAGGTGCTTTCCGAGCAGCGTAATGCCCCAGAAGAGGAAGAGGATGGTAAATCCACTGCATACAGCCGACATCACGTTGACCGCATGGGCTGCTGTCTCGGGACTCGAGAACATCGAGAAGAGACGTCCAAGCAACTGGAACGTAGGTGCTCCAGGGGGATGCCCCACTTGCAGTTTGAAGGCCGTGGAGATATATTCACCACAGTCCCACCACGACGCCGTAGCCTCCGCCGTCATGATGTACACAGTACAGGCTATGGCACAAATGACCCAACCTATAATGTTGTTTGCTAGATGGTATTGCTTCATTATTTTGTTTGTTGGTTTGTTTGCTTTCTCTCTGTCGTTTCCACCGTGTCCTAATCGCGCAAAATCGGCATCGTCATGCAGCGGGCGCCGCCACCTGCGCGGGGCAGCTCACTGCCCGGGAAGGCGGCCACGAACTTCTCGTAGCTGTTCATGTCCACGCGCCCGCTTACGATGTCCTCGGCGTTGAGCACGGCAAAGCCGGCCTTGTCAAGCGCGTCTATGGTGTGTGTGTTGCGGCGGTAGCCCATGACCTTGCCATCGCCCAGGGCGAAGAAGTTGGCTCCGCTGTGCCACTGCTCGCGCAGCTGCTCCCACGGGTCGCTCCCTCCGCCTATCACGGGCTCTATGTCCCAGCCCAGGTGCTGCAGTCCCTTCACTATGTTGGGGAACTTGGTGTAGCTTATCTTGCCTCCGTCTATGGTTATCAGCGTGGTGTCCTTGCCGGCAAAAAGGCCCGTCTTCTTCAGCATGGGTTCGAAGGCCATGCACTGGTGCTTGCCGAGGAAGGTGAAGACCATGTCGAGATGGATGAACGACTCGGGACTCTTGGGCAACTCCTGCACCAGTATGTTGAACTTCTGGCGCTCGCTGGCGAATGTCTGCGCCAGATACTTTATGCCGAGGGTGTTGGTACGTATACCCTGGCCAATACACAGCAGGTCGGGCGAGGCAATCTGCACGTCGCCGCCTTCGGTTCGGGCGTCATGGTTCCAGGCCATGGCGTTCAGGGTGGGCACCTTGAAGAATTTCTCGAAGATAGCCTTGTAGATCAGCGTCTCGCGCTCACGAACCTCGAAGCTCATCGAGTTGATGAGCACCCTATTGTAGACAGTACTCGAGGCATCGCGGGTGAAGAAGAGGTTATACAGCGGCTTCAGCAGGTAGCGCTCGTCGTCCACACCGTCCCACTCGGGATCTTCGTAGCCTTCTATCAGGGCTGCTGCCAGCTGTTTGTTATCCATCTGCAGCAACTGTTCCGACAATTCGTCCTCGCAGTCGTCCATGTCGCAGCTGAGTTCCACCAGCCGACGGCGTACATCGCTGTCTTTCAGTAGCTCTTCCAGTATGTCTTCAACATAGTACACGTTGGTCCACTTCTCCAGCACACCGCAGAAGTTGGCATATTCAGTGTCAACGATAGGCTTGTTCAGGATGTCACTGTAGAGGGCGTGTGCGGCGTTGAGTGGTGTCATGCGTTCTATCTCCACTCCGGGTCTGTGAAGCAGCACGGCCCGCAGCCGTCCTGTCTCCGACGACACATCCACTTTGCATGGGGTTATATTTCTTTCTCTCATATTATACTATTATTACTTAATACACAACGCCTTTGCCAAAAAGCAAATGCTGTTGTGAATTTGCAAATATACAAAAAACTTTGCATCCCGCAACGGCTATGCAAAGTTTTTTTTCCACAATGTTCCAACCTGGACTATTCCACCGTCATTTTCTGGGCGGGTGCTGTAGCACGAAACTCGGGGGCATACATGCACTGGATGGTGACCGGTCCACTGAGGAAGTTGCCGGGGTTGGTGACGTATACGTCATATTCGAACCGGTATTTTCCCTTTTCTATCCTCTCTATGTAGCAGCGGGTGTCAGTCTGGTTGACGGTGATGTAGTAGTTGAGTCCGTCGCTCCAACGCCATCCGGCCCGTGTAGTGAGGGGTTCTACGCAGGAGGGGCGTCCGTCGACGAGTTCGAGGTACTCCATTGTGCGGTCACACTGGATGTCAATACGCACCGTGACCTTGTCGCCCACATGGAGTGGTCCGTGGTGGATGTAGGTGCGATGGACAGTTATCCCCATGTCCGACGACGGAATCTTGTCCATGTCGTCGGCGAACTGGTAGTAGACGGCACCCCAAGCAATGCCGTCATCCTGTTTGCTGATGGTGATGTGACTGCTGTGGTGTGCGCGCAGGCTGTCGAGGGCGGTGCCTGTCCAGCGCTGCTGTCGGTAGCCTTCGAGGCCTGTGGCCGTAGTCGTCAAGGGAGCGCCGAATACGGTCAAATCCACTTGGGACTCACTTTCCACTTTCCACTTTCCGTTTTCCACTGTCAGCGCCTCGATGGCATGGGTCGTGGCGCGGTCGTTGCCCCAGTGAGTGGTCTGCTTCTGCTTCAAAAGCCACTGCTGCATCTGGCCGATGGTCTGCCGGTCGTCGGGGGTGATCTCGGCGAAGGCCTGTATCAGCAAGGCTTGGGTCTCGATGGGGCGTTGGTACCAGCACCAGCCGCTCCGGTTGTCGCGCCAATACATGCCCATCTCGTCGCTAGTGAGCGACTTCTCCTTCAAGCGGCGCAGCAGGTCGAGGGCTTCTTTGCGGTCGCCGTGGCGGACGAAAATGAGGGCCAGTTGGGCCTGGGTATAGAGGTTCTCATAGCTACGATAGTGCTTCAGGGCATTGTCGTAGTAGAAGCGGTAGGCCTCGGTCTTTGCCTTGCCGTAGAACGAACGGGTGTAAAGGTAGTCGATATTGGTCGGTTCCCACTTATAACCCTTCTTGAGGTAGGGCTTGATATAGCGGTCGTAGTGGGCTTGCTGCTCGCGGTCGATGTATTTCAATGCTTTTTCGGACTCCACTTTCCACTTTTCTCTTTCCACTCTCAAGTTTTGCAGCACCTGCTGCGTCACCCACAGGCTGCTGCGACCCTCGGGCATCCAGCTCCAGCCGCCGTCGGCATTCTGCCGCTCGGTCAGCTGTTTGGCCACCTCGGCCAGTTGCTTGTCGAGGCGCGCGGTGTCGAAGTAGTTCTTCACGGCCGCCATCTGATCCTCCTCGGCCAGGGCGGCACGCACCCACGGCGTGGCCTGCAGCAGGGTCTGCTTCACGTCCTCGTTCATCCGCAGGCGGCTGTCGCGGTTCTCCCCAAGTTTTTCCTGTTTCTCCAGGTTGCCCAGGACATCCATCCGCTTCAGGATTCCCCGTCCGAGGGTGTTGATATGCAGCTGGCTGGCGAGGTAGGTGGCGGAGGGGTTCTCCAGGTCGCCGAGGTAGGGCATCGCCTTGACGGCCAACCACAGGGGGCTGCCGGTCACCTCGGCGGCC
>OCTW011564132.1_pt1 | contig 10794 bp, 11 predicted proteins | sample 1539671 | NCBI WGS metagenome assembly OCTW01 (sample SAMN02144230, study PRJEB22623) | gut metagenome | biome: sheep rumen | host: Ovis aries | place: New Zealand | reverse complement strand
TCCTTGACGCGGTTGCGGAAGTTGTTGATGGTCTTGTGGTCGGGTTGGTCATAACCGGCCAGCCAGATGAAATGAACGTCACGCTTGAGCGCGTTCTCCATCTTGCGGCACGAGTAGATGTTGTTCATGTAACTGTAGATAATGACCTTGAGCATCATCCTCGGGTGGTAGGGGCTCGCGCCGCGGTCATAGTACAGGGAGTATATGCGACCCATGTCCAGGCTGTCAACAACCGCATTGACCAGACGGACAGGGTCGTCCGGGGCAATATCTTTGTCGATTCTTTCAGGAAAAAGAACCAATTGGTTGTTTATGTGCTCACGAAAGTGTAACTTTGCAGACATAATATTTTTTATTTATTTGATTGTCACAAAGTTACTAAAACTTTTTGACATGACAAAGCCTCCGCTTGGGAAAGTAGAGGCTTTGTTATATGTTTTACAGCATGTTACAAAAAGAGGATGTGACACAATTATGACACACCCTCTTTCCTTTTTAACTAGATTTTAATCGTTCACGCATGAACTTTAGAGCTTTGGAAATCTATTTTAGTGGCGTACAGAAAACTCACTCATAGCTTTCTGATTCATGCCATTGTTAACCATACTGGCGAGTGGCTTGAGAGAAGTCGCTGGTGAAAGCAGCGATGTGCATGTGCACTGCCATGCCTTCTCGGCTTCGTCTACCTTCTTGACCCATTTCCCGTTCTCATCGAGCGTATATCCCTCTTTTCCATGTATTCTTTTATACGCTGTTGACCCTCTGGAGTTTGCGCCCACTGTTGGAAATTCTCCCTTGTGGCACCCATGCTATTATGATATTCAGTGGTCTTTTTCATCCACTTGGCTGGATCCTTTAACCATTCGCTAAGGCTTACAATCATAGTCTTTCTTGCTTTTTTAGTTAATAACAATATGCTCGACTACAAATATAGCAACATTCCCCCAAAAAATTCAAAATAGCAACAGAGCCATTTTCTTCCCGTTTGTCACAATCACGGCCGCGATTTCAACAATAAAACCACACATTAACACATTTTAAGGGGGGGGGTAACACATCTTCACATTAAAACCGCTAACTTTGCGAAAAACTAATTCAGAAACCACTTAAAAACCTCGCGATGTGAAGGTGAATCGCAATCTTAAATATGGCTGATTTTGATATTAAAGACGGAGTGGGAATCATTCCTGAAGGAACAACAGATATACCTGGAAAAGCATTCTCAAGAAAATTAGAATTAAAAAACATTACAATTCCCGACTCAGTAATAAATATTGGTATGTTTGCATTTTCTCAGTGTGCAAACCTTGCTGACATTGAGTTGCCCGACACTATCCAAAAGATTGGAACTTATGCGTTTACTGGTTGCTCTAATTTACAGGCAATCACATTAGGAAAGTCATTGAAGTCTTTAGGCGTTGATGTGTTTTCAGGTTGTCCAAAAATGAAGGAAATAACATGTCTGGTGGAGGATCCAAATGAAATTTCTATTCTCAGCAAGACAGATATTGGTGGTTATCATGCCACGTTATTTGTCCCTGAGCAATCGGTAGAACTCTACAAGAAGAAACTGCCGTGGAAAAAATTCACTGAAATCTTACCTATTGGAAGTGAACCAACCCAGAATAAAAAGAAAACAAAATTCTTTTTGGAATGGGAAGTTAGTAATGTGTTCTTTCAATTAGGTGAAATAAAAGACATTAAACAGGTTCAAAATCTTTATCAGGAAAATAAAGAAGTCGGTTTCCATGACGATATAACAAGCCAAAAGGGTTCGTTCTTCAAGTGGTTCACACCAGACTTCATGAATGTTATAGTTAGTCCTCGAGAGTTTGGAGAAATGCGTGTGTTCAAATTAGATAAAACCGGCAAATATAATGAAGAAAAACCAGCAAAGATAATTAATCTAGCCTTAGGATTGTCAAGTGCCGATGTTAAACCCAACCAACAGGATTTACTGCAAAAAATCATTCATGATAAATGTAGTAAACTGAATGAAGGACAAGCTATAGCTCTTGGTGGATATAAGGGTAATTGGGACAGACAACAGATGTCGTGTGTCATTGATACTGACGGGAAATTTGAACCCGCTAATTTGTTCTTTGTCAAGAGTAAAATTGCAGATGCCAACATCTTCACAATCTCTAATTCAGAATCTTGGGATGAGATTGGTTATGGTGATTGCACATATCATGCCGAACTTGGAGATGACATGGGTGAAAAAGATATCCAGGAAATAATAGGATATGCTCAAAAACTGAACGGACAGTTTTGCATAAAAGTATGGCCAACAACTGCAGCAGATTGGGATGATATACTTTCAAAAATCTAAATTAGGTCTCATCGTGGAACTCCTGCCCGAGAAGAAGGTCAAGAAGTGAAATATCAAAATGCCCATTCTTCAAGTGCCCAAGGATTCATTCCAATCTTTGGGCACTTGTTGTTTAGGGTTGTGGGGACGAGACCCGCCTGGTCTCATTACACAATGCGGCCTTGCCACAGGTCACGCAGGAACTCCGTGACCGGGATGATGTCAACGCCATTCATTTTGCGGCGGTACTTGTCGAGTGACACGATTATCAGACGAGCTTCGGGGAAGTCTTCGCTGAATGCCTTCAGACCATGCGTGTGACGCGATTTGGCTTCATCGGTGGCTTTAATCTCTATTGCTATGCGCCCCATACCGATGATGGCATCTACCTCATATCCGCCTGACGTGCGCCAGTAGGTGAGACGTTCGTCACTGTGGTTATAGCCCAAATAGGCTATGATCTCCTGAATGATGAAGTGCTCGAATGCATGTCCGAAGTCATTACTGCCCGGGCGCAATGCGCTGCGATGAGTAAGATAATTGGCAAGACCGACATCAAACAAATAGAACTTGGGAGCAGCAATCGCCCGGCGTTTACTCGTGAATGTGAAGCCGGGAATGAGATAACCCACCAACGTGTCCTCAAGGATTGTAAAGTATTCTTTCACTGTTCGGTAATCAATGCCACAGTCTTGAGCGATGTTTTTGTAAACCAGCATTTCGCCATCACATTGGGCAGCCACCTCGAGGAACCGCGAGAACGACTGCAGGTTGCGCGTCAAGGCTTCTTGCTGTATCTCCTCATTCAGGTAGACGCCAACGTAACCGCGCAGGCGCTCCTTGGGATTATCTATCATATAGTGACGAGGAATCATGCCATTGTTCACTGCCCGGATGAGGTCGAAGTCTGGTATCTCGGCACTTACCAAAGGGAACATCTGTTCACGGGTGGCTCTCCCGCCCAACAGGTTCGTACCCAGCCTCTTCAACTTTCTGGCACTGGAACCACTCAAGATGAACCTTATGTTTTTCCTCTGTATGAGCGAATGCACCTCGTCGAGCAATTGCGGCAGTTTCTGGATCTCGTCAATGATGACGGTGTCATTCTCGCCAAAGCCCTCCAACTCCTCGGACAAAATCTCTGGTCGGCGCAACAAACGTTCGAACTCCGATGGTCGGAGCAAATCATAAATGCGACAGTCCGGGTAGCGCGCATTCAGCCAAGTGGTTTTTCCCACCTGGCGAGCCCCCCAAAGGAAAACACTGTCGTTATACTCATTGTCAAGATTGATAATTCTGCTGTACATACGTGCTATTGTTGCAAAATTAAGATAAAACAACATTAATATGTCGCAAAAGTATGAAATTATTCCCTATCGGCAAAAGAATTCGACCATTATTTTTGAAGCACAACCGATTTTATTGCTCAATTTGCCAGTAGGAGAAAATGTCAGAGTGTCTGTCCTCTCATCCTCAGAAGGAAATTGGTTGAAAAATTCTTTTTGCTCGTGATATATTCTCTTAAACTTTTCTTCTCCAATGATTGCAGCCCAACGCTCTCCTTGTCGGGACGTTTTGCCCAAGAGAGTGTTTTCTGGTGTTTCCATTGATTTCTCATTCCTTTCAAATAAGTCGCCAAAAAGTCGCCAAAAAGTCGCCAAAAATTATTACCTTTGCACGGCTAATAAAAAGCAGTATATATGGCAACAATTATTTTTATATTTGCAAAAAACTGATTCCGTAACCTATTAGAACCTCGCGATGTGAAGGGCAATCGTTTAGTTTAATTATGGTACAGATTAAATTATTTAAGGATAAAACTCCTGATATGGAGAAGTTTGAATCAACAGTAAATGAATTTCTCAAAGAAAATGAAGATAAAATAATAGTTAGAGATATTAAATACACATCAGAAAAACCAAATCCCAACAATTCAGCGTGGGATAGTTGGACAGTTATGATAATCTATGATCTTAAACCTGAATAATATAAATTAGGGGAGCTGATTTTATCCAATACTGAGTGGAGGAGTGTGAACGATGTCATGCTCCTCCACTTTTGTTTCAGCTTGGGCAGTGCTGATTGCATAATGGTAAAAGGTGCGTGCGTTTCGTCATCAGCAAATTCTTCCTCGTAAGGACGCAATTTGCGGCGCATTCCATCAAAGACAATTTCGACGGCGGGCAGGAATAGCTCCAGGGCGAGCGGTTTGAGCCACTCGAGGTCATTGTCGTCCATCATGGTGTTGAGACAACACCATGGTCATTTTCCAACACATCGTCGATGCTTTGCAGAAACTCCTTCTGCTCTTCGGGCGTGCCGTGTCGCGCAGCATCGAGTTGCTGCTGGAGTGAGGCTTCATTAACTATTTTCAGATTCATAACCTAATAAAATCTTTGACGTTATAATATAGTAACTCTCCTTATATTAGAATCATCAACAAAAAACCCGCCAACAGCACAACGGCTGCTGGCGGGTTTTATTTATACTCAGGCCTGACTGCTATCTTGTGAAGACTTATGTTCTTCAGTCATTTTTTAATCATGCTCATCTTACTTGAAATTGTCTTGAATATTCCAGTCGAGGTCGTATTTTTCAAAATTATCACGAGCCTTTTTTGACTCTTCCTCAATCATTTTCTTGAGTGCCTCAGGCGATGTAAGGAACACATCCTGCTTGCCGTACTCGTTGGCATAACTGTCGCCTGGCTCAAGGTAGCATCGGCGAGCCTTTTCGCTAATCTCTTCAGGAATCTCACGTTCGGGCTCGATGACATTCTTAATTACATCGGCCATATCTTTTGCTGCCAACAGATGCTTTGTGCTATAAACAATGAGATCGTAGGCAAGTCTTATAGTGATAGCGTTGCAGTCCTTGCCCCCGCCCACGCGGCACATCACATTTTCGGCAGGCACGGTCTTGGCGTAGTTGCGGTTGTCGGCAGTGACCACGATGCTCTGCTCGGCATCATTGACCAGCACTTTGCGCTTGCTCAAACGCTCGGCAATTTCGCTGGCGATGGTCTGATAAACGCCCTCGTCTTGAGAGGTTATGGTGCTTCCAAGCATCTTGTCGTCGACCTTGACTTGTGGCAGCATTTTATCAGAGTTTGTAGCGAGCCTCCACAGGTGTACTTGCCAGTCAATAGTCTTCGACGAGCCCAGGATAAAGATGAACCAGTGGCGGTGGTTGCGGCCGGTACTGCGCTCTTTGAGTTTCTCAAGGTCGAGAAGGAAATGCAGTGCCTGCGACTCTACGTCTTCCTTCTTATCATAGTCACCAATCAAGTCAAGATTGCTCTTCTTCATCGTGAAGAACCCGAAAGGGTCGTCGGGATTTGGCGCTATCTCCTTGCTCACATAGTTGAAGCCACCCATTGCTGCCAGCGAGAAAGCAAAGCTGCCTGTGCCAACCTCGGTAACAGCCACTGGCGCGACAATGGTCACGTCGCTTTCACGGTCGATGTAGCAGCCATACTCGCAGTTAAGCGGGAAGTGCACCACGGCGATGCGGTCCTGAGGGTGATTCTCTTGCCGCTCACACGATGCCATGTTCACCAACCTCATGTCAGGACAGTTCTCCACCGCCTCAATCAGGTCATCGGTCTTGAGACCTGTCTTCACCTGAAGATGGACCAGTGAGCGATAACGCGGCACAAACTTATAGGTCTTTTTGCGCTTATTCTCGTCAAGGAACCATGAATCGCTCTGCGCGATGCGGCGAAAGCGCTTGTGCAACTGTGCGCTCGCCTCGGCAATCTTCTTCTCATGGCGAGTCTCTTCCATCGCGTCGATCAAGCCCGAGCCCACCAAGCCGGCAGGCACCGCAAAGATGGCGACGTTTATCAGTCCCACCAGTGTGCCAAAAATCTTGCCCAATAAAGTGACGGGGGCACTGGTCATCTCGGCAGGGTCATTAACATATTTCACAAAGTTCCACAACAGTGCGTCGCCATAGCCGAAATCGGGATTCACTCGCACCTCGGCAAGATATAAACCAAGCGCTAAAAAAAGCGAAACCACAATCAAAATCACCACCGACACAAGCATCTCGCGCTTGGTCGCATCAAAAGCCTTAGCAAACAAATGAGGGTATTTGAATAGTTTCATAATTAGAAAAATATAAAGATACTTACTTAGATTTTATTTGTTATTATTGTTATGCTTCTCAAGCATTTCCTCATAGGTGGAATTCTTGCTTTTCATCACCAATTCGAGAGTGCTGACTATGTCTAGTTCGTCGTCCTCAATAATGACGGTAACAGCCGACTTCATTCCATCGGTATAGAGATCATAAAATATCTCGTCACCATCATTGAGGACGCACACAATTTTATCGATATGTGCTTGAGGAAACACTCTGGCAAAGTGAGCCATCAAGTATTCGTTGCGCTCACCAGAAGTGGCCGCCAAAAACTCCTTGGCGTTGGTAATCGGAGTTCCTGCGGCGGGGTGGTCGTTTTTCACGACTACCACATCGCCACTCACGTCGAAGGTGGGCTGCAGGTCCTCCCTGCCACGCCAATCAATGGCAACACCCACAAAGTCGTCACTGCCTTCCTGCAACTCGGTGCTGCAATTCATGCGTAGCCAGTGCATATACACCTTGTATATGGTGGCGATGTTCTCCTCGCCCAGAATCAAGTAATCCTTCTTGTATTTTTCTACACGCGGGTCGCCATAGCAGAACTCACCCTGGCAATTATCCAACAACTCTTCCAATGCTTCTTTCTTGCGATTTAGCACCATGTCATTTTCAGTAAGGGGCGTGATGAGTTGAACCTCGCTGTCATGAGTTACGCATTCATTTTTATTGTTTTCCAAATCAAAACTTAATCCTGATTCTGGTTGGCTGGGATTCTCCTTCGTTTCGCCAGGTCTCTTTTTAGGTTTTTTGGGTTTGGGGAGCCTAACGATAAGTTCGTGAAAGTCTTTGGGCAGCAGTCTCTTGAAATGGCCGTATTTATTGGCCGGCACATAGATTGTCTTCAACGCCGTGCAATCCTCAAAGGGACAACTATAAAAATTGATATGCGCCACCGATTCAGGAAGCGTAATGGCATTTAAAGAAGTACAGCCTTCAAAGGCATGTCCTCCGATTTCAGTTACTGAGTTGGGGATGACAACATTCTCGAGAGATGTGCAACCATAAAAGGTATATTCTGCTATCTCGGTTACTGTGTCGGGGAGGACAATACTGGTCAGACCCGTGCAGCCCATGAACGCCCGGTCGCCAATCTCAGTCACCGAGTTAGGTATAATCACCTCTTTCAAGTTAGTGCAATTCAGGAATACTGTACTTCCAATCTTCGTCACCGAATCGGGAATGATGACACTTTTCAGCTCTTCACATCCCTTGAATGCTTCATCCTTAATCTCAGTTGAACCAGCCGGGACAATTCCCACTCCTTCTTTAATTTCATATTCTGCCATTAACGTTGTAGCGATTACCTATACATCGTGAGGTAAAATAGTTCATAATCTTGACTACAAATATAGCCACATTCCTCCAAAAATTCAAAAAAGCAACAGAAAAAAGTCGTTTTCTTCCCGTTTATCACAATCACGGCCGCGATTTCAACAAAAAACCACGCATTAACACTTTTTAAGGGGAGAGTAACACTTGTTTGCAGTTAAACCGCTAACTTTGCCAAAAACTAATTCCATAACCACTTAGAAACCTCGCGATGTGTCAGGGTAATCGCTAATTCAGAAATGGACACTATAGAACAAAACTTACAACACCTCCACGAGTTGTGCGACAAGATTAAAGAACGTATTCAGGCTCTTGGCATGAACGACTATGTGCTATTTGCAGGTGATTATTATGGTGATTACGAAGAGTGGGAAGAAGAACTTGAAGATATGGACACTGCGAGAAGTATAGATTTTCATGTAAAATACGCAGAGGGTGGTGATTCTTGCTTCACGACTTACGTTCGTAGAATTAAAATTAAAGACGATAAACTAGTCTTTGATTTGCAAGAGGAAGAAGAGAACGACTGGGGCATTGAAGAAATTGGCTTCTATGAAGACCAAACCATAGACGGCATTACCGATGAAGCACATGGCGACAACACCAGCCAAGCAATATGTTGCCTTGAATCCATCTTGGCAAAAGCTTTTGGAGATGAAGAATGCTATCAACTAATCCTTGAACTAAACAAAAGGCGCTACGAATAAGATTTTGCCGACGATAAGGCGATCTAACGTCTATAAGCTCCCGCCCGAGAAGAAGGCCAAGAAGTGAAAACTCAACCAAAAACTATAAGAAGCATTGATGCCCGCCGGTGACACGCCAGCGGGCATTAATCATTGACCTTAAGTTAACAAATAAAACACCTGCTCGCTTAGGCACACCCAGGCGAGCAGGAATGGGGTTTTTTATAAGTTCAAATACTGAGGATTATTCCGTTATTTCTCCAATATTTTGTTGATGCGATTACAAAACTCTTCTTCTCTCTTCTTCATATAACCTCGAAAGTCAGAATAATTCGTCTTGTCTTTTTTGTCTTTATCAGCATTCTTTTCTATATTATTTATAACAAGTCCCACTTCGTAGAGATGGCAGTTGTCACGTTCCTCTATTGTATAATCACTGACTATGTTTTGTTCTTCTAATTCATCTTCTTGAGGAACAGGATGAAAGAGGAATCCTATTTCTGTATCAAAGCGATACATGTACATGATGGTTTTATAATAGATGAACGCAGCTCGGTCGGCATCAAGATGGTCAGATTTATGCAATGGAATGTACTTTGCATCGGCAACAATCTTGTTTTCTGCATCATAATAGTCGGGGATTATCGTCTGGAATGGTTTGTCGTTCTTCCTAAATAAATGATATTTGCTGTTATCACGAGTATAATGTTTCAGTCCAGTATTTTCTGAAAGCACTTGCGCAATGTATTCCTCCCAAAGCCATGCTGCATCAATCAAAAGACCATATATCTTGTTGTCATTTTTTTGCCCATAACTTAATCGTTCATGTCGAAGAATGCGCAGACAAAGATTCTGCAATGCCGCATATTTCGTGTAGTATGGATGGGAGATTGGTCGCAAATTCTCATTTATCACGGTTTGCCTCTTCTGCATAACAAAAGTTGGCGTGGCTTGAATAATCTGTTGTACACAAGCTTCTGTCTCAGGATCGTTATGAAGCACACTTTTTCCAAATGGTTTGCGCCTAATAAACTCAATAGTGTGGCGTATAAGCTGAGTGATGTTGTTGTCGTAACTGAATTCTCTCGTGCGATAAGCAATCTTGCCATTGGCTGGAATGTTATAACGTATGTGACGGTTTACATCTACCACACCACGCAAGTTGCTATCATTGTATTCGTGATAGACATACTTCTTAAAAATCCCTTGTGACAAAGCTTCCTTCAATAACTTAGGAAAGAAGAACAATAAAAAGTCGAAAACCTGGTCTTTACTATCCTTTGACGATGATGTTAATGAAAACATATTGATAGCCAACAGTTTCTCTATCATGTAGTAAAGAAAGTAATCATCACCTTTTCCTTTAGCATCTATATTTGAGAAACGCGAGTGTATGCGGATATCAGTATTTCCTTTCCCGATAAATCCCACCACATTATATGTGGTTATTGAATTGATATTCTTTCCATCTTTCTCAGAAATGCGAAAAATGTACTGGTCTTTCAGTTCCTCGTTCCCTTTGAAAAAAGAGTTTGGCCACACCATCATCACACTCTCCTCATCCTTCATCAGCTCGCCGATGGTGGATGAAGAAAGTGCACGGAGAACCTTTTCGCTTGTTTTACAATTTAGTGGTTTGGCTCTTCTTCCAAAAGAATCTTGTTGGGTTTCGTCCGGATTAGATGCATGCCATGAGTTATCCCAAAGATGAATGATATTACTTGCCATCGTAAGCCTTCTTTAGTTTTTTCATCTTTTCATCAATATCGGATTTAGGTAATCCTCTTAGGTATTCAAAAAGAATACCTTTCAAATAGTTTTCCCATAGTTGTTCGAAATTGAGATCAACCTCTTTTAACTTTAAGAAATAAGAACCTCCTATTTGATATTGTTCTGATAAACCACATTCGTTAATAATAGCTTTATTTAGCTCTCTCATGGCATCAACCGAGTATTCCTTCATATCCTCACTCAAAAAATCAGCTGCATAAATAATACCTTCGCTATCAGATGCAGAAATTTCATGGAAAGCAAAACGACGGCGAAAAGCAAAGTCCATGCTTTCAACACTACGGTCAATATCATTCATTGTGCCAATAACATAGACATTCTTTGGCACATAGAACCCATTTATAAAAGGATACTCTTTATTGCCATCTGGCATCTTCTCACTATCGCTAATTAGATTCTGATATTGTGTTTTAACTTTATTGTCATTTTGTTTATCATCAAATTCGCCTCTATAGCCAGGGTCTATTGAGAAAAATAACTCTCCAAAAATTTTTGAAATCTCGCCACGATTAATCTCATCAACAATAAAGA
>OCTW011576117.1_pt1 | contig 10797 bp, 9 predicted proteins | sample 1539671 | NCBI WGS metagenome assembly OCTW01 (sample SAMN02144230, study PRJEB22623) | gut metagenome | biome: sheep rumen | host: Ovis aries | place: New Zealand | reverse complement strand
TGCTGTATCTTCATATTTTGAAGCATTTTCTAAAGAATAATATTTAACTTCACTATTTGAAAATACAATTTTTAAAAAAACGTAATATTTATCTTTAGCAAGATTTTCTAAATATAATCCTTCATTGATTTTGTCTATTGTAGAAAATGAAAGAATATTATCTTTGTATGTATATGTACATTTTAAAGAAATTTCTTTTTCATCTATATTTTTTACAACTACATGAGCAGAATAGATTGAAATTCCTGAAATTTTTGGTATCTCTAAAGCCCCTTCTAGATTAAAATGTGTTCCATATACAATGTATTTATTTACTTTAGCAGTGTTGTTTATATTTTGAAATAAAGAAGCAGTCTTTGTCTGTATAATAGTTTGTGAATTATTATCGTTTTTTATTTTTATGAAAATTAGAAAAATCATTAAAAGAATAAAAAATATTACAATTAATTTAATTTTTGTGCTTTTTTTCATAATTACCTCCAGTTTTGATATATTATAACATAATAAACAAAAATAAACAATAAATTTACATTGACAAAATGAATTTTACGTTTTATAATAATAAAAGTTTATGGGGCTTTTTAAGAAAGGACTGATTTTAAATAAACAAAATTATAAATCAATTTATAGTCATATTAACTTGTTTCACCATTTTTGTTTGTATATTTTTTACACCAACTATTAATTCTAAAGAATTAGAAAAAAATTTTATAGACTTTATAGAAGATGGAGAGTTACTTTGGCCAGCACCAGGGTATTATAAAATTAATTCGTATTTTGGAAGGAGAAATGCGCCAACTTCTGGAGCATCTACGTTTCATAAAGGAATTGATATAGGAGCACCTCAAGGAAGCACGTATGTTGCAGTTACAAATGGAACTATAAGTTTTGTGGGATTTTTAGGAGGTGGAGGATATACAATTACTCTTACTGATGAAAATAAAGAAAATGGAGAAATAAAATATTCATATTGCCATTCAGATCCTAATTTTATTGTAATAGTTGGAGAAAAGGTAAAAAAAGGACAAATTATAGGAAAAGTGGGGCCGAAAAATGTTTATGGAGTACCGGGAAATAAATACTTTGATTCTAATGGAAATCCTACAAATGGAGCAACTACAGGACCTCATTTACATTTTGGTATGAGAATAAATAATGAATACGTAAATCCACTAAATTACTTAAGAAAAAACAGCCAGAATTTTGTCGAAAACTATTGAAAAAAGAATAAAAATGTGGTATTCTTTATATTAGAAAGGGGTTATCCCTTTTTTGTTGTGGAGGAAAAGAGGAAAAAATGAAATTACATATAGTTATGGTAGAACCAGAGATACCACAAAATACAGGAAATATTGCAAGAACATGTGCAATAACAGGGGCAAAGCTACATTTGGTTCATCCCTTAGGATTTAGCATTTCAGAAAAATCAGTAAGAAGAGCAGGGCTAGATTATTGGGACAAGCTAGATATAGAAGAACATGATTCATTAGAAAAATTTTTAGAAAGTTATCCACCAGAAAATTATAATATGTTTTTTGCAACAACAAAAGGAAAAAGTGTTTATTCAGATATTGATTATTCTCAAATGGAAGAAGTTTTTGTTTTATTTGGTAAAGAAACCAAAGGTTTACCAGAATGGTTATTAAAAAAATATTTAGATACAAAAACAATACGAATTCCAATGCTTCCAACGCTTAGGTCATTAAATTTATCGAATTCAGTATGTATAATAGCTTACGAAATTTTAAGACAAAAAAATTTCGAAAATATGCAAGAAATAAGTCAATATTTTGATGAATAATTGAAAAAGGAGTAAAATTTGAATAATATTTTTAAAAAAGTGTATTTTTAATCAGATTTTATGCCTTGAGAGAAAGGAATGTCAACAAAAATGGAAGAAAGAAAATTAAATAAGTCAAAGGTAATTATTAATATTATAGCTGTATTATTAGTTATAGCACTTATTGTAGTATTAACAAAAGTTTTAACAAACAAAAAACAAGCAACAACTGTATCAACAGATGTAGCAGAAGCATCTACAAATACTCAAGCAATGCAAAGTGAGCAAAATACAGCAAGTAATCAAGATAATAATGTTTGGGCTATAGGAAATAATTCTAAAAATACGTCTTCGCAGACTCAAAATAATACAAACAATAATAATGTAGCTGTTAATCAAAATGTAAGTAATACAACAAACGAAACAAAAACTGAAAATAAAAACGAAAATACAAATACTGAATCAAAAACAAGTAATGATGAAAGTACAAATAGTGAAAAGTCAACAAATAAAGAAAATTCGGTTAATGGTGTTATATGGCTTACTTTTGATGATGGTCCAAGTAGTAATATTACTCCAAAAGTTTTAGATATTTTAAAAGAAGAAAATATTAAAGCAACATTTTTTGTTATAAACTATACTCAAGGTAATGAACATTTAATTAAAAGAATAGTAGATGAAGGACATACTATAGGAATCCATGGATATTCTCATGAATATTCAAAAATATATAAATCAAAAGAAACATTTATGAGCAATGTATATACTTTACAAGATAGAATATATAAAACAACAGGAGTTAAGTCAATGTACACAAGATTCCCAGGAGGAAGTTCAAATACAGTAAGTAGAAAATATTGTAAAGGAATAATGACAGAACTTACAAAAGAAATGCTTGCAAAAGGCTTCAAATACTACGATTGGAATATTTCATCAGGAGATGCTGGCGGAGCTAAAAATGCAACAGATGTATACAACAATGTTACTAAAAATCTAAGCAAAAAAAGAGGAAATATGGTATTGATGCATGATTTTGGAAGTAACAAAAAAGGCTTAGAAGCTTTACCAAAAATAATAGAGTACGCTAAAAAAGAGGGATATACATTTGCTAAAATTGACAATAATACACCAATGTATGCTCAACATGTAAATAATTAGACAAAATCAAATGGAAAAAGGGACGGTTCTCTTTTCCATTTTTGATTTGACATAACATATAAAAAATAGTATAATAAATATATTGTAAATAACATTTATTTGAAAGCAAAGAGCGCCAAGGAGGAAAAATGACGGATTTATTTGTTTGGACAATTATATTAGTTATTGCAGATGTGATATATTTGATTTATGAACGGAACGAATTAAATCCAGGTAATGCTTCAAGTTATGAAGGAGCAAGTGAAATGATTAAAACACGCAGAAGAAACAGAATGTTTATTATAGGTGTAAACATTTTTGTTTTGGGTGTTTGGGTTAAAGGAGTTAAAGAAGAAGTAGCAATTCTTTTGATGCTTATAGGAGCTGTAATGGCTTTTATTTGGAGACCTTGCTAAAAAGGATAGCCATCTCGATACGAATGTGTCGAGGTGGCTGTCTTCTTTTATTAACGTTTTATTAATTTTTTTTAAAAATGCTTGAAAAATCTAAAAATATATGATAATATATAAAATATTAATAATAAAAAACAAAATTAAGGACACGGAAAATATTATAATATCTAACAGAGAGCTTTGCAAAGGCTGAGAGCAGAGTAAGTAAAAATTATTTTTTATCACCTTAATAGTTGCTTGGCAGAAAATAATATAATTATTATTAAAGTAAGCCTTGCCGTATATCTGCGTTAAAGATAGCAAAGAGAGTAACAATAACGTATTATAAAACATACCTTAAATATAAAAGGTTACTAACTTAGGTGGTACCGCGGAACAAGTCATTTCGTCCTAAATACAGGAATGGCTTGTTTTTTGTTTGGAAAAATGGACGGTTCTCTTTTCCAAACAAGTAAAAAGGAGGAGATAGAATGAACGAATTAAAAGTTCATGGTATTTACAAACATTTTAAAGGAGACTACTATTTAGTAGAAGATGTAGCGATACATAGTGAAACTAAAGAAGAGTTAGTAATTTATAGAGCTCTGTATGAAGATTTAAAACTATATGCTAGGCCAAAGGATATGTTTTTATCTGAGGTAGATCATGAAAAATATCCAAATGTAGAGCAAAAATACAGATTTGAATTACAAAACATAGAAAGTAAAAATAAATAAAAATTGAAATTTGAGACAGATGTCAATAAAAAAGGACTGTCTCAATAATAAAAAAAGGGAGGAAAGTAAAATTATGAATAAAGTAGAGACAAATTTTAATTTTATAGAAATGGAACACAATATATTAAATTTTTGGGAAAAGGAAAAGTGTTTTAAGAAATTACAAGAAAAGAATAAAGACGGAAAACCGTTTAGATTCTTAGATGGACCTATTACAGCTAATAATCCAATGGGAATTCATCATGCTTGGGGTAGAACTTTAAAGGATATTTTCCATAGATATAAAGGAATGAATGGTTATACGTCACATTATAGAAATGGGTTTGATGGGCAAGGATTGTGGATAGAAGTTGAAGTAGAAAAAGAATTAGGATTTAAAAATAAAAAAGATATAGAAAAATACGGTTTAGAGAATTTTACAAAAAAGTGTATGGAAAGAGTAAAGAAATATTCAGAGATTATAACAGAACAATCAAAGAGACTTGGACAATGGATGGATTGGGATAACTCATATTATACTAATACAGAAGAAAATATTACTTCAATATGGTATTTTTTGAAGAAATGTCATGAAAGGGGAATGATAAAGCAATCATTTAGACCTATGCCTTGGTGTCCAAGATGTGGAACATCCTTATCTGAACATGAAATGTCTGGTTCATATAAACAATTAGTTCATAAAGCAGTATTTTTTAAATTACCATTAAAAGGAACTGATTGCAAAGCTGTAGTATGGACAACAACTCCCTGGACTCTATCATCAAATGTTGCGTTAGCGGTTAATCCTGAAATTGATTATGCAAAAGTAAAAGTGAAGTCAGATGATAAATATTTGATACTTGCAAAGAATGCAATAAAAGTATTAGGAGATGATAAGTTAGAAGTTTTAGAAATCTTTAAAGGAGATAAGTTGGTTGGATTAGAATATGAAACTTGTTTTGAAGAATTCGAAAAACAAAAAAATATTGAACATAGAGTAGTAGCATGGAAAGATGTTTCTAATGATGAAGGAACCGGAATAGTTCATATTGCACCAGGATGCGGACTTGAAGATTTTGAACTAGGAAAAAGAGAAGGATTAGATATAATAATACCAATTGATGATTCAGGAATAATTATAGATGGATTTGGCTTTATGACAGGAAAGAGTACTAAGGAAGTTGCTGAATTTGTTTTTGATGAATTAGAAAAAAGAAATAAACTATATAAAGTAGAGGAACATGAGCATAGTTATCCTGTATGTTGGAGATGTAAACATGAAGTAGTTTTCAAAGCTGTTAAAGAATGGCATATTGATAGTGATGTAATAAGAGATGAATTAATAGAAGCTTCTAGAAAGGTTAAATGGACACCAGAATTTGCAGGAAAAAGAATGGAAGACTGGCTAAATAATATGGGAAATTGGGCTATATCTAGAAAAAGATTTTATGGATTACCACTACCAATATATCCATGTGAAGAATGTGGAGAAATAACTGTTGTTGGGTCAAAAGAAGAATTAAGAAATCTAGCAGGAAGTGTTGTTGATGAATTACCTGATTTACATAGACCTTGGATTGACAGAGTTCAAATCAAATGTCCACATTGCGGAAAAATGGTAAAAAGAATTACTGATGTTGGAGATTGTTGGTTGGATGCAGGGATTGCACCTTTTTCTACATTAAAATATTTTACTGATAAAGAATATTGGAAAAAATATTTTCCTGCAGAATGGGTTACAGAAATGAAAGAACAAATTAGATTATGGTTTTATGCACAGTTATTTATGTCTGTCGTATTAGAGGGAAAAGCCCCATATGAGTCTGTTTTAACATATAGCGCTGTAGTAAAAGAAGATGGAGGAAAATTTTCTAAATCTGGCTATATGATAAAATTTGATGAGGCAGCTGAAAGAATAGGAGCGGATCCTGCTAGATATTTGTATGCTGGAGCACCAACAAATAATGATGTTAGATTTGGCTATAATTTAGGAGATGAAGCAAGAAGAAAACTATTGAATTTTTGGAATATATATGTGTTTTTCAATACTTATGCTATATTAGATATGCCTAATTTGAAAGACTACAAGCTAAATGAGAAAAAATTGCAAAAATCTGATATGTGGTTATTAGCAAAATTAAATCAATTTATTGAAAATGCTACAAAATATATGGAAAACTATAATACACCTAGTTTAGTTAAAGAGTTTGAGTTATTAGTAGACGATATATCAAACTTCTATGTAAGAATTAATAGAAAGAGATTTTGGAAAGATGACGATAATGATGATAAAACATTAGTTTATTATTTATTATATACAACAATAAAAAAAGTTTGTCAGATTATGGCTCCAATAATTCCATTTATGACTGAAGAAATATGGCAAAATATGGTTAGAACTTTTGAACCAGATGAAGAAATATCAATACATTTAACTAGATATCCTTTAGTTGATGAGAAATATAAAAATAATGACATAATAAATGAAGTAGAAGAAACAAGAAAAATAATTAATTTAGGACTAATGCTAAGAAATTCTAAACAACTAAAAATTAAGCAACCTCTTTCAAAAATGTATATAGTATCAAATAATAACATGGATAATTTAATAAAAAATTATGGTAATATTATAAAAGATGAATTGAATATTAAAGAAATAGAAACTATAAAAAGTGCAGAAAGTTTAAACAATCAATATTTAACAGTTAACTTCAAAGAAGCTGGAAAATTGTTAAAGTCTAGAATACAAGAATTCAAAGAGAAAATAGCTTCATTAGATGAAAATGAAATGAATAAACTTGTAAAGATGTACAATGATAAAAATGAACAAAGCATTAAAGTGGATGGATTTGAAGAAGTTCCTAAAAATGTATTTTTATTGAATGAAAAGCCAAAAGATAATATTGCACTTATAAGCGAAGCTTCATATACAGTTGCATTAGATATTACACTTGATGAAAATCTAATAATTGAAGGACTTGAAAGGGAGTTAACCAGAACGATCCAAGTACTAAGAAAAGAAGCAGGATTTAAAATTGAACAAAGAATTGAATTAGGAATGGAGACAAAAGGTAAATTATTAAGCAAAGTAATAGAAAAGTATATTGATAACATAAAAGTAGAAACTTTAGCAATAAAATTTAATAATGAAATATTGAAAGAATATGATATTGAACAGGAAGCTAATTTTAATGGTGAAAGTATAAAGATATCATTAAAAGGACTATAGTAAAACTATATTTATAAGAATGGAGAAAGTAACTTGATTTATTTTTTAAATAATCAAGTTACTTTTTTTGATTTAATGCTATCGTTTTCAGCAGTTTTATTGACTAATGCTATTTTTTGTAATATAATATAGCCATAATTTATATATTTTATTAAGGATTTATATAACTAATTGGAGGTAAAAATAATGAGGATTACAAACTCAATGACAGGAAAAAAAGAGGAATTTATTCCTATAGAAGAAGGAAAGGTTAAAATGTATGCATGTGGTATTACAGCATATGATTTAAGCCATATTGGTCATGCAAGACAAGCTATAGTGTATGAGATGATGACAAACTATTTAAGATATAAAGGATATGATGTAACTTATGTCAGAAATTATACAGATGTAGATGATAAAATAATTAATAAAGCTAATGAACTAGGTAAAAACGCATTAGAGTTTTCAAAAGAACAAATTATTGAAACAGAAAATGATATGAATGCTTTACATGTAAAAAATGCAGATATTACAGTTAAAGCCTCTGAATACATAGGTAAGATAATAAGCTTTATTGAAAAACTAATTGAAAAAGGAAATGCATATGTTGCTAACAATGGAGATGTATATTTTTCTGTAAGAACATTTAAGGAATATGGAAAACTATCTCATAGAAGTATTGATGATATGATTAACGGAGTTAGAATTGAAGTGGGAGAAGAAAAGAAAGATCCTATTGATTTTGCTTTATGGAAGAGTGCAAAAGAAGGTGAGATTTTTTGGGATTCTCCATGGGGAAAAGGCCGACCTGGATGGCACATAGAATGTTCTGCAATGATTTTAGATACATTAGGTGAAAATATAGATATACATGGAGGAGGTAGAGATTTATTATTTCCACATCATGAAAATGAAATCGCACAAAGTGAAGCTTTAACAGGAAAAAAATTCGTGAATTATTGGACACATTGTGGATTACTAAAAATAAATGGTGAAAAAATGAGTAAATCGCTGGGAAATTCTTTAACAATAAGAGATGCACTTGCAAATTATAATTATGAAGTAATTAAATATGTAATCCTTTCTAAGCATTATGCTTCAGATATGGATATAATAGATTATGATTATAAATTAGCAGAAAAACAAATGTATTATTTTTATAACACTATAAAATTAATGAAACAATTTATAAAAAATAATAAAATTGCAGATAATACAAAAATATTGGAAAATGAGATTGTAAATAGCATTATAGAAAAATTTGAAGATGCTATGGATGATGATTTTAATACAATATCAGCTATTGCTAATCTTCATACAATTTTTAAATTTGCAAATGGATTGATGAAAGATAATAAAGGAAATGATAAAAGTGAATTTGCAAATACCTTAAATAGAATTTTAACTGATGTGAAAAAAGTTTATTCGATTTTAGGACTATTTGAACAAGAACCTGAAGAATTTATAACAGATATAAAACAAAGATATCTTTTAAAATTAAATATTAACATAGATTATATTGAATCTCAAATAGAAAAAAGAGCAAATTCAAAATTAAAGAAAAACTTTCAAGAAGCTGATAAGATTCGAGAAGAATTAGATGAAAAGGGCATTATTTTAAATGATACAAAATATGGTACTACATGGGATATAAAAGTACTTTTTCAAATATAGAAATAAAAGAGGTAATAAAAATGGATAAAGCAGTTTTATTTGAATCAATAAAAAAAGTAATGAAAGAAGCATTTGACAACATAAATAATAGTAATGATATTAAAAAAATATATAATGATAACAATTATGACTTTAATGAAGATATAGAAGATTTAGAAAATATCCTATATGAAGAAATTAACACATGCTATAAAAAGATAGAAGAAAAAGAAAAAATGAATTTTAATAATGATGACAATATAGTAAAATTGCTAGATAGTGACTCGGGAAAATATGAAGTATTTGTATTAATCCCAATATTTAATGCATCAGCTGAAATGGCTGAGAGATGTATATATTCCATAATGGATAATTTCAGGGGGACAAATTATAAGATTATAACAATTACAAATAAAGAACTAGATATTTTTAAAAATAAAGATTTTCTTGGAATTCCTCATGTTGTTTTTAAAAAGAATAGATTTTCATTACCAGAAGCATATAATTATATGATAGATTATGCAAGGAGTAATAAAAAAGATGAAAACACAATTATTAGTTTAATGGATGATGATGCATATATATTGTCTGGCCAGAATTCAAAAATTAAAGATGGTATTGAAAAAATAAAAAAAGATGAATATATAGCAGTAAGTGGACACTATTATGATATCACGCCAGTAAAAACAAAATTTCAAGCAATAATAAATGAAACTCATACGCAGGAGTTTTCTACATTATATAGAAAACCATACTGTCATGGTGGAGCTTGTTTTATGATGAAACTAAATAAATTTCCATTTAATGGTTTGCCAATTGATGGATTAGGAGGAATTAGTATAAATATATTAGAAATAAATGAAGCATCTAATCCAAGAGATAAATGGTATTTATATAATGATCCATCATTTTTAGTATTTCATCCAAGGAAAAGTAATTTATTTTCATGGATTGCAACATATTTGTCATATGAAATCGCATGGAATAGAGCATTAGATATGTTAGATGAGGAAAAATATATTATATGGAGAGAAAAAATAAAAGAAACATCACAAGAAAGAGTAAAGGGATTATACAAAAAATTACTAAATAAGGATGAGCGATTATATGTGTTAGGTAATTTATACCTAACAAGATACTTTAAGCCATTGCTTAGAGATAATTTAAATTATATAGAATTCAAAAATTACAAGATTAGTACACATATAAATTTAAAGTAATAGGGAGAATATTATAAAATGAAAAAAAATATTGCAGTTTTTTGTGTTTTATTATATGAAGATGAAATTTTACTTGGTAAAAGAAATTATGGAAATTATGGATGGACTTTACCAGGTGGAAGTGTTGAAGAAAACGAAGGAATAATAAAAGCAATAAAAAGGGAAGCAAAAGAGGAAACAAATCAAGAAATTGAAGATGTAGAATATGTTTTAACATCATATTCTGTAGAGGACTATTCAGTAGCACTTATATTTTTATCAAAAATAAAAGAAAAAAGAGAAATTTTATACTCAATGGAAGAATTAACGGAGGTTAAGTGGTTCAATATTAAGGAATTACCAGAAAAGTTAACTAAAAGACAATTAATATGGATAGAAAATTGCTTGAAAAAAAAATTAAAAAAAGAGTATAAAAGTTTTATTGAGTTATAAGGTGAAAATGGAAATAGATATAAATAAAGATAAGTTAAATATAGATTTTAATAAAACAACTAAAAGTTTTGAAATGATATGGAAAGAAAAAAAGTGGAGTATTATCCAATATAGATTTAATTTTTATGCAACCAATATTATTAGGGCAAGTAAAGAATTAGAATTTATAAAAAATAAAAATAGTATTATAGAATTAGTTCATTATAGTTTTAGTGATATGGATATTTCCATTATTTATAATAATGAAAATATAGAT
>OCTW011612688.1_pt1 | contig 10800 bp, 6 predicted proteins | sample 1539671 | NCBI WGS metagenome assembly OCTW01 (sample SAMN02144230, study PRJEB22623) | gut metagenome | biome: sheep rumen | host: Ovis aries | place: New Zealand | reverse complement strand
CGGCGCGGCGAGGGCAGCTGTGCGCCTGTTTCATGCCGCTGCGCGGTGAGAAAGGACGGAGGCGACGACCCGGATATCACGACAGGGACTCTGATCAAGGCGGAGGTCTCGTGGTCGGAGGAGCCGGGGATCACCATAGACGGCGGAACCGGTATAGGCCGCGTCACAAAACCCGGGCTGGATCAGCCTGTCGGCGCCGCGGCAATCAACCATGTGCCAAGAGAGATGATCACCGGGAATGTCCGGAGAGTTTGGGACGCATGGAAAAAAGAGCGCGCCGCCGCGAACGCAGGCAATTCGGCTGACTCTCCCGATGCGGGGGGGGACGAAGCGGCAGCCGGACTGCGCATCCTCATCAGCGCGCCCGAAGGGGAGGCCCTGGCAGAGCGCACTTTTAACCCTAAGCTGGGAATTGTCGGCGGGATTTCTATTCTGGGGACCACCGGCATCGTGGAGCCCATGAGTGACCGCGCCGTTGTGGAGACCATCCGCGCCCAGCTCAGCGTTTTGAAGGCGGAGGGCAGAAGGTACGCGGTGATGGCGCCCGGAAACTACGGGCTCGCTTTTTTGACACAGCAGTATGGGCTGCAGGAGGAGAAGGTCGTCCTGATCTCCAACTACGCGGCGGAAGCGGTGCAGCTGGCGGCGGAGGCCGGATTTGAGGGGATCCTTCTGGCGGGGCACATCGGAAAACTTGTCAAAATAGCGGGCGGCGCGCGCAACACCCACTCCCTGTACGGCGACCGCAGGATGGAAGTACTGTGGGAGATCGCGAGAGACCTGTGCCGGGAAGAGGACAGGGACGCACTGCAAAGAGAGCTGGCGGACTGTGTCATGACGGACGCGGCGCTTCAGGTGCTGGATCGATACGGAGTGAAGGAAAAAGCGGCGCAGGAGATGGCGGGCAGGATCTGCCATTATCTCGGGGAATGGTCCGGCGGGAGACTGCGGACGGAAACCATCGTGTTCTCGAACAGAGACCGGGAGCTTGTGCGCACGCAGGGAGCATTGGAACTGTTAGGTGGAGATTTATCATGATCCATTTTGTCGGAGCGGGGCCGGGAGCGCCGGACCTCATCACTGTCCGCGGGCAGAAGCTGCTCGCGGAGGCAGACGTCATCATATATGCCGGGTCACTGGTGAACCCGGAGCTGCTGCAGGCGGCAGGGGAGAACTGTCAGATTCACAACAGCGCCTACATGACCTTGGAAGAGGTCATCGGAGTGATGGAACAGGCCGAGAAGGAAGGGCTCACGACCGTGCGCCTGCACACAGGGGACCCTTCCATTTACGGGGCTGTCCGGGAGCAGATGGAGGAGCTGGAGAAGCGGGGGATCGCCTACGATGTGACGCCCGGCGTCAGCTCTTTCTGCGGAGCGGCGGCCGCGCTGAGAATGGAATATACCCTGCCCGGCGTCTCCCAGAGCGTGATCCTGACGCGCATGGAAGGCAGAACGTCAGTGCCCGAAAAGGAATCCATAGCGTCCTTCGCGGCGCATCAGGCGACGATGGTGCTCTTTCTGAGCGCTTCTATGCTCGGCGAACTGGCGAAGAGACTTGCGGAAGGCGGCTATGGGCCCGATACGCCCGCGGCGATCGTCTACAAGGCGACCTGGCCGGAGGAGAAGACCTATGTGTGCACGGTCGGGACCCTGGAGAAGACGGCGGCGGAGAACGGGATCCGCAGAACGGCCCTGATCATCGTGGGAGAGGCGGTGCGCTTTAATGGGCAGTTCAGGGGGCTGCAGGGAGCAGCCGGAAGCGGGGCGCCCGAATTCGGAGTCAACGCCGCCGAGGGCACCGCAGCCGGGGTCACAAGATCCCGCCTCTACGACGCGGGTTTTTCGACCGGCTACAGGAGCGCTGAGAAATCGGATAGGAAATTATGAACAGAGAACGGACACAGGGACAACTGCATAGAGGGGGATACGCGGCGGTGTTTGCCGCGCTGGCAGCGGCCCTGGTCATCGGCGCGCTTCTGTGCACGGCCCTGGGCAGCGTCTCCATCGCGCCCGGAAGGATCGCGGAGGCCCTGCTGGGAGGCGGGAGCGAGCAGGAGAGGAATATTTTGCTGCAGATCCGGCTCCCGAGGATGTGCATGGCAGTCCTTCTGGGCGGCGCGCTGGCGGTATCGGGCTATCTTCTGCAGACTTTCTTCGGAAATCCCATCGCGGGCCCCTATGTGCTGGGCATCTCGTCGGGCGCCAAGCTCTCCGTGTGCGCCGTTCTCCTTCTCGTGGCGGGAGGGGGAAGAGCTTCAACGGGCTTTCTGATGATCATGGCGGCTTTCGCCGGCGCGCTGGCGACGACCGGCGTCATCGTCCTGCTCTCGCGAAGAGTGCGGCACATGGCGTCGCTCCTGGCGGCGGGCATCATGGTGGGCTATATATGCAGCGCTGTGACGGACTTTCTGGTGACCTTTGCGGAGGATGCGCAGATCGTGAACCTTCGAGGGTGGTCCCAGGGGACTTTCTCGGGAATGGACTGGGGAGATGTGGCCGCCGCAGCGGTGATCGTGACAGCGGCGATGGTGCTCACGGCGCTCTGCAGCAAGCCGATCGGGGCTTTTGAACTGGGGGAGGCCTATGCGGCCAGCATGGGCGTCGACGTCAGGCGCTTTCGTGTGATCCTGATCCTTCTGTCCAGCCTGCTGTCGGCCTGCGTGACGGCTTTCGCGGGCCCGGTGTCCTTCGTCGGCATCGCGGTGCCGTTCCTGATGCGGAAGTGCCTGCGGAGCTCGAGGCCGCCGGTGATGCTGCCCGCCTGCTTTCTGGCAGGCGCGGTGTTCTGCCTGTATTCGGATTTGATCGCCAGGATGGCCTTTGCGCCCACCGAACTGGGCATCAGCACGGTGACGTCGCTTCTGGGCGCGCCGGTGGTCATTTACATGCTGGCAATAAGAAAAAGATAACGGTAGTTCAAGGCTCGCAGCGTGGCGGCCCGCGCTGCGAGTACGGAAAAGGTTATAGTCGGATATGGAAGAATTCCTGTCATTGCGCCGGCTCTGTGTCGGCTATCAGGACAGAACAGTCCTGCAAAATATAGATCTGGAGATCGCCCGCGGCGAGATCCTGTCGGTGATCGGACCCAACGGCGCCGGAAAATCGACGCTTCTTAAGAGTATAAGCGGTCAGCTGGCGCTTCTGGGAGGCTCTGTCCGGATGCAGGGCGAAGACCTGAGCGAATGCAGCGCTTCGGAGAGAGCCCGAAAGATGGCAATCGTCCTCACAGAGCATATCCGGCCCGAGTACATGACCTGCCGCGAAGTGGTCTCAGCGGGCCGCTATCCCTATACGGGAAGGATGGGCGTTCTGCAGCCCCGCGACAAGGAGATCGTGGAAGAGGCCATGAGCCGCATGAAGGTGACGGAGCTGGCGCAGCGCGATTTTAACGCGATCAGCGACGGGCAGAAGCAGCGCGTCCTGGTGGCCAGGGCCATCGCCCAGGATACGCCGGTCCTTCTTCTCGATGAGCCCACCTCCTATCTGGACCTGCGCTACAGGACGGAACTGATGGAGACCCTGAAGGAACTCGCGCAGGAGGGGCGCACTATTGTGATGTCCCTGCATGAAATTGACCTGGTGCTGGAAGTCAGCGATCGCGTCCTGTGCGTGCGGGAGGGACAGAGCGTCTGGTGCGGGAGCCCGAGGGAAGCCCTCGCGCAGGACCGGATCAGGGACCTGTTCGAAATGCCGCAGGATATGTACCAAAAGCTCTTCGGGGAAAGGAAACGCAGCCTTGGCGGGGACTCTCAGGACCACACTTTCTTTGCCAACCGAAGCTGCAGGTATTTCCCGTGTCATGAAGGGGCGGACCCGGAGAATTTCAATTGCCTTTTCTGCTACTGCCCGCTCTATGCGATGGGGACGGACTGCGGCGGAAATTATCGCCTGACAAAGAGCGGCGTCAAGGACTGCACCGGGTGTCTCGTGCCGCACAGGCGGGAGAACTATGGCCTGATCATGGACAAGCTCAGGGCCGCGAACAGGGCGGCAAAACAGAGAGCGGCGGAGGCCGCCGCAGAGAGCTATGGACAGAGCCCTGAAAAAACCCCTGAGCAGGAACTCAGGCAGGTTCTCGCCGGTATTCAAAAGCCTTCGGAGGAGATTTATACGCTCGTCCGCGGCGATCTCGCAAGGCTCGCCATGCCTCCCGGAAGCCTGGGCAAAATAGAGACCACGGCCGCCCGCATGGCTGCGATCCAGAAAAGGCGCAGGCCGCGCGCCGAAAAGAAGCGGATCATCGTGCTGTGCGCCGACAATGGCGTAGTGGAGGAAAATGTATCCAGCGCGCCGCGGGAAGTCACCGCCTGGCAGGCGGTGAATATGACGAAGGGACTCACCGGGATGTCTTCCATCGCCGCGCAGCGCGGCGACCAGGTGCAGGTCGTGGATATGGGAATCGCGACGCCTTATGAGTGCGCGAAGATCCTGGACCGGAAGATCCGGCGCGGCACAGGCAATATTGTGAGGGGCCCGGCGATGTCCATGGAAGAGGCTGAAAAGGCAGTCATGACGGGAATCCGCCTTGCCCGGCAGGCCTACTCGGAAAAGGTGGACATCGTGGGAGTCGGCGAGATGGGAATCGGCAATACCACGACTTCGGCGGCGGTCATCTCGGTGCTGACGGGGACTGAGCCTTCCAAAGTAACCGGCTGCGGCGGGGGCATCACGCAGGAGACCTACCTGCGCAAAGTGCGCTGCGTAGAGAGAGCGATCGAGGTCAACAGGCCGGACGCGGGCAATCCGCTGGAGGTTCTGGCCAAGGTCGGCGGGTTCGACCTGGCGGCTATGTGCGGCGTCTATTTGGGATGCGCCGAATGCGGGATCCCGGCGGTCATCGACGGCGTGATCTCGGCAGCGGCCGCGCTGTGTGCCGTCAGAATCTGCCCGGCCTGCCGGGACTACCTGTTCCCGTCGCACAGGTCCGTGGAACCCGGGTATATGGCCGCCATGGAGGCGCTGGGAATAGAGCCCTGGTTCAAGCTGAATATGAGGCTGGGAGAGGGCAGCGGGTGCTTTTTGTCCTTCACCGTCATGGAGGCGGCCTGCGCGATCCTCAGCCGGATGGCCACTTTTGAGAAGGCGGGCATCGACGACAGCTACCTGAAGGAGATCAGGGAACTTGAGACGAGCAGGCAAGGCGAGGAGATTTTATGATACGGTACAGGCTGATCAGTATTTTGGCAGGGGCCGGTCTGGACTGCCTGATTGGGGACCCTCAGTGGATGCCGCACCCGGTGCGCCTGATGGGCGCGCTGATCTCGGCGCTGGAAAAGCTCTGGTACAGGGAAGAGGACTCCCCGCGGGTGCATAGGATCAAGGGCTTTGTGCTGGCCGCTTTTGTGATATCGATGGCGTTTCAGATCACGTGGGGAATCTTGAAAGTGCTGTACGGCCGCAGCCCGGTGGCCGGCGTCCTTGCGGAATCGATCCTGTGCTGCTACGCGCTGGCGGCGAGAAATCTGCGGGACTCTTCTATGGAAGTCTATGACGCGCTTACGCGGGACGGCGGGAGCTTGGACAAGGCGCGCCGCGCGGTCTCCATGATCGTGGGGCGCGACACGGAAAGTCTGGACCGGGAGGGCGTCATTCGCGCGGCGGTGGAGACAGTGGCTGAGAACACGGCAGACGGCGTTATTGCGCCGCTCTTTTACCTGGCGCTGGGCGGGGCCGTCGGCGGCATGGTCTACAAGGCCGTCAACACCATGGATTCCATGCTGGGCTATAAAAATGAGAGGTATCAATATTTTGGCACGGCGGCGGCGCGCCTGGACGATGTTGCGGGCTTTGTGCCCGCCAGGCTGAGCGGACTGCTGCTGGTGGCGGCGGCAGGGCTGACCGGGATGGACGCGGCGGGCGCATGGCGGATCTTCTGCCGGGACCGCTACGCCCACAAGAGCCCCAACTCCGCGCAGTCGGAGAGCGCCGTGGCGGGAGCGCTGGGCGTGCAGCTGGCGGGGGACGCGGTCTATGGAGGCGTGGTTGTGCACAAACCTACCATTGGAGAACCCTGCAGGGAGATCGAGGCGGAAGATATTCCCCGGGCGTGCAGGCTCATGTATGTGGCTTTTGGGCTGGGGCTGTCGGCAGTGACTGCTATACTGATCCTTTGCCTGTGGCGCAGCGGCGCGCAGGTGGGGCAATGAATTTGGGCATACCCTCTTTCAAAACCCTTCTTCGGTGGATATTCCACTCAAGAAGGGAAAAAGAAAAGGGTATTGAGGAAAAAAAGTATGAATAAACAGCCGATTTATATACTGTATTTCACACAGTCCGGAGCGCGTCTCGCAGAGGATGTGAAGAGCAGACTGGAGCCGGAAACGAGTGTGACAGGCAGCTTTGGCAAAGGGTGTCTGCAGGCCTGGACACAGGAGCATTTTCAGAAAGGAAATGTCCTGGTCTATATCGGCGCCTGCGGAATCGCCGTGCGCGCCATTGCCCCCTTCCTTAAGGGGAAGGACACGGATCCGGCGGTCATCGTGATGGACGAGAAGGGGCAGAACGTGATCCCGATCCTGTCGGGGCACCTGGGAGGTGCCAACGCCTGGGCGCAGAAGCTGTCACAGATCACCGGAGGGCAGGCCGTGCTCACAACGGCGACGGATGTAAACGGCCTCTTTGCCGTGGACGTGTTCGCCGCCATAAACAACCTGATGATCGACGATCTGAGAAAAGCCGCCTCCTTTTCGGCGCAGCTTCTGAGGGAGAAAGCTGCCCGTGTGATCCTTCCGGGCAAATATGCCGACATGATCTCCATTGCAGGGGAGGCGCCGAGCGAGCTGAAGGTGCAGTATGCATCGGAAGCAGAGCAGTCCGAAGCGGCGGACGCCGGCACAGTCCTGCTCTCGCCGGATCAATACCCGGCAGACGCGCCGCTGCAGCTGATTCCGCGGTGCCTCATAGTGGGAGTAGGCTGCCGCAGAGGGAAATCCTATGAACAGCTTCGGGGCTTTGTGGGTGAGACGCTTGAAGAACTGGGCCTTCGCCGGGAGGGCGTCGCTGCCCTTGCTTCAATCGATGTCAAAAAAGAGGAGCCGGGACTTCTCTCCCTCGCTGCGGACCTGGGCGTGCCATTTGTGACATTCAGCGCGCAGCAGCTGGAAGAAGCAAAACTCGACGGCTGGACGTTCGCGGAATCGGACCGAGTGCGGGAGCATGTCGGTACCGGCAATGTGTGCGAGAGGGTGGCCGTCGCCGCGGGAGCCGGGAAAATCCTCAGAGGAAAGACGTCCGGAGACGGAATGACCATCTGCGTCGGAATGGCGCCTGTGTCTCTGTATTGGAATGAGCAGGATAAAGCCCACGGCAATACTCCAAAAGGACACTTATTCGTCGTGGGAATCGGCCCCGGAAACTTTGAGGGGATGACCGCACAGGCGGCAAGAGCACTGGAAAAGAGCGACACAATCATCGGCTATTCGGTCTACAACGACCTGGTAAAGCCTTATTATCCGGACAAGCGCTATCTGACGACGCCCATGACGGGCGAAGAGGCGCGCTGCAGGTTGGCCCTGGAAGAGGCGAGGGCCGGCCATGTGGCCTCCCTGATCTGCAGCGGGGACCCGGGCGTCTACGGGATGGCCGGACTGGTCCTGGAAATGGCAGGAAAATCAGATGTGGAGATAGAGATCGTCAGCGGCGTGACGGCGGCGCTCAGCGGGGCGGCGCTTCTGGGGGCGCCCCTGGTTCACGATTTTGCCGTGATCAGCTTAAGCGACAGGCTGACGCCCTGGGAGCTGATCGAAAAGAGACTTCGCGCTGCGGCGCAGGCGGACCTGTGCATCGTCCTGTACAACCCGTCGAGCCGGGGCAGGAAAGAGCACCTGCACAGGGCGGCGCAGATCCTGATGGAAGACCTTCCTGGAAGCCGGATCTGCGGGATCGCGGACAGGATCGGAAGAGAGGGCGAGAAGACCCGCGTGATGACGCTGGCGGAACTGGCGGAAGCGGAGACGGATATGTTTTCGACCGTCTTTATCGGAAACAGCAGCACAAGGAAGCTGGGAAATAAAATGGTGACGCCGCGCGGATATGATACGGAGAAGAGGTGAAGCCGCAGTCCGCACTGCGAGCTTTGACCGGCCATATGATTAACCAGAATGAAGGAAAGGGACAGGATATGAGTAAGTTCGGCACGGAAATTCTCCTCTTTGCGGGGACAACGGAAGGACGCGAGCTGGCGGAGCGCCTCTCGGAGGCGGGCGTTCCCTGCACGGTGAGTGTGGCGACGGAATACGGAGCGCAGGTTCTCGGGCCCGGGGAAGGGCGAAAGGTCCTGCAGGGAAGACTGACCGGGGAGCAGATGGAGTCCCTGATCCGCGAGGAGGGCTTTACCTGTGTCGTGGATGCGACCCATCCGTTCGCGACGGAGGTCTCTGTGCAGATCCGGAAGGCCTGTGAGGCCGCAGACGTCCCTTATCTGCGCCTGGCAAGGGACACGGAAGGGGATATGCCCGCCGGTGGCTTTGGCATTTATGAAGCGGCGACGATGCAGGAGGCAGCGAAGATCCTGCGCGGCATACCCGGTAACCTGTTCCTTACGACGGGAAGCAAAGACCTGCCTCTTCTGGCCGCAGAGATCGGAGAGCCGGAGAGACTTTATGTGCGCGTGCTTCCGTCCGTAGAGAGCCTGACAATCTGCATGGAGTGCGGAATTCCCGTCGGCCACCTGATCGCCATGCAGGGTCCCTTCACGCAGGAGCTCAACGTGGACATCTTAAGACAGACCGGCGCGAGAGCCTTGCTTACCAAAGAGAGCGGCAAAGTCGGCGGGTTTGACGATAAAGTCGCCGCCGCGAGAGAAGTCGGGATTCCCGTTGTGGTCGTCCGCAATCCCGAAAAGAAGGCAGAAGACAGAGAGCTGCTGTCCTTTGACGAGGTTCTGGAGCGCCTTGCACAGATCACGGGAGTTCGCGGGATAAGCCGGCCGGAGCGCGAGTACGTGATGGTCGCGGTGGGCCCCGGCGATGCGAGGCACTTGACGGAAGAAGCCGGGAAGGCCGTGGAAGAGGCGGACGTCGTATTCGGGGCGCCGTCGGTCATCGCGCGGGCGGGGGAGATCGGCCTTCTGAAGGCGGACAAGCTCAGTCAGCCTTTTTACAAGGCGAGGCAGGTCCTCCCCTATATGAAAGAGCACCCGGAGCTGCGCCGCGCCGCGGTTCTTCTTTCAGGGGACACGGGACTCTATAGCGGAGCGGCCCAGCTGCGCACAGCGCTGGAGAAAGAGGGGGAGAGCGTCCGCTTCCGCTATCTGGCCGGCATCTCCTCTGTGGCTGCGCTGGCAGCAGCTCTGCAGGTGACATGGGAGGACGCTTGCCTCTTGAGCACGCACGGAAGAGAGAGGGACGTCGTCGGCCATGCTCGCAGAGAGCGCAAAGTCTTCCTGCTGGTATCCGGGCTCAGCGGCGTTCACAGCACGGCGGCGCTTCTGAAGGAAGCCGTGACGAAGAATATTTTGCCCCCGGACATTCGGATCGGCTGCGGCTATAACCTGTCCCAGGCGACTGAAGAGGCAGGATTTGTCTCTTTGGAGCAGTTGGAGAACATGAATAAGCCCGGTCTGTATATCCTCTACCTGGAGAATCCGGCGGCCGACGCCTGCCCGGTCACGCCCGGCATGGAGGACGAGGCGTTTACGCGCGCGGAGGTCCCCATGACCAAGGAGGAGGTCCGCGTGCTGGCCCTGAGCCGTCTGCGCCTGACCCGAAAGGCCGTGCTCTATGACATCGGCGCGGGCACAGGCTCTGTCAGCGTGGAAGCAGCCCGGCTCTGCCCCGACGCGAAAGTTTTTGCCGTCGAGAGGAAGCCGGAAGCGGCCGCCCTTCTTCGCGAGAATCTGTCAAAATATTGCCTCCCGAACGTGACCGTCATCGAGGCGGAGGCGCCCGACGGGCCGCAGGAACTGCCCGCGCCCACCCACGTATTTGTAGGCGGGAGCGGACACGCCATGAAAGGAATTCTGGAGGCCGTTTTGGAGCGGAATCCGGCGGTGCGCATAGTGGCGACCTGCGTGACGCTGGAGACGCTGCAGGAGATCATGCAGGCTGCGCAGGAGCTGCCTGTGAGTGAGCCGCAGGTCCGTCAGATCTCGGTGAGCCGCGCGCAGAAAGTCGGCGGTTATCACATGATGAAAGCGCAGAATCCCGTTTACCTGATCGATTTTGGGGGAAAGGGCTGAGGAAAGGAAAAGACGGATGGAAGCAAAAGGCGGCAGAATGGGGCAGGAAACGAAGGGTAACGGGGGCTCTGAAAATCAAATTTCCGAGCTGAGAATACCCAGAATTATGATCGCGGCGCCGGCAAGCGGCAGCGGCAAGACGCTCTTTACCTGCGCGCTGCTTCGTCTTCTGGAGAGAAAAGGATTCCGGGCGGCCGCCTTCAAGTGCGGGCCGGATTTTATTGATCCCATGTTCCACAAAAAGGTATTGGGGACGCTCTCAAGAAACCTGGACCTTTACATGGCCGGGGAGGAGGGCGTGCGAAGGTCCTTCGCGGCGGGGGGCGCCGGCGCGGAGATCGCCGTTATAGAAGGGGTCATGGGCTATTTTGACGGGACAGGGGCTTCCGGCATGGAGGGGTCCTCCTATGAGCTCGCCACTGTGCTTCAGACGCCTGTGCTGCTCACAGCGGACGTGCGCGGCATGAGCCGCTCGGCGGCAGCCATGATCAAAGGTTTCACAGACTATGGCGAACAGAAGATGATCTGCGGGGCCTTTCTGAACCGAACCTCGGCGGTCACGGCGGAGAGGATCGAAGGGTGGCTCGCGAAGGAAGCGGGGATCCCTGTGCTGGGGTTCTT
>OCTW011607805.1_pt1 | contig 10811 bp, 6 predicted proteins | sample 1539671 | NCBI WGS metagenome assembly OCTW01 (sample SAMN02144230, study PRJEB22623) | gut metagenome | biome: sheep rumen | host: Ovis aries | place: New Zealand | reverse complement strand
GGCCAAGCCGGAATATCAGCAGCTCCTCCTCACGATGGACGTCCATAGCCCGGCCCCGCTACGCGCGAACATCACCCCGCGCAGCTTCCCGGAATGGTATAAGACCTTCAAAGTCACGCCGAAAGACGGTATGTATTTGAAACCTTCCGCCCGTGTTACCATCTGGTAAACCAGCCGAAAACTATATGAAATCGCCGCCCGATTTGGGCGGCGATTGTTTTTTGTTCTTAATAACCCGTGTTGGCAAATAGGACCAAACGGCAGACCAACGAGGCGACAACGAAGGCGCCCCCAACAGCGAAGATAACCCAAATCGGGAGTTTATTCGCCGAACGATATTCCTTCTTCTTCTCGCGGTAGTCCCCGTAGTCATCATATTTGGCGACTTTTGCCCTGGAAGGGTTCATATGCCAGAACAAGTCGCGGAAACCATAGACAAGCATGTCGAAGGCTCCCCATTTATAGACCAGCAAGAGGACTCCCGCTCCGGCGACGGACACCCCGGCGATCGCTAGGGCGTTCATCCAACCGATCAGGGAATAATCGGCTTTGATGAAGAAAACCAAGCAGAAAACACCCGCGGCAGTAATAAGACTACCGAGCCAAAAATACAATTGGTTCAAACGGGTTCCCATAAAGGTAGATTACTCCGCTTTGATCTCGACGCCGCCTTTGATGATCAATTCGCCCGAATCGAGTTTCTTGATCTCTTCGCGATACTTGGCCTCTTCCTCATCGTTGCAAAGGACGAAATGGCCGGGGAGGATTTCTCGGAAAGTCGGTTTCTGGATGGAATAGTCGTGAACTGCCATCGGATTGTAGACAATACGCTCACGGCGTTTCTCCGAGAACGGATTGGGCTGGGGGATGGCGGAAAGCAAAGACTTCGTATACGGGTGAAGCGGATGCTTGAATAGTTCATCAGAAGAAGCCAATTCGACCATGTTCCCGAAATACATGACGGCGATGCGGTCGCAGAAATATTTAACGGTGGAAAGGTCGTGGGCGATGAAGATCATCGTCAGACCCATTTCGCCCTTCAATTCGTTGAGGAGGTTGATGATTTGCGCGCGGATCGAGACGTCGAGCGCGGAGATCGGCTCGTCGCAGATCAAGAGTTTGGGGTTCATGATCAAAGCGCGGGCGATGCCGATGCGCTGACGCTGACCGCCGGAGAATTCGTGGGGGTAACGCGAAGCGTGCTCGGGAACCAAGCCGACCTTGCGGAGAATGTCGACCGTGGCGTTGCGGTTCTCACGGCGATGGTTGGCGAAACGCGCGGTGCGGTAGGCGACCCAAGCTTCGCGGATCTTCCGCTTCTTCTCTTCTTTGAATTCCGCTTTTTTCTTCGCGCGGAAAGCAGCGACCTCTTCCTCGGGAAGGGCAGCTTCTTCTTCGGCGAATTGCGCTTCATTCCATTTGCTGAAAAGCGCATCGAGGAAGTCAGAGAATCGCTGACGGGGCAACCTCCGTTGTTGGATGTTCATACCCTCTTGGATGATGTCGGCGACGGTCATACGCGGGTCGAGCGAATCAACAGGATCCTGGAAGATCATTTGGATTTCCGACATCAAGCGCGGAGAAACGTGCTTTTGATCGTAATGAATCTGCTTGATCTTCTTCTTCTGAACGGCCACGACTTTGCGGACATGTTCTTTGATCTGTTGGATTTCCTTGGACGCGGCTTCGCGGATCACGGCTTGTTCTTCGGGAGATTTGCCTTGGCAATCGGCCTCGGCTTTCTTGTTGATCTCGGCGATCTTCTCTTTGGCGTGGATGCGGGAATACTTGATTTCCTTGCGGTTCCAGCGATCACCGGCGCCGATGCGCTCGCCTTTGTAATAAATCGAACCAGAGACGATGTCATAGAGGCGGATGATGCAGCGCCCGGTCGTGGTCTTGCCACAACCGGATTCGCCGACGATGCCGAAGGTTTCGCCTTCTTTGACGTCGAAGGAGACATCGTGGACGGCTTTCAATTTGACTTGGTTAGGCCAAGAGCCCAACTTGAAGTACATCTTCAGATGGCGGACGGAAAGCAAGACGTTGTCCCGAACGAGTTCGGGCTTATGCTTGCTGCGCTTATTGCCCGCACGCAAAGTGTCCTCATCGAGGACTTCGGGGGAGGGCTGGTTATGCCCTTCCTCTTCGTATTCCGAAGATTCATCGACGATCGGGGTCTCTTCGGTGGGCAGCTCCATCGCGGCCAGTTCGTCGACGACGGTATCGTCGAGCGTGGGAGAACTATTGATTTTCTTTTTCATGCTGGCGTTTCTCCATTTCATCATTGAGGGCGTTCAAGATACGGGTCTTCACGATGAGCGGGGGCTCGATATCCGGGGCGCCCGGATACTCAAGCCACGTCGCGGCATAGTGGCTGTCGCTGATCTTAAAGAACGGCGGTTCCGCCTTGAAATCGATGCCCAAGGCGTATTTGTTGCGTTCGGCGAAGGCATCCCCTTCCGGCGGGTAAATCATATCCGGCGGGGTGCCTGGGATCGCTTCGAGTTTTTCTTTGCTGTCGATATCGGGGATGGAGGAAAGCAAAGCCCAGGTGTAGGGATGGCGTGGATCGAAGAAGACTTCTTTCTCGCGACCATATTCAACGATCTTCCCCGCGTACATAACGGCGACGCGGTCGGCCATGTTGGCGACGACGCCGAGGTCGTGGGTGATGAAGATGCAGGAAAGATGGCGTTCTTCCTTCAGGCGGTTGATGAGCTCGAGGATCTGCGCCTGGATCGTGACGTCGAGGGCCGTGGTCGGCTCGTCGCAAATAAGGATATCCGGAGCGGCGGTCAAAGCGATGGCGATGACGATGCGTTGACGCATACCGCCGGAGAATTGGAACGGATATTGGTAGAAACGTTTCTCAGGTTGCGGGATGCCGACCTCTTTCATAACCTGCAAGGCACGCTTTTTAGCCAAGGCGGTCGTGATGCGGACCTTCTTTTGATAAGTTTCCTTGACCTCAAGGACTTCTTTATCGAGATCATCATACGGTTTGGCGATCTCGTCTCGTCTAGCCACGGGTTCTGCGAGGGCTTCGTCTCCCTTCGCTAAGAATTTCTGATGCAATTTAGGCAGGAAATAGCATAGTTTTTCCAGGAATCCGTATTTGAGGCGGATAAGGGAAATCTGCTTCTTGAGTTGTTTGAGTTCCGCTTCGTCTTCAGGAGAGAGTTTGATGTTCGCCCGTTTCTCCTCGATGGCTTTCAAGCCGGCTTCTTTTTCCTTCTTGGCTTCCGCCTTGAAGGCTTTGCAGTCGGCTTTCGCCTCTTTCTTTTTCGCCGCAAGAGCGGTTTTAAGCGCAGGCGCAGAGGTTTTATAAGTGGCCCTTGCCTCTTTCTTAATGCGGGCGAGCTCGGCTTTTTTCTCCGCGATTTCCGGTGCGAATTCCTCGTTGAGACCCGCGAGCTCCGCCTTTTTGTTGGCGAGGTCGGTTTCGATCTGAATCAGTTGCTCTTCGATGGTCTTTCCGCTCTTTGTGGTCGCGGAGATGGCATCGAGCTTCATCTGCAGGCGTTCTTCTTTGTCGATGATTTTCGAACGTTGCTTTTCATAAGCGACGACGTTTCCGAGTTTATTGCCGTGGGCTTCTTGTTTCTTTTCTTCTTCGATGGCGGCGACGATGCGGTCTTCTTCCGCTTTTAAAGCGGCCATCTCGGCCTCAAACTCTTTTTGTTTGGCGGAGAGTTTGTCGATGTTGGAGAGATCGAATTTCCGCGCCTTGTCCTCAGCGATGGCCTTTTCGAGCTTTTCCTTCTTGTTGTTTTTGTGGAAATAGACGGTGTCAAGCTCGCTTTGGGCGTGGGAGATGGCATAATCGCGCTCGACCTGCGCGTTTTTATACGCGGTCAATTCGGGGGCGATGAGGTCGTTATAACGGTTTTTCAACGCGTTACGGTTGATCATCATCGTTTCGATGATCTGCTTTCCGATTTTGACGATCGGGTTAAGCGAGGAAAGCGGGTCTTGGAAGATCATGCCGATCTTGTGGCCGCGGATGCGATGGAATTCCTCCTCAGAGACTTTCAAAAGATCTTCCCCTTGATAGAGGACCTGCCCGCCTTGGATGACCGCGTTATTGGACAGGATGCCCATGATCGTTTTCGAAGTGACCGACTTCCCAGAGCCGGATTCCCCGACGATGCAGAGGGTCTCTTGTTTGTAGAGGTCGAAAGAAACCCCGCGGACGGCCTGGACCAGACCGTTATCGGTTTTGAAGGAGATGACGAGGTCTTTGACCTCCAGGACTTTTTCCTGTTCTTTCGAGGCGTCGAATTCCTCAATGAGGGCGCGCTGAGCGTCATTCAATTTCATGGCCATATCAGTCTTGTCCTTTCAATGAGGGGTTGAACGCGTCGCGTAGGCCGTTGCCAAATAGGTTGAACGAAATCATCAGCAACGCCATGACGGCGGAGGGGAAGAGGATAAGGTAGGGATTGTTTTCGATGTTGGATTGGTTGTCAGAAAGAATGACACCCAAAGACGAGAGTCCCTGCAAACCGAGGTTCAAGTACGCCAACGTGGCCTCGGAATAGATGACCGAGGGGATCATCAAGACCGCGGAGGTGATGATCGTTCCAACCGCGTTGGGGAGGATATGGCGGAAAATCAAGCGGAAATCGCTTGCCCCAAGCGTTCGGGCAGCGAAGATATATTCCCTATCCTTGAAGCGATAGAACTGCGTTCGGGTAAGCGACGCAGTCCCAATCCACCCCGTCAAGCAGATGGCAATGGTGAAGGTGACGAAGTTCGACCCGAACTTGATGATGGCCAAAGTCATCATAACCATCCAGGGGATACCGGAAAGGATATCGGTGAGACGTTCCATCACGAGGTCGGTCCAACCACCGAAATAGCCGGAGATGGCGCCCCAGAATAAACCGAAGGTGAAGCAGACCAAGAAGCTGACCGTGCCAAGGATCAACGAGGTGCGTAAGCCATCAAAAACATACTTAAGCATGTCGCGTCCAGCGACGTCCGTCCCAAAGAGGAACCGCGGCATCGACTCTCTTCCGGGATAAAGGATTTTCCAACGGGTGGTCGTGCCCGACACGCCGAAAGCGGTGATGCCACCGGCGGAGAGGGTGTTGGCCTTCAAGGGGTGGTCGGCGTCGAGAACGATGGGACAATGCTTGGCATCCAATACGACGATGGAATCGACGCAGGGCTGCACCGCGGCGTCACGGACCGATTTCGGGGACATGGAAGCCCAGTTGTCGGGGAGAAGGCTCCAATCGACGCTGATCCATCCGCGGCGCTCGTAATCTTCGAGCATCGCCATGGAGATGCCGTCGTTTTTGAAGTTGCCATAGGCGTTCTCATAGGTGTCAAAGCGGTAAGTGCCGTAGATGACATCCGCATGGAATAGGGAGAAAGTGGCGTTACTGTAGACCCAATCCTTGTCCGCGTCTTTGGCGACCAAAGTGTCGTTCGCGTCATGAATCGAGGCCTTTTCGAAAGACTCTTGCGCGGAAGCGACATTGGTGGTCAAAACGACCTTGGAGAATAGGACATTGGTGTCTTTCGCGGTCGTCTCGATGTTTTCCATCTCGAAGACGATGCGCGGGGTGTTCTCGGTTTTGCTGAACACGGGATTGGAAACGCCGGCTTCCGCCTCGATTTCCGCCAAATGGTCCATCAAATCGATTTCCATCGTGCCGATGGCAGGGACGCCTTCGGCGAGGGCGACCCGATGGGTTTCGTTGCCGGTGACCCATTGGAAATAGACGTCGAAGCCGACGACGGGGCCGAAAGTGTAATCCTTATACTCTTCAGGGTTGCCCGTGGTGAAAGACAGGCCATATTCGTTCCCCGCGGCGAAATCGAAGGTGAGGGCATGAGAGGCCATGCTGCCGCGGTTTTGGTTGTTGGAGGTGTGGATCAAGCGCACGAAGCCACCATGGGCGTAGGGAGAGGGGCTATTGACATAGCGATCCCCGATCTTGGTCATCTTGACGCCGGCACGGCCGCCGACGATGTCTTTCTCGGCGGTTTCGACGGGAAGGCCTTCGATGACGCCTTCCGCCTCGTATTTATCCCAATCGACGTCGATGATCTTCTTCATGTCTTTGCAACCATCCCACCAGCCGGTGCCGGAATCGAAGAGTTTCGGTTGGAGCTTGGTTTCGTAAGGATGGTCGTGACTTATATCGGAGGGGATGGCCGCCGGGAGGATGACGGCCATGCTGATGATAAAGCCAAGGATCCCGGCCGCGATGACCGAGGATTTGTTTTTCGCGAAACGGCGCATTGCGTCCTTGAAGAAAGTGGTCGGTTTGGTCTTGAAACCAACGTCGCTGATCTTCTTGTCGACCTGGACGAAAGAGAGATCTTCGGGGGAGATGCAGATCTCGTGTTTGACGTGTTTGGAATCTTCGTAAATGAAGACGTTGTTCTTGTCGTTTGCCATAACTATTTTCTCGCCCCCATTCTGATGCGCGGGTCGATGAACCCGTAGGAGAGGTCAAGCAATACGCCACTCAAAAGACCGATGATCGTATAAAGCGACATATCAGCCATCAAAACGTTGTAGTCCTGTGCGTTGATCGCTTTGATGTAGATGCTGCCGATGCCGGGGATACCATAGAGGCTTTCCAAAATCATCGAGCCGCCCAATAGACCGATGATTTCGGCGAGGATGGAAGGCAAGATGGGGACCATCGCGTTTTTTAGCGCGTGGCGGGTGACGGTCTGCGTCTTGGTCAGGCCTTTGGTCCGGGCCAAGAGCAAGAAATCGCTGGCCATGATCTCGGTTAGCTCAGCGCGAGTGAAACGGCAATAACCGCAAATGGAGCCGAAGGACAAAGCGATCGTGGGCAAGATATAGCCACGAATCCGCAGCGAAAGGTCCGTAGCTTCGGACGGCCATTGGGTCGGAAGCCAATGCAGGCCATAGCAGAACCAAAGCATCAACAAGGTGATGACGATGAAGGACGGAATGGAGATGAAGATCATGACCGCGGTGGAGATGATGTGGTCGGTGAGGGTGTTTTTCTTAAGCGCGGCGATAATACCAAGCAGAATCCCAAGGGGAACCGAGATCAAAACGGGCCAGATGTTGATTTGGATGGAGGTGAGCATCGGGGAGGATTTCGGCGTGCCAAAAATGACGACCATGGAGTTGACGTTCGGATAGAGGTAGATGGAGCGGCCCCAATCGAACTTGGTGAAAACATTCGTCAGCCAAACGATGTATTGATCCCACGCCGGCTTGAGGTAGAAATAGAATTCCTTGCCGGTTCCGTCGGTGTAATGCCATAGGCAGTTCCCCAAACCGGAATGGGCCGTGTCAAATACCCAAAGATTCCCAATATCGGCCTGTTCTTGGTAGTAAGAAAACTTCTCGGCATCGTTTCCGATCGCGGGATAGAAAGGAAGAAGTTTCATGAAGAAAAAGGTCAGGGAAATGATGATGAAGGCCGTGATGAAGGCCAACAGAATGCGTTGTATAACGTATTTTGCCATATCAAAACTCCATAATCCGTCCAAAGACGTGCGTATAATATACAGACAATCTGATTTTTATCAATAGATAAAAAGCCCACGATTTCTCGTGGGCCTTCTATCACCTTAAGCATGTTGCTGCCTAAGGTCAGATGAGGTTGTTGATTTATTCGCCGGCCTCAACGGAGGTCTCGGGTTCCTCGGGATTTTCCGGGGTTTCCGGATCGAACTCCTTCATGGACAAGGACGGAGCCTTGACCAAGATTTCAGTTTCAAGGTCACCGATGGTTTCGACGAAGTGGAGGTCGATGTAGAGACGATCGGACCAGTATCCGCCATAGTCGCTTTCGGGATCTTTGAACATATCATAGTAGGGGAAGTCCGGACCGTAGCAGTAGGCAAGTAGTTCATCCTTGAGCGCGATGTCGATCGTGCCGGCCTCAAGGTCGAAGTCGACGCTGAACCACTGGGCATTTTCTTCATAGAAGCCATACGCCGCATCGAGCCCGCCCTCTTCGTTCACCGTGAAGAGTTCATCGAACTGCATGCCAGTGACGCCATCCGAGATTTCGAAGCCTTCAAATAAGGCATCATAATCGTCACTATCAAGGATGGCTTGGACATCGGCATCGCCGTCGGCGACGCCTTCAAGGAACTTGAGGCCATCGGTGAACTCAATGTGGATGTCGAGCTCGCCATCAGAACCTTCTTCGCCTTCTTCGCGGGTGGTTTCGAACTTATCGATTTTGCCCGCCGGGACTTCCTCGCCCTTATAGGCGACGACACCGTGGTCGGCAGCCGCCCAAAGCGCGTCGAAGGAGAAGAGTTTCCCATTGAATTCGATGTTGGGGATCGAGGTATCGGGACCCCAGTTCAAGGTCATACCCGAGGAGTTGTCGCTCTTAAGGACTTCTAAGAAGTTGAGCGGGTCGAGGGCGTTGCCGTTGATGGAGCCGAAGCCAAGGTCGAATTGACCGGTCATCAAATGCTTGTAGTAGACATCGGACCAAAGGGCGCCGGCCTGTTGGGTGACCTCAAGGGTCAAGCCGTTGGCCTTGGCTTTGCTGGCGGAATTGAAGGCATCTTGGATATAACCAGCGATCTCGTTGCCCATCGTTTTAATCTGGGAGTTGTACATCCAGTAGATATCGATAGTGAGTTTCTGGTTCTTCTTAATGCTTCCATCAGCGAGCATCTCCTCAATCGCGGTGTCGAAGGCCGCCTGGGAAAGCGGGAGGGAGAAGCCACCGGTCTCAACGGTGTCGCCCCAGAAATCGCTCAAGGCAGCGGCGTGTTCCGGAGTGTTGTTGTACGCGATGCCGTTTTCAGGATCGGAGAGGTAGGCCGAGGCGAAGTAGTTGATGGAGGACGGGAAGCCGCGCTTGCCACCAAACGTGTTGCGATCGATGGAATAGAAGAGACCTTTGATGAAGGAATCGTTGCTCATCCACGGCTTGACGTCATAGTAGTCTTCGCGAGCGGTTTGGGAGATGTAGCCGTTTTCACCGAACTTCGCTTCCCATTCAGCTTGGGTGCAGGTGTTGAGGTTGAGCTTCCAAACGGAACTGCCGGTCGTCTGCCTGGCGCGTGGGTCATCCTTATATTCATCGAAGTAATCTAGCGGAATGCTGCAGGAATCGATGTTGCCGGCGATGAACTCTTTCATCAAGAGGTTCTCATCGCTGCCAATACCAGGATAGAACTTGGTGTAGAGGCCGGGGATGCGATAGATGTCTTGATATTCTTCGCCAGTCGCCCAGTTGTATTCCTTCCAAGAGGCATTGCGCTCATAGACGATGCTGGTGTCGGGACTCCAAGACTTGAGGTAGTACGGGCCGACGGAAACGGAGTTGTCGACGGGGCTCAAGGTCTTGTCGCTATTGAAGGATTCATAGGCTTTCGGGTTGGCCCCATCATTCGTGACCAAGTTCCAGAAAGCCATCGGGATCGGGCTATAAAGCGTGGAGCTCAAGCCGTACATGGCATAGAAGCGGTTGGCCGGGGCGAGCAAGGTGAATTCTAGGTAATCGCCAGTCTCGTCGGTGCCGGATTTGATGCCGACGTTTTTCCAAAGGTCTTCATCGAAGCCGGCGCTGGAACCGTTATAGAAGGCAGCGGCGCCTTTGATGCCGTATTTGCCTTTTTGGTTGGCGAGCTCAGAACCGCGGAAGAAGCCATTCTTCTTGGTGAGCATGATCTTGAACGGGGTGACATAGTCTTCAAGGGCGACATAGGTGCCATCGAAGGCTTTGCGCGCCGCGTCGCTGGAATTGTTGCGGAACTGAACGCCGCCAGTCTCGCCGGTACGGACGTAGATACGCCAGGTGTCGGAGACTTCGTTCGGGTCGGTCGCTTCGCTGGCGGTGCCGTTTTTGACGATGTAAGGACGATCCTTGTTGGAGAGGACGCCATACCAGTCATAGCCGTTCTTCGCGGCGTTCATCTTCGTGCCGAAGTAGGAGGCGGTCATGGAGTCGCGGATGTCGCCGACCTGAGCGTCCTTGGAGTTCCAATAGAGCGCGGTGTGCGGGTCGGTGGAATCGGTCTGGTGATAGAAGGTCGGGTTGATCTGACCGTTTTCACCGGGAAGGGTGCCGTTGAGGTAGCCTTCGCGAAGAGTGCCGAAGCCGTAGCCAGGGATGTATTTTTCAACACCCTTGACGATACGCGAGGCATAGATCCCGAAGCCGCCATTCTCATATAGCGGCAAGCCGGTGACGGCGTTGTCGACGGCAAACTTCTCGAGCTTGCCAAGGATCTGGGTGCGGGTAGCCATATCCGCGGTGACAAAGTCAGCAGCGACGGTTGCGCCCTGCGGGCCGGTGGATTCGGAAGTGCTGGTCCCGGAGCTGTCGGTGCTGGGTTTGGGTTTGTTGCTACCGCAGCCGGTAAGCGCCAAAACGCCCAAAGCGGCATAGATTGCAACAAGGCTCATTGTTCTTTTCATGTAAAGAACCTCCTTATTCATGTTTCCTACCCCGATTGCAAAAGAATTCGAGGTCTAGGATAGCGTTAATTTATGGGGCATACATTCCTTGTCAATAATATTTTTCATGAAAACAAACTAGCTTTTTCCACCATTTTTCCCGCCAATTTTTTATTCATTATATGTTTATCGTGCGCGTATAATGCGCGCGTTCGCGTGGCATACAGGCTCTTGCGAAAAGAAAAGGCCTAATGGTGTAAGCGCTTTCACTTTTTTGGCCCGTTTTTCGATGGTTTATAGGATGCCGGGGGCTCCGGCTTTGTAAGCGGAGGAGTTCACCACGCCGCCTAAGGTGTTCTTGATATAGTCGAAGGTCAGGTCGACCGGATAGGTTTCATAGACATCGCCGAAACGGTCCGCGCCAGTGTTGAGC
>OCTW011486117.1_pt1 | contig 10811 bp, 8 predicted proteins | sample 1539671 | NCBI WGS metagenome assembly OCTW01 (sample SAMN02144230, study PRJEB22623) | gut metagenome | biome: sheep rumen | host: Ovis aries | place: New Zealand | reverse complement strand
CGGAAAGACAGATATATTCCTCCGCTTCGAAAGGATTGTTATAAGAATAAAGCTCTTCCACGTCCGCTGCCGTTACTCGTTTCGGTTTCGGAAACACAACGCGCGCCGGAACGGTGCGAAGAGTCGCAAACTGAGAAGGGATCCCTACGAAAAGTTCTTTCGTTTTGCCTCCTGCGGTTTCGATCCTTTCGAGCAATTTCGAAAAAGTCGGGAACAATTCGTCCGGCCGAAGCCATTCCCCGTCCATATAACCGCTGTAATCCATTTCGAAAGAATTCTTAACGGCGAAATTTTCGTCCGAAAGCTTCTCCGCCCGATAAGCGCAAATGCTTTTGGATCCGATATCGATTACGGTAACGTCGGATAATTTGGACATACTCCCCCTCTTCTTAATAATTATAGAGTAAATAAATTATAAAGTCAATAAGTCGGGAAGAATATATAAAACGAAAAATGCTCGAATCAGTCTAAATCTTCCATCCATTTATAGGCGATCGTGGAAGAATTTTTATCAAGGGCGATATACCCTTTCGTTAGGTCTTTTTCTACTTGATCGGAAGTATAAACGAACGTACACATATAAAGCTGTTCGTAAACGCCGATGGAAAGAGATGTGTCGAGAACGAGGGTAACGCCCGTATTCGTTTCGATAAGCGCCAAAAGGGAATTTTCCTCGGATCGAATGGAAATACGCTTGAAGAAAGTTAAGAAACTTGCGCCCGAAAGATCGAGGGAAGGATCTTCCGCCGCTTGCGCAATATTCCGCAAAAGAACACCCTTCGGATCGCTATCGTAATCAAGGGTCGTTCCTTTAAGCGAGCGCACGCCTTCTTCGGGAATGGAGAACGTATAGCCTTCGATCTTCGTCGCACCGGAAGAAAGATGCTCTTCGAGGGAAATAACGTCTAAAACTTTAAGAGAGGAATCCGCGATGACAGCGCAAGTCGAATCTTCGGCTAAAATAGACATAATTGCCGTCCGAACGGTTACTTTGATCACGATTTTATCCGGGAATTTACGAACGACGTCCAAAACCCGAACGTAAGGATTTTCCTTCTCGACCGAAGATATGATCTTCGATTTATTGATGGAAACGATACTTTTTCCGATTTTCAAACCGGAAGAAGAAATAATGTCATCTTCACTTATGATCTCGGAAGCAACCGCGCTCTCCACCGATATGTTTCGAACGACGAACACGGCGCACGCCAATAATACCACCGTTAAAACGATGAAAATAATGGCGATGAATATTCCGATGATCACGTTGCTTTTTTTCATTGCAATCTTTTTATATCCGCTCCGAAATCGTTCATTATATCTTCGATTCTCTCATATCCGCGATCGATATGCCGAGCGTTCTCGATCGTCGTATAGCCTTCCGCTTTCATTCCGGCGATAACGAGAGCGGCTCCCCCTCTGAGATCCCCCGCCGAAACCGCGGCTCCTTCAAGATCTTTTACGCCTCGAACGATCGCAGTTCGATCTTTCACCGTAATTCGCGCGCCCATTTTTATCAGTTCGCGAACGATACGGAAGCGCGTTTCGAATATATTTTCCACGATCACGCCCGTTCCTTCCGAAACAGCCATCAAAGTCATCATAGGCGATTGCAGGTCGGTCGGAAAGCCGGGATAAGGTTGCGTTTCGAGTTTATCGAAGTTTCTACCTCTTCGCTCTGCTATCAACGTAATTTTATCACTTCGAACGTCGAGAACGCAAGAGCTTTTACTCAATTTGAAAAGCAAAGGCTCAATGTGTTCGGGCTGAGAGTCGAAAAGAGAGATTTTTCCGCCGCAAGTTGCCGCGGCGATCAGCAACGTACCGGCAACGATCCTATCGGGTATGGGTCTGTAATGGCAGCCGTGCAATTCTTTTACTCCGTCGATTACGATCGTACTTCCGCCGGCTCCGCTGACCTTACCGCCCATTGCGTTTATAAAATTTTGAAGGTCCGTTATTTCGGGTTCTTTTGCCGCGTTTCGAATACGCGTTCGCCCCTTGGCAAGCGAAGCGACCATCATCAGATTTTCCGTTGCCCCTACACTCGGAAAATCCAGCATAATATCAGCCCCTTTCAGGCGCGTGGCGTCGCAGTAGATGACTCCGTGGCTTTCTTCCACCGCGATCCCCATTTCCTGCAAGCCCTTGATATGTATATCGAGCGGCCTGACGCCTATATCGCATCCGCCGGGATACGCAACGGCGGCTTTTCCGATCCGAGCGAGAACCGGCCCCAATAAAAAAACGGACGACCGAAGCTCTTTCGCAAGCTCGGTCGGAACGCTGAATCGCAGCGGCTCTTTGCTTTCGATCTCGATCACGCTCTCCTCAAAAGATACATTCGCACCGAGCGAACGCATGATTTTGAGCATATTGTTTATATCCGTTATATTCGGAACGTTTTCGATTTCGCATTTTTCATTCGTCAGCAAACTTGCCGCAATGATAGGCAATACCGCGTTTTTCGCGGCTTTTACGCGATACTCTCCTCTTAACGAAGAGCCGCCTTTGATCAACAATTTTGACATACTTCATCTCCGAAAACCAATGATACTACATTTTATGGTTATCCGAATAAAAGTTGCCACCTTTCCGATTGACGGCAAGAAGAACGCCGACTGCCGACATAAAACTGACAAGCGAACTGCCTCCCGCGCTGACGAATGGAAGCGGAAGCCCCGTAGGTGGAATACAGCCCGTAACGACGGCAAGGTTCACCGTTGTTTGAACGGCGATCACGGACGTAATCCCCGCCGCAAGGAGCGAATCGTAGCGATCCCGCGCTTTCACCGCGGTCAAAAAACCGTAATAGACGAGAGTTCCGAATGCCGCCATTACGAGGAGCGCTCCGAATAAACCGAGTTCTTCCCCGATCACGGAAAAGATAAAATCCGATTCGGCAAAAGGAAGAAACAGATATTTTTGTCGGCTTCCGAAAAGTCCTACTCCGAAAAAACCGCCGCGACAAAGCGCGTAATAAGACTGGATCAGCTGATATCCTTCCGCCTTTGGCGAAGCCCATGGATCCAAAAAGGCGGTCAATCTTTTCAAACGATACGGTTCGAGTATGATCAAAAGCGGGATCGCAAGCGCAAGCGGAAGTGCGAGGATCAAAAGCTTTTTGATCTCGATACCGCCGACTACCAGCATAAACAGCATAACGGATAGCACGCACATCGTAATGCTCATATTCGGTTCAAGCATGATCAAAACGCACATCGCCAAGCCCACTCCGCCCACGATCAGAAGATCGCGAAATCGGCGGATCCCTTTCTCGGAAATATAGGAAGATGCGAAGACGACGTATCCGAATTTTGCGATCTCGGAAGGCTGTATCGTCATAAAGCCGAGGTTGATCCATCGCCTCGCTCCGTAACTTTCAACGCCGACACCCGGGATAAAGATTATCAGGAGCAGCGCAAAGGAAACGGCGAGAATAACGTATCGCAATTTTTTAATTTTTCCCGGGTTTACTTTGGAAAGAGCGAACATCGCCGCCGTTCCGAGAAAAAGAGCGACGCCCTGCTTCTTTACATAATAAAACGCGTCACCGAAATTCTTTTTTGCAACGTAGCTGCTTGCGCTGTAAATCATAACAAGCCCAAAGAGAGAGATCCCGATCGTCAAAACGATCAACTTGATCGCAAGCAATCGGTATTCTCTTTGAGAGGGAGAGGAAGGGACGGAAGGTTGTTTTACCCTATCTTTTTTCAGAGCAAGAACCGTATTTTTCGAGTAATGCATTGAATACCTCCCCTCTTTCTTTATAACCGGAATAACGATCGAACGACGCCGAGGCAGGCGAAAACAGAAGGATCGGAAGAGGATCGTTTGCGAAATGCCGAACGCACGCTTCGAGATCCGTCATTAAAAAGCATATTTCGCGTTCTTTACACGATAACGCCGTATAAATATCCGTAGCATTTCCTCCCGTCAGGTAGATCCTCTTGATCCGATCCGGCAGTCCTGCGGCGAGACGCGCGTAATCTTCACCTTTATCGCTCCCGCCTAAGATCAAGGCTGCGCTGTCTGAAACGGCAGAACAAGCAAACAACGTTGCGTCCACGTTCGTCCCCTTGCTGTCGTTATACACTTTCGCGCCGAAATACTCTCCCACGAATTCATTTCTGAATGGCGGAAGCTCGACCGATCCATAGCAATCCAAAAAGCGCGGATCTACCCCCGAAACGGTGCAAGCAACGGAAAAAGCGCATAAGAAATCCGCGTCGTATGAGGCGCCGCGGGATTCTATCGGCAGATGAAAGCGCCCTGCGGAGCATTCGATTTCTCGTCCGCACAAACGAAAATTCGATTCTTTTCCGGACGCACTGTATCGCACTCCGCCCTTATAGTTCGACTGGATCGGATCGTCCGCGTTTACGACGGTCTTATGCGCTCTCGTGAGCAAAGAAAGTTTTATTTTTTGATAATTGTTCTTATCGTGATGGCGATCCAAATGATCTTCTCCGACGTTTGTCAATGCCGCGCATTCCGCGAAAAAAATTTCGCTTTGTTCGATTTGAAAGCTACTGATCTCGATTACGACAAAATCGTTTTTTCCGATCTTTCCGACTTTTGAAATAAACGGCACGCCGATATTCCCCAAAACATATGTCTTCCCCACTTTGGAAAGCATCGAACCGAGGATCGTACAAACGGACGTTTTTCCGTTCGTTCCGCTGACCGCAATGATTTTTTTACTCTTACAATTCAAAAAAGCAAGGTCGATCTCGGATAGGATCGGAATTCCCTTTTCTCGAAGGGAAGAAAGCAGCTTATGGCTTTTGGAGACTGCCGGGCTTACGACTGCAAAATCATAAGCAACGTCTTTTTCTCTCGGAGAAAGCGCAAGCCGATCGTCATACACGAAGGTCGAAGCTCCCTCTTTTTTCAAAAACGATTCTGCCGCCTTTCCGCTTTCACCGTATCCGATGATCAATACATTTTTATGTTCATAACGCATACATTCCAACCGCCACCGAGATTATGGCAAGCACGCCCATAATAAGAGTGACCGTGGAATAAATATTGCATATTTTCGCCTCACCGTACCCTTTTTTCTCCAAATGATGATGATACGGCGCCATCAAAAATATTCGTTTCCCATGCGTCAGCTTAAAATAACCTACTTGCAGTATAATTGTTATGCCTGACACAATGTACATTATTCCAACGAAAAGAATCAAAAACGGTTGTTTCGAAAATAAAGCGATCGCCGCGGACGCGCCGCCGAGGGCGAGCGAGCCGGTGTCTCCCATAAATATTTCGGCTTTGTTGGTATTAAATAAGAGAAACGCGAGAACGCCTCCGATCAAGCTGAAAACGAATACGAGAAGCGTTTCGTCTGCGCCTGACGTAAAAGCGTACATAAACAGAACGACGCCGAAAGTAAAAAGATAAACGAGACTGCAATTCGAAGCCAGTCCGTCCACTCCGTCCGTTAAGTTAACGCAATTGGATAAAGCAAGATAAATAAATGCAGCGAAGGGAATGTAAAACACGCCGAAATCTACTGCTTTTCCGTAAAAAGGAACATACACGGCACTACCGATCGAGTCACTCCGATAGGCATAGACCGCAACGATGAGAGCGATGGCAACTTGTCCGATTATTTTTTGATACGGTCGAAGCCCCATATTATCTTTCGTTTTTATTTTGATAAAATCGTCCAAAAAACCAAGAACGGCGAAGGACAGCATAACGAAAGATGCGATAAGCCCGATCGAAAGCCCTTTTCCGAAGCAAAAAGCAGCCGTCGTTAAAAGCGAAGGGATCAAAAAGATAAAGCCTCCGAAAGTCGGTGTTCCGGCTTTTTGGGCGTGTTGCGAAACGTACCCCAAAATCGGCTGTTTCGCTTTGAGTTTCTTTGCGGACGCTATAACGAGAGGCGCGAGAACCATTCCCGCAAAAAACGAGGTCAAAAGAGCGATGCATACGCTTATAAGCAATCCGAACGTATTCAATATAGCACCTACTTTCCTAATTGTTGGATAATTTCGAAATCGCTAAACGGTTTTTTTTCGCCTTTTCGATCGATATACGTTTCGTGCCCTTTCCCGGCAACGACGATCGTATCTCCCTTTTCCGAAAGCGCATACGCCCGTTCGATCGCTTCCGCTCTGTTCAGAACGATCTCATAAGAGGCGCCGTTCTCGATACCGGCCGCGATCTCACGCGCGATCTCCGACTCGTCTTCAAAACGAGGATTATCGTCCGTAACGATGACGTGCGAAGAGTATTCAGACGCAACTTTACCCATGATCGGGCGTTTTCCCTTATCTCGATTGCCTCCGCATCCGAACACGGTAAAAAGCTTTCCGGAATAGTTTTCTTTCGCGTCTTTCAAAAGGTTTTCAAGTCCGTCCGGCGTATGGGCGTAATCCACGATAAATCGACGCCCTTCCACGAATCGCATATCGTATCGACCCGGTACTATGCTTATTTTTTCAAGCGCTTTACGGATCGTGATCGGACGGATCCCCATATACATGGCCGTTGCCGTTGCCGCCATGACGTTATACACGTTAAATCTCCCGAACAACGGCGTACGGACGTTTATAATGCAATCGAAAGCGTTCATCGTAAAGGAAAGCCCGTTTTCGTTTTCTTGAATATCGATCGCGAAAACGTCTGCGGGATTGCGAATGCCATAGGTAATCGTCGGCACGAGGGGGTTTTCGAGCAATCTGACTCCGTAAGGATCGTCTGAGTTAACGACGGCGAGAGCCGTATTCGGATGACAAAAATACGAAAGCTTAACGTTTGCGTAAGTTTCCATATCCTTAAAAAAATCAAGATGATCTTGCGTAACGTTCGTTAAAATCCCGGCTTTTGCCTTGATCCCCGCAAGTTTATCATAATGAATCGCATGCGCGGATGCTTCCATAAAAACGTATTGAACGCCTTGCATCCGCATCGCCGATAAGTTATAGTGCAGCTCCATCGGATCGGGCGTCGTCAGAACCCCTTCTCTCCTTTCCCCGTCCACCGAGTAGCCGAGAGTTCCGATCGTGGCGGTTTTAAATCCGGCAGCGGAAAAGATAGAAGAAAGGATCTCCGTCGTTGAAGTTTTTCCATTCGTTCCCACGACCGTTACGATATTCATTTTTTCAGCAGGATTGTCGTAAAAATTTCCACATGCGACTGCAAGCGATTTTCTGACGTTTTTAACGACAAACAAGGGAAGCGAAGTCGGAATTTCCGATTCGGACACGATCGCGACCGCGCCCTTTTTCTCCGCCTCCGAAACAAACTCGTTTCCATCCGATCTCTCTCCTTTCAGGCAAAAGAAAACTTTACCGGACAATTCTTTTCGGCTGTCTATCTCGATCCCGAGAACGTTTACGTTCGTATAATTTTTTACTTTTATGACCTCAACGTTTGCAAGTAATGATTGTATTGTCATTTCAATCCTCCGATAGAGCGATCAAAGCGATCGCGTTTGAGCTGATAACGGCGCCTGCCTCCGGATACGCCGCGACGACGGTTCCTCCGCTTCCGCTGATTTCAAAATGAATGCCGAGTTTCGACAATGCTTTGATCGCGTTCCCTGCCGTTTCGCCCACCAAATTCGGCATCTCGAAATAGGTATGGGAAGCGACCTCTTCCGTAGGTCGGATCTCCTTATAAGAAAATATCCTCGAAAATATTTGACCCACGTACGGAGCGGCGACCAAACTTCCGTAATAACGGTATCCTTGCGGTTCGTCAACCATAAAATAAACGATATATTCCGGATCTTCCACCGTACTGAATCCGATAAAAGAAGACACATATTTTCCCGAGGCGATCGCCCCGTTCGCGTATTTTTGAGCAGTACCTGTTTTCCCTCCGATCGAATAACCCGGAACACCCGCGAGTTTTCCGCTTCCGAGCGAAACGACGTTTTTTAATAGTTTTCTGACCGTTGCGCTCGTTTCTTCCGTTATAACGTTTCTTTTTACAGATGGATAATTCCGGATCACCGTATTTCCTTCGGCGCCCGAGATCCCTTTCATTAAATAAGGCGTAACGAGATTCCCTCCGTTTACGGCTGCGGCAGTTGCCGCAATCAGTTGCAAAGGCGTGATCGCAATCGCTTGCCCAAATCCGATTCGAGCTGCGTCCACCGGTTTAACCGATTCTTTTTTTAATAGGATCGAAGACGTTTCACCCGCAAAATCGATTCCTGTTTTCGCACGCAAACCAAACGCCTCGAAGTAGGAATACATTCGCTCCACGCCGATCCGTTCCGCAAGCTCCATAAATACGCAGTTACAGCTGTTTTGCACTCCCTCCGCAAAAGTTTGACTCCCGTGTCCGATGGACTTCCAACATTTGATTCTTTTCCCGTCCACAACCTTTCCGCCTGCACAGTAAAATCGATCTTTTTCACTAACCACACCGAGGGAAAGCGCGATCGCAGTCGTCAAGATCTTAAAAGTGGATCCCGGCTCGTAAACGGACGTAATCGCGTTGAGTTTCATTTTCGCGAAAAGTGCGTTTACGTCACTCCTGTCTATGTGATTCAAATCAAATGAAGGCGCTTGCGCCATCGCTTCGATCGCACCCGTTTTCGCATTCATTACAACGCAGTTCGCACTCTTCGCATTATACTCGGAAAGAGCGGATTTTACGGCATTTTCAGCAAAAAACTGTATATAAGAATCGATGGTCAGATCAAGATTCAATCCATCCGTTGCCGGTATATATTTCAACTCGGAAGAGAGTTCTTTTCCTATAAGATCGGTTTCGGTAAGTTCCTTTCCGTCTTGCCCTCTCAAATACTCGTTGTAATATTCTTCGAGTCCGGCTTGCCCTTCTCCGTCCGCGTTTACAAACCCGAGGAGCTGAGACATATAATCTCCGTATTTATAATACCTTTCGATATCTCTTCCGAAATACATTCCGTCCGCACCGGAGGAAAGAAGCGCAAGCATTTCTTCTTTGGAGAGTTTCTTGGCAACGGTTATTTCCGAAACCCCTTTTTTGGATATTTTGCTTAAAATTTCGTCGTATTTTTTCCCTAAAACCTCTGCGATCGCGTTCGCTGTTTTTTCCACGGTAGTTGTTGCATTCGGGCGAACGTATAAAGTATACGTCGTATTGCATCCCGCGAGAACGATTCCGTTCGTATCGCGAATAGCGCCGCGAACGGCGGACAAAGGAACGTCGCGCGTCCACTGATCTAAAGCTCGCGCTTGTAAGGATCTGCCTTTGACGATCTGCAAATAAACGAGTTTACCGAACACGACTAAAAAAATAAAGGTTATCAGCATCATAATTGCGAATAACCTTCTTTTGATTGAAATTTGTGATATTAAATTCAAGAACCGTCAGCCTCCGAATGCACCGTTCAACCAGCTGCAAAACTTGTCGAAACCTTTTTCTTTTTCTTCGGTGCGTTGAATGCTTTCCGGTATTTCCACGAGGACGAGATCCCCGTTTTTCGTTAACACGTAATTTTCTCCGCCTGCTTTTTCTTCCGCTTCGCCTTCCGCGGCGCTGACTCCTTCTTTTTGCGTGTTTTCCGCGCTTGCCGAAACGCTCGTCGCCGTCATTTTGGAAGTTGTGATCGTTTTCGCCTTGAAATCAACGAGCGAGAGCGAAACGGCGAGAACGGCTACTAACGCCAGAACGAGATACGCAACCATAAACGGCATTCTCTTTCTGTTGAAAACTTTCTTTTCTTTCTTTTGCTCGGACGAATGCTTTCTATCCCACATTCTGTCGAAATTGTTGTCTGCGGGTTCCAAGGTCGAAGCATAAAAGTTATAGCGATTTTCATCTTGTCTTTCCAATCGACTTTTGCTTGCCTTGCGTTCGAGAGAATTCATCAGTCTGTCACGCTCTTGATCGGATGTCATCATTCTTTCGTTTTCGTAGCGCGCTTCCGAATATCGATCGTCACCGTAAGAAAAACGGCTCGAACGGGAATCTCCGTAAGCAGTTTCGGCTCTCGTATAGGTATCGTAACGGTTTGCCACTAACATCTTATTCTCTCCTTTTTTTCTTTATACCTTTTTTTCCGCAACGCGGAGTTTAGCGCTTTTCGCTCTTGAATTTACTTCCAATTCTCTTTTTGAAGCAACGATCGGTTTCCTTGTAACGATCTCTACTTCACTGACCTTTCCGCAGGTGCAGATCGGCGTCTTTGGCGGGCAAATGCAATCGAGTTCGGCATATTTCATTGCTTGCTTAACGATCCTATCTTCCAAGGAATGGAAAGTTATTACCGCGATCCTTCCGCCTTTTTTCAGCAATTTGATCCCTTTCAGAACCGCTTCGTACAAACCGGTGAGTTCCCCGTTTACTTCGATTCGGATCGCTTGAAACACCCTTTTCGCAGGATGAGATCCGCTATATCGAACCTTCGGAGGAATTGACTTTTCGATGATTCGAACGAGTTCCCCTGTCGTTTTCAGCGGCGATTTTTCTCGCGCCTTAACGATGTTGGAGGCTATTTTCCTTGCAAACGGTTCTTCTCCGTATTTGAAGAATATATCTACGAGGTCTTTCTCCGAATAGGAATTCAAAAGAGATTCCGCGGTCAAAGCCGATTCTTTATCCATTCGCATATCGAGCGGAGCGTCGAATCGATAGGAAAAGCCTCTTTCCGGCGTATCCAATTGATAGGACGAAACGCCAAGATCCATCAGTATTCCGTCTAACGGCTCTCCTTGCCAACTTTCCAAGACGTTTTTGAAATCGTCGTGAAAGTAAACGACGGAATCACCGAGAACGGATTTTGCGTATGAAAGCGCGTCCGAGTCTTTATCCACTGCGTACAGCTTACCGGTCGTTAATTTCGAAAGGATTTTGGAGCTATG
>OCTW011295389.1_pt1 | contig 10812 bp, 11 predicted proteins | sample 1539671 | NCBI WGS metagenome assembly OCTW01 (sample SAMN02144230, study PRJEB22623) | gut metagenome | biome: sheep rumen | host: Ovis aries | place: New Zealand | reverse complement strand
AGATCAAGCGGATTGATGTGGGAAGTTGAAGTTGCTGATATATATATTATCTCACCGCCGAGAGCCTGTACAAGTGGAGTATATTCCCTTTCAGGATCGAGAATGAGTATTTCGTCCGTAGTGGCTAATGCTGAAAAAAGCATTTCAAGTTTTGCCATAACAGATTTACCTCCGCCGGGAATACCGAAAATAAAAGCGTTAGGGTTGTCAAGTCTGCTCTTGTCAAAGAATATTACGTTCTTTGACATTTGGTTTACACCGTAGAATATACCGCCGTGATGAAGCAGTTCAACAGCATTGAACGGCATGAATCCTGCAACACTTTCGGATGAAAGTGTTCTTCTTGTCTGTAAATTGTTGCTTTTATCAAAACCACAGCTGTTTCCAATAGGCAGCAGACTTGAAAGAGCTACTTCCTGACGGTACGGAGCTGCTATTATTCCTACCTGATAACGTCTGAGGATGATCTGCAAAGCTTCTGTATTTTTTTTCAGTTCGTCATAGCTGTCAGCTGTCAGCATTACAAGGAACTGCGCTCTTATCATTTTTTGTCCTCTTGTCTGTATATCAGCAAGGAATTCCTGTGCGTGAGCTTCATCACGTTCAAGCTGAGTGCCAGCGATTGGATCAACGAATCCACCGTTAGCGGCTGATGCTACCTTACGTGTTTTAGCTATTTCTTCCTGTTTCATATCAGTGATCTTACGTCTGATAAGTGTTTCAGCTTCAGCTTTTTCTACAAAATCAAGATTTTCTGTTATTATCATATTCTGATTCATAGCCAGAATATCCTTATATATGGTATCAAGGATGGAATGACCGAAATCACGGAAGTATATACATCTTGCGTACTTATCGTTGAACATGAAGTAATCACGCTTGAACTCAAAGTAATCAGGGCAGCACTCCTGTTTTTCAGCCGTTAATTCAAGGTCTTTCATGTTGAATTCAGGAATATTTATATCAACTCCACGGAAGATATTTGTAAGTGTCCTTATTCTTTCATTCGCTGTCTGTATTCTGAACTGTGTTCCGAGTCTTTCCATTGCCGTAGCCATATGCATTTCAAGGCTGAAGAATTTTGAGCTTGCTGTATCAAAATCTGTAGCAATGACCGTTACGGTAATGTACCTGTCACAGCGCAGACCATTCTGACCTTCCATGACCTTTTCTTCGATCACCTTGTTCAGCTCATGGCGAAGATCATTGAATTCATCATCTGTATCAGGCAACAGAAGCTGTTCCTTGAAATTATCCTTGTTAATTTCTGTATTTACAAGTGATATCTGAACGCTTACCGATGAATCGAAACCGTTAAGGAAATCTATGAAAAGCTGAAGCTTTTCAGTCTGTCCGTTCTCCGATAAGCTGTTATAATTGATATCATCAACAAGATATGTTTTGGAATAAAGATTTGCTGTTTCTTTTCCGATTCTGACATTACTTCTGAGGAGCATTACATGATTACTTATGAACTTTTCATATGGTAATGTCTGTATTGTAGTCTTTTTTACCTTTCGCTGCTCTTTCTTCTTTTTTTCCTTTTTCTTACTCTCGGCAGCGATACGCTCTTTATCTAAGTCTTTGGCACTTCTGCTCAATTTTCATCGTCCTCCTCATCCTCGTTATCATCAGGCAAATATTCACCTTTTTCAATACGCTCTTTTCTGATCTTTTCAGCGACTATCTCTTCTGAAATAGAAGTCAGCGGATCAATGTCAGCGTTTTCATATGCTCTTTTCTGCGGAAAGAAGTTGAAAAGAATCCAATGTTTTACGTATTCCTCAAACTTCATATCCTGAACCTTTAAGAAACCATAGCCTGCGAACGGTGCAACAGAGAGTATGATCAGCCACATCAGAAGATCTTCTGATATTCTGCCTTTTCCTAATACACCAATTCCACCGCCTACAATAATAGCTCCTGCGACTGCTACGAACTGTCTTATGGATAATCCAAATATAAATTTACTTTTATATGCCTGGATTTCCGCAGGAATTTTTACTTCTATCATATATATTACCTCTCTGAAAGAAAAAGTTGATATTTGTATCAACCTTAACTAAATATCAAAAGTTGATACTTGTATCAACTTTTATGCTACACCGCAAATACTCTTTGCCCATGCACCTGACTTCAACACTCCAAGACCAAGTGACATAAATGCTACGAAATGCATGAAATGCACAGCAGACCATGAAGTTGTAGCTGTTGTATTACTGAGTCCCATATAATTTGTTACTCCACTATATACCGCAAACATGACGAGAATAACTGCTACTTGTATTACGACAGCAATATACTTCTTCAAGAAATTTTTGGCTACATCATGAGTCGTTTCTGATGCAAATGTTGCCATTGGCAGCGGAGCTAACAGAGTATATATGCAAAGTTCAAATGTTCGTCCTATCGTTATTACGAATATCATTATTGCCATTGCCTTGAATGCCAAGAAATACGGCATTTTAAGAAATTTTTCAAGTATAGGAATAAAAGGACGTTTAACCGGAGGAAGGGTATGCTGCATAAAAGGATCTAAATCGTAATTTCCACCTGTTAAAAAATTAGCATCCGGATAGAAAATATGGACAGCATCTTTAGAAATATTGTATTCATATGTGACTGTACTGCCTTTTACTTTATTAGCTGCCCATTGAAAAATACTGTCTCCTTTATCAGGCATAGTTATATGATACTGCACCATATCTGCTTGTGGTAGAAATTTGACAGTATCAACTTGCGGGTATGTGACGATATAGTTGAACGCAGCATATACGTGAGATATAATAACATCGCAATTTTGAACCACTTGCTTTATGACGATCACTTTTACAAGAAATATAAGGATGTTTTCCCATCTGCTTGCCCATTCGAAATTGGCAGATTTTCTGAAGAAATCAACCATGAGCAACATTGTTGCTACAACTAAAGCAACTGACATTGATGCTTTGTGTATCTGAAGTGCCATTGCTCTGACATTACCGCTTCTTGGTATTTTTGCCATAACACTATAGGGAGAAGTCGTTGCAAATTCCAACGCTTTACTTATAAGTGCATTTGTATCATTTGTTTCGTCTGTGATATCCTGATAAAGATCGGGCAATTCATATCCTCCCAATGAAGCATGAGCTGTAAAAGGCACATCAACCATTAATAACATGAACAATCCTATTATAAAGAACCATTTCAGTCGCTTCTGAAATTTTGCATCCATTGGATTTATACATCTTAGTGCTTTCATGATTACCTCCTTACAAGAATATTCCAATTGATGCTGATATCGCAGCTATAGTAGCTCCTGCGGTTATTGTTCGTGTAGCCAGGGCTTTTGCACCTGCATTATCATCCTTTACTGATAACATAAGCGAGACTCCACCAAACATCATTACCGCAGCTCCTGCACGTCTCGTCCATTTTCCGATAAATTTGACTATAGAACTAAACTCGTTATTTGCTGCCTGTGCTGTGTAGTTTGCAGGAATATTGAATATACTCATATCTCTGACAGCGACAGCTATCATGAATCCTGCAACCATTGTCATAAGTGCGGCAAATTGTTCCTTTGCATCATCAGACTTTATTGATATAGCTAATTTAACTGCACCAACAAAGGCGATCATGCTACCAATTCTCGCAATCCATGTTGAAAAAAAGGCAATATTATCTTTAAAAGCCTCAGCAGGCGTTGTAGCAGAGGGTTCATCAAAAACAGACATAGTTACAGAAAGCATATTCCTCATCAAGATTTGAAACATTGTTTTACCTCCTGTCTGAATACTTGAAAGGCACTGACTATGAGCCAGTGCCTTTATATGTACAGATGATTAACTGAATATATTGAACATACCGACACACTGGCATACTGCTGCTGCACCGAAGCCTGCGATGAATGTCATGATACCTCTCTGCTTGCCATCTGCATCATCATTCTTCATTGCGAGAAGAATAGATATAGCGCCAAAGAATCCAATAAGTAATCCGGCCCTCTTTACCCACTTTACTATAAAGTCAACAACGTTCTGGAATGCTGCATCTTCGCTACCATGAGCCATACCACCGTTCTGACCCTGACCCTGACCCTGATTCATCTTGAGATTCGGAACTGAAATAGCAGCAGTATTTTTAAGCGAAAATGCTGCGATTGGAGACATTGGAGCGGATATTGTTGCTGTTGCTGAAACAGATGCAACAGGAGTAACAGGTGTGATCTCAGCTGCACTTGCTGATGTTACAGTAAAGCAGCACATAATAGCCATTGTGATAACGGCTGACATCATAGCGATTGTTCTCTTAATTACATTTTTCATTTTAATTACCTCTTTCATTAATAATTTAAAATTCTTCGTCGGGAGAAAAAGAATATTCTTCCAAAGAACCATATTCATATGCCTGATCCGCAAACGCTTTCATTGTTTCGTCATTGAAATCGGCAGTATTAAGTTCTGCTCCCTTGATTGTTTCTGATCCCAGTTCAGCACTCTCAAAAATAACTGTTGGCTGTTCTGAGAATACGACTTCTTCAGTTACTTCCTCCTTTCTGCTGTGGGAAGTCGTATCTTCCACTTGTTTCTCATAGATATAAGCCTCCTTTTGCGGTGAAGCCTGTAAATCGATCGAATCAAACACACTCGTTGCAACCCCGAATCCGACTTCATCCCCTGATTTGTTATATACCTCAGAAACAGACAACAGCTGCTCCATAGCATCCTGTATTATCTGTTCCGTAGTATCGCAAGTAACTTCTTTAGACAGCTCTACAACAAATTTGCTGTCTAACTTCTTCTTTACACCGTCTGATGTTTTATTTTCTTTTATCAGATCGGTAACTTTTATTGAATGTACCTGGGAAATATCATAGTTGTTCTTATCATCATATTTTCCAGTGAATTTATAGTTTGGATGCTGCTCCAAAGGATATTTATGACAATAAAAAGGATTATGAGAACGCATCATAATAACGCAGCGATCTATTGGTATAGTCTGAACTTCGTTGATCTGCATCAGTTCTCTGCCAACTATGCTGTTATTCTCGGATGTGCTGGACTGTCTGCCCCTTGTACGATTAGCACTCTTGATATCAATAGTTTCTTTTCCGAGTGTTTCGGAAATTGACTTTAAGGTGCTTTCCTCTTTTCCACCGAGGAACATTGTAGTATCACAGTTTCCTGTGATTATTTCCCATGTTTTTTCGTATTTCGACTTTAACTGCCCTAAGTTCTGAACTATGATGTTGAGAGACACACCCATACTGCGGACAAAGGCAACTATCTTCTCGAAGTCTGGTATAGCTCCGATATTGGCAAATTCATCCATTATGCAACGTACCTTTATCGGCAGCTCTCCACCATATTTGAAGTTTGCTCTGTCAGATAAGGTATCAAATAACTGCTTGTACATCATAGCAGCGAGGAAGTTATATGTACCGTCCGTAGCTGATACTAAAATAAAAAGCGCAGTTTTTTCATCACCGAGCTTTTCGAGATTTATTGTATCTGTACAAGTCAGATTTTTGAGATTTTCAAGGTTATATACGAAAGTCTTTACATTTGCTGAGGAAAGAAAAGATTGACCTGTTTCTTCAGGAGCATTTCTTACTTCCTTGTAAAGTCTTACCGCAAGACAGTCTCCTTTACGTCTTTCAAGCTCGATAAAGTCCTTATCAAGCGGACACAGGAACCCTTGTGACCGTCTTTCATAATATTCATCATCACTTTCATCTTCATATCGATCCATAAAGAATCCATCAGGCTTCTGACTGCCTTTAGGCGGATACTGGAGCTTTCTCATTTTTTCCGTAACTGCAAAGAAATTCAGGTGCGAATGATCACGGGTAGATTCGATGATCTCACCGTTATCATCAAATTCAGCATTGTATTCGCTTTCCGAAAAAAGCAGAAATACGATAGCTTCAAGCATTGTCTTACCTTTTTGCGACCAGAAATCTTCCTTTTCACCGTCACCTTTGGTTGAAGAAAACAGTACATCAACCATTTTCAGGACATTATCCTCATTAAATTTCCCATTATGGTCAAATACATAATGAAAAGGATTATAGTTACTGGAGTGTTCCATCTGGATCGTATTGAATACGACAACTCGGTATCCTGCCTGTTCAAGCATCTTTCCTGTAGCCTGTAGTATCTCGCCTTTCGGGTCTGTCACTACATAGCTTGTATTGAGCTGCATTATATTCGGAAGTGCGTAAAATCGGGTCTTTCCTGCACCTGAGCCACCGATTATAAGGCTATTGTGATTCAATAGATGCTGCTTTGCATCAAGAGACAGCTTAACTTCCTTTGAAAAAAGGATATTGTTGTCTATCATTACTCCGACAAAATTGCCGTTTTCATCGAAAACTCTTTTACCGTCCTTATCTCTGATTGGGAAGAACTCTGCTTTTCGCTTGTCAGCAAGAGCTTGTATTTCAGCATTATCGCCCCATTGAGCCGAACCGTGTTCCACCCCTTTGCGGTGAAACCTTTTCGTATCAGATGTTACTTTATATGCTGCGAAAAGTCCGACAACAACTATCGCCAAGAATGCAACCTTCAAAGCATATCCGCCTGTAGTCAGACTGTGGAAGATAAGCGCCTTATCAGCTGAAACTTTATTCATTGCAGTTTCAAACTTTGACATATCCATTTTTCCGTTTTTAGTGACACATAAGTCAAGAGCAGCTCCGAGTGTAGCAGCAATAGCGAGAATGATAACAGCGAAGGTTGCATATATCATATATGTCAAGGAGTCTGTCTTTTTCGGCATTGCTGCGGATTTGTTATCTTTCTTAGACATTATCTTCCCCCTATGCCGCCGCTTGATGCTGAAGAAGCGTTTTTGTTGAAGTTGATATTTGTATCAACTTTGTTGTCAGTCCTCTCAGCGAATGGAATATACTCAGAAGGTTTGATATCCTGTGGTAACTCCCAATGGTTTTTGCTTATTTTATCGAGCAGATAATCAGCATCCCTTCTTGTAAGGTTTTCTGTGTCAAATCCAAACTCTATCAGTTTAGATTCCTGATTAAATGTCATATCAGTTGTGCCACTGTCTATTGCTGCTTCTGCTGTTTCTTCATCAACACCGAATGTATTCATGACTTCTTTCTTTGCTTTTTCAGTATCGCTAAGATTTACAGTTGCCGATTTACCGCCGAATGTCACATCCATTTCGGCTGTAGCAGATCTCGGAATATCTGAGTCAAAGAACTTCTCAGCTCTGACTTGCTCTATTTCAACTATCTGTTCAGCATTTTGCGATTCAGCCTTAGAATATACTATTTCAGCCATTTCAGATGCTACTGTATCAGATACTCCCTGATTTATATATACAGCTTTGATTTCTTCAAGAGCTGTAGGCTTATCTGAAAAAGAAATTTCCAATGACTGTGTATTGGAAGTCGAAATATCATTTCCGTTTGCATCTTTTTCGTCATATGAAGCAACTGATTTGAGAGTGAAGTCTCCCGGGCCTGTTCTGACAATTGTATTCTTGATATTACCAACAGGGAGAGATCTTGATATGATGTTTCCATCATCATCGAGTCTGCGGAGATTTTTCATCTGCTCAGGAGTAAAGTCAGACTGAGTAAACTCTCTGCTGTATGACTTATGAACCGCTTCTTCAGCATTATAAAAATTAGCAACGCTTCTGCACTTAGCAATAAGTGCATTAAGAGTTGCTTTATCTGTTATATTCAGTTCTTCCCTGAGAATCTTCTTCATACTTCGATTACTCTGTTTCTCAGGACGGAGAACAGCATAGTTACCACTTTTATCCATGAACGCAAGCCTTGTGATTTCATCGGTTTTAGGCTTCACTCGCAGACAGGTGTATGGTGTACACAATACATCTTCGCCTTTGACGTGAATATTGTTCTGGATCTTTGAGAACTGCTTCTGAATGTTATCGGCAAAGAATTCTTTACGTTCTTCACCTTCAAGCTGTTCTGCCCCGAATCTTGCACATAGCATTTCAGCTTTTGTATTATCAAAGTTAAATGTCTTTTGTATATCATTTAATAGCGTACTATGCGTATCACCTTTGTTATACACGACCGTGTGACCGTTTTTGTCGCTGATCGTGTTACCATCGATTTTGATATCTTTTACGACTTCGTTATGCTTTCTTAGGTATTCTCCGTGTGCAATGCGAACAGCCTGTTCATCTTCTTTTCTGTATATACAAAATGTTCTGCCGTCCTTCGTTGTTCCGAACTGTGCGCCGAGGTTAAAACGGTTTAGTTCAGTGCTTATAAAAGGCATTTCCCATTTCTGACAAAGAAAATTATGATAAGCTTTATCAGGTTTCGCTATTTTGTTTTCAATCAGCTCTGTACATATCTGCTGATATACTTTTGTGTCACACTCACGGAGCATAGCATAGTTCATGCCGTTGACCTCGTTGAATGCAACAGGTATGCCATATTCCTTTGCCTTACTTGTTATGAATTTTTTATCCAACTCATTGATACCATCTTTGATAGGGACTATCGAGTTAAAAGTCTCTTTGGCATTCTTTACAAGCTTATTAGCTGAAACTTCACCGCTTTTAATGCCTGTCATATCACTTGATGATATGCCGTATTCAGCTTTTAACTTCATATCGGTGATCTTCTTCTCGTTTTCAAGCCTGTTATTTTCTCTTTTCTTTTCAAAAAGATATTGAAGAAGCTTGCCAATGATATCTATTGTTTTTACAGTCAGATCTATGGCTGCTCCAGCCGCTTTTTCTCCTACATTTAATGAAGCTCCTGCAAGCTCGTCACCCATGCTCATAATATCACTCCTCCAGAAAAAAGAAAAAAGTTGATATTTGTATCAACTTTTTCTGATTTATTCGTTTTCGTATTCGTTGAATTCTATTGTTAATGCTCTCATTATCTCAATTACAAGTTCTTTTGGTGTTAAAGCCATGAATATTTCATATGGTATGGTATAGGAAAACAACCCTTCGCCAAAGAAGGATACATAATCATGTTCGTTGTCTCCTGAAATTCCCCAGTGTCGAAAAACGTTTCTATTGATTTGTTTTTCTACTTTCTTTATTCCATCTTCAACATATTGTATTTTCAATCTGAATTGTTGCTCTTGTTCTTTTGATATTTTCATATCTTATCCACTCCTCTCGGGGCGAAAAGTTGATATTTGTATCAACTTTTTATTGTGGTCTGCTATATCCTATCATCAAGGCTCTGGTTACTCCAATAACAATTCGTTGCTCTGGAATAGTCATGAACATTGTTAAAGGTATAGTATAATTTGTACCAGTCTGTCCGAAAAAGTCGATACGATTACTTTTATAGCTATCCTCACTGTAGTAATCTTCCTCAATGAATCGTGACGAAGCTAATACCTTAATGTTGTTTTCTCTTTCATACTGATAAATAGCGCTTTTAACTTTGCTAAACTTCGCATTTGCTGCACTTCGCTGCTCGTCAGTCAATGTTCTTCGTATTGTGTACTTAACTTCTTTCTTTTTGAACAGATCTCTGATGCCCATACTTCAATCCTCCTTTTCTAAAGTTGATATTTGTATCAACTTTTGGCTTTGTTGTTTATAAGCACTCTACGAAACGTACCGAATCGCTCCGGTACGCTTGAACAATGCTTATCAGATCATTTCCTCAGTAAGTATTTCCTCAAAATCCGAAAGAATAGTGTCATTCTCAGCTACTGGAGAATCGCTGCTGTTATTAGTGTTTCCTCCTGCGAATCTGGCTTCTGCGACTTTTATATATGTTTCGTAGTGCTTCTGACCTTCCTTTTCATATGTTCGTGATTTGAGTTTACCATCAATCAGGATAGGCTGTCCTTTTTTAAAATAACGTGTTACGAACTCTGCGGTCTGTCTCCATGCAACACAAGTAATGAAGTCAACATCTCTTGAACCGTCCTTGTTCTTGTAGTCCTCCTGAACTGCAACAGAGAATCGACAATTAGAGATTCCACTTTCTGTCTGACGAAGTTCTGGATCTGATACCATACGTCCCATTATGATTGCTTTGTTGTACATTTTTAATCCTCCGTTTCATTTATTATAAAGTTGATATTTGTATCAACTTTTTGTTTTGCTATGACCATTCATTATGTGAATACCATTCACTAACTCTCTCAGGCTCTACGTAAATAGTATCAGCGTAATACAATTTGCTGCTTACTCGTAGACTTAAAACAGCGTAATATCCTTCTTTACCTATCGAGACCAATTTCTGAAATAAACCATGAGGTACAACATATTCGATTCCTCTGAAAATGTATTTGTATCCGTATTTATCATACAGAATATCACCAATATTACATATCTTGCCTTCATGATCGTATAATTGTAATTTTTCCTCATTCATTTTTCTCTTACTCCTTTTCTTCACCTATTTGTACTAATTTGCAGATACACGATAGCTCCTTTTTAGTTGATACAAGTATCAACTTTCATATTAATCGTCGTAAAAGGAGAATATCTCATCAACGGTAGTACCGAAAAGCTTTGCTATATCCATAGCCAGTTTAAGTGATGGATTGCACTGTCCCTTTTCGAGACGGCTTATAGTCTCACGGCTCACACTCACTTTTTGGGCAAGTTCATCCTGTTTCATATTGTATTTAGCTCGGTACTCTTTTAATCTGGTTTTCAGTACACCCATCAGTATCCCTCCTCATAAAAAGTTGATATTTGTATCAACTTTTTTAGGATGCTCCACAAGCCAGTTTATAACATCCTCCTCAGACTTAAAGTAGTCGTAAGGGCTGTATAAGTCAGCATGGCAAGTTTTTCCGTACATTTGGAAAGATTCTGTACCGACAACAGTTATAAAAC
>OCTW011615204.1_pt1 | contig 10813 bp, 8 predicted proteins | sample 1539671 | NCBI WGS metagenome assembly OCTW01 (sample SAMN02144230, study PRJEB22623) | gut metagenome | biome: sheep rumen | host: Ovis aries | place: New Zealand | reverse complement strand
TTCTGCCTGGGCTACGGTGTGGCGATGCTGATCAACTTCCTGTACCTGTTGTCGTTGGGCCGCATCACGTTCCGCATCGACTGGGGCTTCATCAGCCGTCGGCGGCTGAAGGAGATGATGCTCTACACGCTGTTTATGACCGCCACGGTGCTGGCGGGCAACATACCGCTGATCAACTCGCTCTTCCTCGGCGCGCATACGGGCCTGGCCCTGACGGGCGTCTACACAATTGCGTTCTACATTGCCAACATCGTCGAGGTGCCCTACCGTTCGCTGGGGGCCATCTCGCGGCCGCTGGTGTCGCAGGCCGTGCGCGACGCCAACTGGGACGAGGTGAACCGGCTGGGACAGAAGGTGTCGCTGCACCAGTTTCTGGTCAGTGCGCTGATATTCTTCTTTATATGGATCAACCTTGAGCCGCTGTTTGCCGTCATTCCGCACGGCGAGGAGTACGCCGGCGGAATGGGGGTTGTCTTCATCCTGGGCCTGGCCAAGATTGTCAACTCGTCGCTCTCCATCGGCACCGACATCCTCAACTACTCGCGCCTCTACCCCTTCTCGCTGCTGTTCATAGCGCTGCTGACGGCGTCGGCCATCATCCTGAACAACAGCCTTATACCCCTGTGGGGCATCAACGGCGCGGCCAGTGCCACGCTGTTTTCATACGTTCTCTACTTCCTCTGCCTACTGCTGTTTGTCGGCGGCAAGCTGCGCGTAGGCCTTTTCTGCCGCAAGCACACCGGGGTGCTGGTGCTGATGCTGGCACTGTTTGGCCTCGACTGGCTGTGGAGCCGGCTGCTGACGCCGCTGTTTGCACCGCTGCCCGCGATGGCCGCCCTGCTGGCCGATGCCGTGCTGAAGAGTGCTGCTATGCTGGCCGTCAGCCTGTTGGCGCTGCGGCGGATGCACGTGTCGGACGATGTCGACGCGCTGCTGGGACGCCTGACGCTACGACGCAAGGGCGTCAGCGGCGAATAGGGGCGTCGCTTTCTATCGATTCAATGATATTCAGGTAGTTCTGATAGCGTTCAGGACTGATTTCGCCGTTTTCGACGGCCTCCTTGACGGCGCAGCCGGGCTCGTGGCGGTGGGTGCAGGTGGCAAAGCGGCAGTCCTGCAGGCGCGACCGCATCTCGGGGAAGAAGTGCGACAGCTCCCAGGGCTGGAAATCGACCATACCGAACTCCTTGATGCCGGGGGTGTCGATGAGGAAGGCGGAAAGCGGAAAGCGGAAAGCGGAAAACGATGGGTTTTGGCTTTCTTCTGACGGGATTTCCTTGCTGTCGAGCTTTATCGGGAATATTTCGGCAAAGGTGGTGGTGTGGGTGCCTTTGAGCGACCATTCGCTGATTTCGCCGGTGCGCAGCTGCAGCGAGGGGTCGATGGCGTTGAGCAGGGCCGACTTGCCCACGCCGCTGTGGCCGCTGAAGAGGCACGTCTTGCCTGCGATGAGCTCTTTGACGGCGTCAATACCCGTCCCTTTCAGGGCCGAAACCTCGTAGACGGGATAGCCCGCCGAGGTGTATATCGCCTTGATTTCGCCCAGCATCTGCCAAAGTTCGTCGTCGTAGAGGTCGCACTTGTTGAAGATGATTACGGCCGGAATGTGGTAGGCCTCGGCGGTGACCAGCAGGCGGTCGATGAAGCCCGTCGAGGTGCGCGGCAGGCCCAGCGTGGCCACAAGGCAGAGCAGGTCGATGTTGGCGGCGATGACGTGGGTCTGCTTGCTGAGCTTGGTCGAGCGGCGGACGATGTAGTTGCGGCGGTCTTCGATGTCGGTAATCATCCCCGTGCCGTCGTCGAGCGGCTGGAATGCGACGCGGTCGCCAACGGCGATGGGATTGGTCTGCTTGCTGCCGCGAATGCGGAAATTGCCCCTCAGACGGCACTCCACAACCGAGCCGTCGGCCAGCAGGACGTTATACCAACTGCCTGTGGTTCTTACTACTAACCCTCTATTTTCAGTCGCGTCTGACATTCTTTATGCAAATGGTTTCCGATTGCAAAAGTAACATTTTTTTTACAAAGTTCGCCCCCTCGGCCGCCAATACAAAAAAAAATCGTACTTTTGCATTGCCAATTCCGTACGTTTTATGAAGCGATTTCTGTTATTTTCAATAGCTGTCATATCTTTTTGGGGAACGCTCGCCGCCCAGCCTCGCGACATAAGCCGGCTGGACATCCGCCCCGGCGACCTGCTCTTTTTCCGCGACACCGCGGGAATGGGGTCGGCCGTGAAGGAAAGCACCGGCGAATACACGCACGTGGCAATAGTGGAGACGGTAGGCGACTCGGTATGGGTTGTCGACGCCACTCGGCGTCGCGGGGTGAGCCGCCACACCATTGAATGCCAACCCGGCGACAGCGATTTCCCTGACGTTTATAGAATTGAAGGTCCTAACATCAGCATCGAGGCGACGCTCGAAAGGGCACGCTCGTTCATCGGCCGGCCATACGACAACGCCTTCGAGCCAGGGACCGAAGCCCTCTACTGCTCGGAGCTTGTGTACGAATGCTATATGCGCGATTTTTCGGACAAAAAAGGGGAACACCTGTTCGAGGCCAAACCGATGAACTGGCGAGACAAAGACGGGAATATGCCACAGTATTGGATTGACCACTTCGCGGGGCTCGGCAAGCCCATCCCCGAGGGCGCGCCAGGCACCAACCCCACCGACCTGTCGCGGTCGAAATTCCTGCAGAAAAAAACCGACTACAGATGATGAAAAAAAGATTGACGATATTGCTCATTTTGACCGTTGGCATCGCCGCCTTTGCCAAGGGGCAGGACTTCTGGGACGACCTGAAGACAATGCAGGTGGGCAAAGTGGCACCCCACGCCGACATCGTTCCCCGCAATTCGGCCTGGGTGATGAACCTCAACGGCGTTTGGCCGTTCCTTTTCTACGAGCGCGCCGAGTATGTGCATCGCGGCCTGGAGCGCGGCGGCAGCAAAATGACGGATTTCAGCCCCGACCAGGACTTGAGCCGCTGGGACTCGATAAGGGTACCAGGCAATCTTGAGCTGCAGGGCTACGGCACGGCGGTCTACGTCAATATGAAGAACGAGTTCCCGAGCAATCCGCCCCGCGCTCCGCGGGCCTACAACCCCACGGGTGTCTATGCCCGCGATGTGGAGGTGCCCGACGAGTGGCTGGACCGCAGCATCTTTTTCCGCATCGGGGCCGCCTCGTCGGCCGTGGAGCTCTACGTCAACGGCGAGTTCGTCGGCTACAGCGAGGACTCGAAGACGCCTGCGGAATGGAACATCAGCCACCAGGTGCATCGCGGCAAGAACCGCATCTGCATCATCCTGCACCGCTGGAGCGACGGCAGCTACCTGGAATGTCAGGATATGTGGCGAATGAGCGGCATCACGCGAGACGTGACGATGTACTGCCTGCCGCTGGACCACATCGAGAACTACCGAATCAACGCCCTTCTCGACACAGCCGACTATTCGACAGGCCAACTCCAGCTGGCCATTGGCGCTGTCTCTGGCGACATTTACCGCTTCCCCAGCCGTCCGCCATTCAAGGGACGGATAGCGGTTTCGCTGGCCGACTCGGCGACGAGGCTGTTCGACAGCATCGTGGACTTTTCTCTTCCCGTGACATTTTTCAGCACTCGGGTCGGCAAGGTCCGGCCCTGGACGGCGGAGACGCCCAACCTCTACACCCTGCGCCTGAAACTTCTCGACGAGAAGGGCGAAACGCTGCAGACAATTGAAAAGCCGATAGGTTTCCGCACGGTCGAAATCAAGGGCGGCCTGCTGTGCGTCAACGGCAAGGCGGTGACCATCAAGGGCGTGAACCGCCACGAGCACAACGCGCAGACCGGCCACGTGGTGAGCAGGGAGCAGATGGAGCGCGACATCCGGCTGATGAAGGAGAACAACATCAACGCCGTGCGCACCAGCCACTACCCCGACGACGAATACTGGTACGAGCTGTGCGACCGCTACGGCATCTATGTGTGGGACGAGGCCAACAACGAGAGCCACGCGCAGGGCTACGGCGAGCACAGCCTGGCCAAGAAAGCAGAATGGACCAAGCCGATATGGTACCGCGTCAACAATATGGTGCAGCGCGACCGCAACCATCCGTCGGTCATCGTCTGGTCGCTGGGCAACGAGTGCGGCAACGGCATCTGCTTCGAGGAGGCCTACCGCCGCCTGAAGGCGAACGACAAGACGCGCCCCGTGGTCTACGAGCGCGCCGAGCTGGACTGGAACACCGACATCGTGGGCATTATGTACCCCGGCTTTGATTTTCTCGGTGCCTACGGCCGGCGGATGGAAAGGCTGGCGGCAGTGGGACACCAGGACAGCATACGCCCATACATTATGGTAGAATACTGCCACGCGATGGGCAACAGCCTCGGCGGCCTGAGCGACTACTGGGACACGATCCGCAAGTATCCCCACCTGCAGGGCGGCTTCATCTGGGACTGGCAGGACCAGGGACTGCACAAGGGCAGCAAGGTGCTTTCCAAGAGCCCTAAACAGATTGCCCTCGGTGGCGACCTTGGAAGCCTGTACGGCATCGAGGACGACGGCGACTTCTGCGCCAACGGCATCTGCGATGCCTACGGCAACCCATACCTCTGTATGGAGGAGGTGAAGGCGGTATATGGAGTGGAAAACGGAGAACGGAAAGCGGAAAGCGAAGAACAGAAAACGAAAAGCGGAGATGTGAGAACTGCGAAGGGGAAGCAGACAATAGAGATGGAACGGAAAGGGGGAATGATCGAGGTGAAGGGGGATGGATTCGAAGTGGCCATCGATGAGGGCAGGGGCGAGATTGCGCGCTATGTGGTGGACGGAAAGGAGATGCTGAAAGACCTCAGGCTCAACCTGTGGCGGCCGCCGACGCAGAACGACCGCGTGGACCGCAACGGCGCGCCAGCGTGGGACGGCCTGCAGCACCTGACACCAAGACTTTACGGGATATCATTAGGCCCCATCAGCGACACCACCAGATATGCCGCCGCGCAAATAACAATCCGCTCAATGCTGACGACCGACGACGGCGAAGCGATGCCAGTACGCGAAATCATAGAGGTGGCCGACAACGGAGCGCTGCAAGTGAGCGTCCGACTGCAGGGCGAAGGGGCGTTCCGCACCTTTGCACGTGTGGGGCTGCAATGCTCAGTGCCAAGCCGATACACCGGCACCATCTGGATGGGATACGACGCCGAACGCTATCCAGACCGCCGCACCGCCGGCAGGTATGGCCTATGGTGCTATCCCGACATCGGTCAACTGACGCGTCTCCACGCCGTTCCGCAGGAGGAAGGCAACCGCGAAGCCTGCCGTCTGTTGCTCAACGATGGACAGCATCCTTTGGAAATCAGCATCGACGGACAGCAGCTGTTCAATTTCAGCCGACACAGATATGCCGACACGGTGGTCGCGGCACACGACCGCTGGTGGAAGATGCCAGAGCCCGACACGGCATACACCATCCTCAATATCGACAGCCGCATTGCCGGAGTTGGCACCGCCACCTGCGGACCTGGCGTCAGCGAGAAATACCGCATCAGCGGCGACAGCACCTACACCTTCCGCTTCACCTTCACGCCTCAGGACAACCAACCGCCCGACTTCGGCACACCTTACGATGACTTTTTCGGACACAACTCGCTTGTCGACACTCCTTTCAAGACAGAGGTTCGTACGTCGGCCATCAAAAAGATAACCTCAGACCTGCAACCCAGCACACCCTACGACAAAGACTTCCCGGCCGTGCTGCACGACGGGCGCCGCGCCGTTGCCGGCGACTACAGCGAGGGGTGGGCCGGATGGAGCGGCATCGACACGCTGACGCTTACAGTAAAAACAAGGGAGAAAAACAACAAGAACGTCACCATCGGTTTCTGCCACGCCCCCGATGACTGGGTGCTGGCACCCGAGGCAGTGGAGGTCTGGATGCCGGGCCAAGAGAAATGGGTACCCCTTGAGAAAACGGCGATAAAAGACGAACGCCACGGTCGGCAGCGTGTCGTTTTCCGTAGTCATCGACCTCTAAAGCAAAAGCCTGACAACCTGTCTAAAATCATTAAAATCCGTATCGTGCACCCTTCTACCCTACCCGACTGGCACCAACACAAAGGCCAAAAAGCCTGGCTAATGATAGACGAAGTTCGAGCAGAATGATTCCTGACAAAACATCCTATCCCTTTTTCTAATTCACTCCATTAGGGTGCCGACCCCGATTGTGTCATTTTCCCACAACGGGTCGGAGAAATAGCCGTTCCGTTTCGACTCGAGGCAACAGGCGCAGGGCAAGACCACAGGCCGGTCGGGGTACATCTCGCGGTATCGCGCCACACGGTTTTCCAAATCCAGGTCGCCAAGCGGGTCGCGCCAGCCGTTCAGCCGCATTCCCAGCACCATCGCCGGGTCGTGAAGCGGCGGTCGCCAGCCGTCGTAGATGCACAGGCGCGTGTGGTAAAGAAAGTGCATTCCGGCAATGCGCTCGGTCATCGGGTTGCCGTCTGGCACCCGTCCCTCGGCATACGCCCTGCACGACCTTTGGTAACACACTCCACAAGCGGCAGCAAACAGCACACACAGCAGGACACCGGCAAAGTACCACGACCTCACCCCCTTGCCGACAGGGCGAATCGCATTGCGCCACACCAGCAGCGACAGAAACCACACAGGCACAGGCATCAGAACTATCCAACCGCCCAAAAACAGGCACCAATAGGCATACACCCCTGTGCTGATGCCACACATCAGGGCATTGACCCGCCCCAGCCGCGTGTGTTCAAGACGTGTAAACACTATGATGTTCAGAAAGCTCAAGCCCTGAACCACAGCAGCCCACGCCACTGGTCGGCAGAAACCAGCATTGGTGGTAGCATTGCCCCAAATGCAAAGCGCCACCAGCACCAGATTTATCATCGGCACAGCCTTGTGCCAAAAGCCAGAACGGTCATATGCAGTCTTATTCATATCGAAATAAAATTAATCCGTTTAGTGACAAAAAAACGCGTAAGCCCATTAACGAATTAACACATTAACAAGTTAACGCCTTCTCAAAAGTATACTGGCCTTTGCCCTGCGTAGCCTTGCCGAAGTGGATGGCATTGTTCGGACAGTGATGGTAGCAGGCCATACAGTTGGTGCAGTTGCCGTGCCATACGGGACGGAGGCCCTGCTTGGCGCTGCCTTGCGGGTCGGCGTAGTCGCCCGACATCGTGATGTTGCCCAGCGGACACACCTTGGCGCAAAGTCCGCACGAGATGCACCTGTCGGTGGTGTAGAACTTCTTGTCGGTAATCAGCAGACTGTAGAACAAGGCGTTTGTGACGTATGTGTTGAGCCAGGGTACCTTGCCGCGAACCACGTCGACCACCTTCTCGCGGTGCCTGATGCGCTCCGCCACCTGCGGCAGACGCTCGCGGACGGCGGCAATCTTACGAGCCGCATTCTCGTCGCTGTCGAGGTCGAAACCCTTAATATTGACATACGTCTCGGGCATCACGAACGAGAATGCCGCATCGAGGGTGATGCCTTTCGTTTTCAACTCTTTGGCAAAACGTTCGGGCGTGCGGCCCACATTGTCGCCACAGGTACAGGCAAGGTAGCAGTACGACGGTTTGGCGTTGATTTCGAGCCGTTTCACATAGTCGCTCACTATGCGCGGCACCGCCCACGAATAGACAGGACAGACAAAACCCAACGCCTCGTCAGCCGACAGCTCCACCTTCGGCGCTGACTCCAAGGGATTTATAAGCATCAGACGGTCGTCCGTCAGTCGGGCCAGCTCTTCGGCCACAAACTTGCTGTTGCCACAGCCGGAAAAATATAGGATCATATCTTATTTATTAATATTTCAACTGCGAATTACGCGAATTAAACGTATTTATGAGTTTCTTATTATACAAGTAATCCAGTGGTACGATTGGCGGATAGGGTTCACATCCGACTTGCTTTCAAGGATGTAGGCCGACCGCTCGAATGGAATTTCACGATAGGCGCGGTCACTGTTGCGGTAGCGCAGCAGACCTATCAGCCAGAAAACGAAATAGAGCACATAGAAGCCCACCAGCAACAGCGCCGCCTGCTGCCACAGGTGTACCGTCTCGTGGCGCACCTCGCGCCCGTTCAGCGGCTGTCCGTTGTAGAACACAAACGGAAACAGCGTGATAGCGTGGAAACGGCGCGGCGGAAACCGGCGTGTATTTACCAGCAAAGCCATCGGCGTCTATTTGTAGTTGGCATTGGTCAGCCGGCCGTTGCTTACGGTGAATTCCAGCACCTGCCAGCAGTCCACCTTGTTGCCTTTCTTGTCCTGTGCGGAGCTCCATTTCTGCGGCATCGTCTTCACGATGTCGAGCACCATATTGGCAAACTCGAACAGCTCGCCCTTGCCCTTGCTAATCACCTGCCAGCGACCGGCCTCGCCCTTGCAGTTGACCATAAAGCCTATGCGCACGCGGAACAGGCGGTCCTTGGCACGCTCGTCGGTCAACGGCTGGTTTAGGAACCAGTTGCGCAGCGCCGTCTTTCCGCCTTCGTATTCTGGTGTTTTCTTCGGAGCCTTGAAATTGCCCACAGCCTCAGCCAGTTGTTTGTCTTCCACCGACCAGACGCCGGCCTCGTTGCAGAGCGTAAACGACGTTGCCGCCATCTCGGCCTCGTCCTCCTCGAAGCTGCGCGGCGAGAACTTCGACGACACGACGATGCCATTCTTCACCCTGATTTCCTGCGTCTTCGACACCACATAGTCCCTTACGCCGAAATTGTTGTTCTGCCAGCTGCCGTAGTGAATCACGTATTCGCCAGTAATCCAGTCGGCAAAGTAGCAGCTGTCGTGGACAAAACGGCGGTGGCCATACACCACACCGCCCACAACACTGTCTGCCAGATAGTCAAACATTTGCTGCCGATCTTGGCCACTACTGTTGTGCGTCTTGATTTCGGAAACAAAAAGCGAGTCGTCGTGGAGCAGCCACGTCCCGAACGGGGCACCATTTACCGAAGGTACTCCAATCCAGTTGGAGCCACATTGCAGAGGGTCGTTGCCAAAGAACTCCATCACCAGCGTCAAGCCATTGGCCCTCTGCTGGAAAAGACCCTTGTGGCCATTGTAGGTCACCTCCTCGCGGTCCGAAGCGCAATGCAGATAGAACTCCTTGAAGCGCTCGTTCATATAATATATCTTGGCCTGGTCCTGACCCAGTTTAGCACGGCCTGACTGGTATTCCGCCATTATCTTGTCCGAAATGAAGACATTGTCAACCACTTGCCCGTTGACGACATTCAAGTAGCGCGTTCCCCGAGCCTCGTCGCTCTTCTGCTCCTTTTTGTCTTTGGCCAGCAGCCTCAGTTCCAGAATGCCCGAATACCAGTCGGCCACCACGGCCGTCTCGCCCAAGGGTTGCTCCGAGTGCAGCGGCGCAATGCGGAAATAGTCGGGCGCAACGATGGTGTCGATACCCGTCTCGGTCCACAGGTTGCCCTCGCGCGTGCGGAAACGCTTAGCCTCTATGGACAGCAGCTTAATCTTTTCGTCGATCAGTTCCATCTTGGCTATATGGCCGCGGTTGTTGTTGAGGCTCCACGATTCGAAAGGGGTTGCGCTCATAGTGCGCTGAAAATAAGACATCACCACCGACGGAGCACAGCGGTCGACGGCGACGGCATACCGCTTGCCGTTCCACAGCAGGGTGTCGGCATCCTGCCCCGTCTGCGCGCTGGCGCCCAGCACGCTGGCCAGCAGCAGCAACGTCAAAAGAAAGGGATTGCGTTTCATATTACAGCTTTATTTTCGTTCAATGGTTGTGACATACCGCAGGTTCGTGTCGCGCAGCATATCGTTGGGAATTGTCCCCATAACATCCTGGGGTATAGGCATTCCAAGCAGGCCGAACAGCTCGGTCCAATAGGTGGGAAACTCGCCGCTGGCATTCTTGAAGTTCATCGGCATCTCGCCGAACACGTGCCGCCCGTCGCCGGTGATGTAGGCATTGCGGACCAGCTCGCTGCAGTACTGCTCCTCGTTGTCGGCCAGGAACCACGTGTCGTAGCCGCGCCCCACAAAGGTCTTGGCATTGGCGACGAAAGCGGCAGCATCGCTATTGTCTTTCAGCCGCATAACGTCGAAGTGCGGATACGAGCCGTCCTTGAGCCTGAAGTCGGCAAAGAACGTGTCGATCGGATAGCGCGCCACGCCGCGCTTGATGGTGGCATCGATGACAAACGTCGAGTCGGCATCGGTCTCGACTATCGCCACGTGGATGTAGTTCAGCGCTCCGCTGTCGGCTGCGGCCCGACTGGCGGCCGTGTCCGAAAGGGTATAGTCCATCGGAATGCCGACAAAAATCAGGTCGCCGCTCTGCAGGCCCGTCCCCTGCCCGGCCTCGGCCTGCCCGGCGCCCCCTCGGCACGAAGCAAAGACCGTCAGCATCAGCAACAAAGGAAAGATTACTCGTTTCATACTGTCAAGATTGATTTATATATTATAATAGTATACTCTGAATTTCCGACTCGAATTAGAACAACATATTATTTAAGTAATTAGTCAAATTTATTTGGCATTTATTGTAATTTACGGGCATTCGCGTTCTAAAAAAACAATTTCTGGCTAATTGCTGACAATTGCTGTTAAAAAGAATACGGACGCTTTTTTTGACTATTTACTTAAAATCAACGTGCATAAAAAACGGCACAAGACGCAAAAAATTGCGTTGTGCCATATTTTTGTCCCTCCGTAGACTCAACTACCAAGTGCAACACTGTTGTGCAAAGATAGTAAGAATTTTTGTTTAGGAGAGGAGAAGTTCAAAAGTTTTCTGGGTC
>OCTW011613907.1_pt1 | contig 10813 bp, 8 predicted proteins | sample 1539671 | NCBI WGS metagenome assembly OCTW01 (sample SAMN02144230, study PRJEB22623) | gut metagenome | biome: sheep rumen | host: Ovis aries | place: New Zealand | reverse complement strand
GGACTGGGTGAGGTCACCCTGTGGATCCGAGTCGATGAGCAGCACCTTCTTTCCGGCCCGGGCAAGACCCACCCCCAGATTCAGCGCCGTGGTGGTTTTTCCCACGCCTCCTTTCTGATTGCAGATCGCAATGGTTTCGCATTTCGCCATTCCTTACCTCCTAACTCAGCAGCTTCTGATCCTTGCTGGGAAACATATCCCGGAGCCAGCCTTCCACGCAGTACCAGTCAACATATCCGTCATCAAAGAAGGAATCTGCAAACGCATCGCAGGCATCAGGAACTTCACTGATGCAGTAATCCAGTGCCTCCATTTCCGCTGCAGCGGATTCCATCCCATTCTGGCGGAAGATCCTGCCGAGAAGTGCGATCATAGCACCCGGTTCATCAGAACAGGCCTCTGTTTCCAGCTTGCGCACCATCTCCAGGACCACTTCCTCATCCATCTCCTCGGTCATCCCGGCAAAATGCTCTGTAGCTCTCCTGGCAAGTGCATCCACTAACGGGCATCCTGCGCAGCTTTCTGTTTCACGGGCTCCGGTTTCTCCCAGCCCCATCGCAATAATTTTCATTGTTTCCTTTGTTGTAGTCATCTCTTATCCTTTCTCCGAAAGCCGGATAGAAAAATAACCCCGCACCGGATTGTGCAGGGTTATGTATTCATCTTCCGGCCGGAAGGATAACTAGTCCATGAATTTCACCAGAAGATCGTCGATGGCATCGGTGTAACGGTTTTCCCGGATCAACTTGTTTTTCATTTCGATTAGACAGAGAACTATGATCCGGCGTTCGTCGTAGCTCAGCTTATATCTCGGTTCAAACATCATGCTTACCTCCGTTTCTTCATTTTTCTTCAGCATAATGTACTCCCAACGGACCTGCAATTATGCGAAATCAGCTCGGAGAAAATGGAACAGAAAAAATTCCGGACGCAACTGTGCGGCGATCTCGACTCCCCTCATAGCAGGGGAGCCGAAAAAAATCCCAGATTTTTTCCCAGATCATATGGCTTCAGGTGGGTCTGAGAGGGTTTGTGTGGGTCTGAAAAAAGGCACAAAAAAATCCGCTGGCCATTGAAATCAGCGGAATTCGTTGCAATGTAAAAGGTTCAGAGTTTTGCCTCTGAACCCCAAAAAAATGGTGGAGATGAGGAGAATCGAACTCCTGTCCGAAAATATTTCCGCACCTATTTCTCCGAGCGCATCTGATGGTTTCAGTTTCGCTTCACCGGACGTCCATCAGCAGACTTCCGGGCCGGCTATTCCGGATTGGTCCCCAGACGGTCCGGAAACCCCGCCTGAGTTTTCCCGCATGGTCGATACCAGATCTCAGCTCTGCGGGTGAAGCTGAGTTGGCAGCACGTGTGGCTGACTATGCAGCCAGTGCGAAATTGTTTTCGTTTTTAGCGTTTATATTTAAACGGCCCCTTAGTACGCAGACTGGGCAACTGCGGCTCGCTTAAGATGTTTCTATACCCCCGTCGAAACCTTTACACCCCCATGATGCCGGCTGTGAGGATCGTCCAGCCGGCGGCGAATCAAATTAATTGTGTATCCGGTCGAAATAACCGGAACCTGCTATTAATACTATTATACGCCGGTTTTGTGATTTCCAAACAGGCAATTATTGTATACATGGAATGAACGCACCCCGTCGGGCGAACGGCTGTCTCATTTATGCTGCCTCCCCGGGCGGACGGTTGTCTCATTTATGCTGCCTCCCCGGGCGAACGGGCCCCCTCTCATTTTTGTCTGCGCCGGAGCTAATAGCGCTTCATGGCCTGCTCCATTTTCCGCTTGGCGGAGCGCCGGGCCATGTCATCCCGCTTGTCGTAGTTCTTCTTGCCCCGGCAGGAACCCAGCTGAAGCTTGGCGTAACCCCGGTCGTTGATGTACATTTTCAGCGGCACCAGGGTGTGCCCCGCCTGGGCGGTTTCGCCGATGAGTTTGCGGATTTCTTTTTTGTGCAGCAGGAGTTTCCGGGGCCGGAGGGGATCCACGTTGAATCGGTTGCCCTGTTCGTAGGGACTGATGTTCACGCCGTAGAGGATGACCTCGCCCCGCTCCACCTTCGCATAACCTTCGGTGATGCTGACCTTCCCGGCCCGGACGGACTTGATCTCTGTTCCGGTAAGGGCGAGGCCGCATTCGTATACTTCATCCACGAAGTAGTCATGCCGCGCTTTCTTGTTGTTGGCGACGACTTTCGATCCGGTATCTTTTTTCGCCATTTCTGATTGATCCTTTCTCTAATTTGCTGCGGCCCCGGGAAAGGGAGAGATTCCGGCGGCCGCCGGCTTCCAGACAACCCCGGGGGATGCGGCTTTCCGGACGGTTTCCGGATGCTCAGGCTATCTGCGCTCCCCGGTATCCAGGGTTCTGCCGATCCGGTTCAAAGGCAGAATGCGGAACACCACCCGCCCCCGGATGCTTTCCCGGCGGACGAAGCCCACGTCTGAGAAACGGCTGTCCACGCTGTGAAGGCGGTTATCCCCCATAACGAAGTAGCTGTCCTTCGGCACCAGCACGGTGATGTCGCCGTTGGTGGTCAGATCCTTGGTGTAATCGCTTTTCTGTTCCTTTCCGTTGACCCGGACACGGCCGTTCCGGATGATCACGGTGTCCCCGGGAACGCCGATGATGCGCTTGATCAGCAGCTCCTTCTTTCCGTTCTGGTCCTTCAGCGCGGAGCGGAAGATCACCACCTGTCCCCGCTTCGGATCCCGGTTGTTGTAGGACTGGGTGCTGAGGAACAGGAGGTCATTCGGCTGGAAGTTCGGCTGCATGGACACGCCGGAAACCCGGGCCGTCTGTACGAACTGCAGTGTGAGGAGGACGGCGCAGACCGCCACCCCGATGTCTCTGATCCACTCTTTCATGATTCACCTCCGGCGGACAAAAAGCGACCGCCTGCCCGCTCGCTTTTTGTCCTTACTTCCGGTACGGATTCCTGATCGGTCCGAAGTCGCTGAACCGGTACAGCCGGAACACCACCCGGCCCACGATGCGGCTCTCCGGCACGGCGCCCACGCTGGGATCCCGGCTGTCCAGGCTGATGAGCCGGTTGTCCCCCATGCAGAAGACGTGTCCCTTCGGAACGACGTAATCGATGATTTTCCCATTGGTCCTGCCGTCCTTGGTGTAAGACTGATCATCTTTCTTTCCGTTGATCCAGACATCGCCGTTCTGAATTGTGATGTGATCTCCCGGCAGACCGATCACCCGCTTGATCAGCAGCTTGTCCTTCCCGTTGTCCAGTTTCAGGTCGGAATCAAATACCACCACGTCCCCCTTCGCCGGCTGCCGGGAATGGTAGGCCTTCCGATAGATGAACAGGTAGTCATTGTTATGGAAATTCGGAAGCATGGATGTTTCCTTCACAATGGTCGGGCGGATGAACTGTACAACCAGCAGTGCAACGGCCACGGCGATGGCAATATCGATGATCCAGCGCAGGAGAATCTTCCCGGTTCCCGGCTGGTTTTTCGTCTGTTGTTCATTCATTTCGATTCGTTCCTTCCTATATCGTAAAAAAATCGTCACGGATCTCCCGGAATCCCTTCGGCAGCTCTGCGGTCACTGTTTTCCCGTTCAGGTAGTCGAAAGGCGCCGGGCAATTTTCAAACTGCAGCTGATATGCATGGAGCAGCTGGGTTGTCAGGCGGTACCGGTTCTTCATGTCCCGGTTCACCCGGGGAGAACCGTATTTCCCGTCGCCGATGATCGGAAACCCGGCGTTGGCCAGCTGCACGCGGATCTGATGGGTTCTGCCGGTCTCGATTTCGATGCGGCAAAGGGTGAATCCACCGGCGGCCGCCACCGGCTCCGCAAAGGTCTTCATGAGTTTCCCGTCCGCCCGGTCCGTAACGCGGACCAGGTCCCTGGCCTCATCCTTCTCCATCCGGTCTTCCAGAGCCAGGGGCTCCTTCATTTCTCCGCTGACGATGGTCAGGTAGTACTTCCGGATGCTTCCCCGTTCCCGGATCATTTTCGTGAACGCCTGAAGGGCGGGGTAGTTCTTCGCAAACAGCACCAGCCCGGTGGTATTCCGGTCCAGCCGGTTCACCGGTGCCGGCACAAACGTTTTCTCCAGCCGGGGCACATAATCTCCCTTCTCAATCAGATAGTCGATGACCTGATTGGTGAGGTGGTTCCGCCGCTCGTTCCGGTCCCCGTGGGTGAGCAGATTCTTCGGCTTCACCGCCGCGAGAATATTCTCGTCCTCGTAGGCGATGCCGAAGGTGCGCTTCACCTTCCGGTGTTCCCGGACTTTCCGGAATTTCTCCAGATCCTGGTCGGTCAGATAGAGACTCACCTCATCCCCGGCCTCCAGCATATACTCCCGGGTTTTCCGTTTCCCGTTCACCTTCACGTCCTTCCGGATCGCCTTGTATATGAAACTCAGCGGTGCATTTCCCAGATACTTCCGCAGAAACTTGTCCAGCCGCTGATTTCCTTCGTTTTCGCTGATCTCCAGTTTAACCATGACTAACATTATACAACAGCCCGCACAGAAAAAGCAAAACCAATTGTCACTTTCACCGCTCTATGGTAGAATTAAAAGATGTTTCGAGGGGAACAGGAGGATTTTGGAATGAAAAAGCATAGAACTTTCCGCGATTTTTTGTATGACTGGAATGATGTGGTCATCGCCGTGCTGATCCTGCTGGCGGCCTGCCTGATCATTTTCTGGCGGGTGAATATCATCATGCAGTATCCGAAGCACCTGGTGAAGGATAATTCGAAGACCATCAGCCAGATGGACAAGGACGAGAGCAGCCACAGCAGTTCCTCCTCTGTCATCATCCGGCGATAGAGCGCTGTGAAATAGAGTGTCATTTCGACGGCCCCCGGCCCGGACGAAGGAACAGTGGTTCCGCCGTCCGGGCGGGGGCTGCTTTTTTTGTGCCGGCGAGCGGCAGACGCGGGGGTGCGGTGCGGGGGCGCGGGGCCGTTCGACAGCGAGGGTGCGGTGCGGGGTGCAGGGCCGTTCGACAGCGAGGGTGCGGATTTACGAAAAAAACGATATCCGCACATTTCTAAATCAAGATGCGAAATGCCGAAGGTGCGGAATCGAGAATAAGTGGATTATCGCACCAAAAAACCGCGTCAGAAGGGTGCGAAATCAAAAGAAAAACCCGATTAATTTATGATCGCCACTCCGGCGGATGCGGAATCAAAGGAAATGTGCAATTCCGCACCCGATGGATTGGCCCCCATGCCGGCGGCCGATGTCCATCTGCTGATATTCGGGTAAAAATTATCCCTGCTACCCGCCCTGTATACAGAATGCAAAGCATCACGTTGTGCAGCCGGAATGTAATTCAGCAGATTGTATACGATCAACGACCAGTCGGAGAAATAACTACGATTAAGAAAGCTGAGTGGCGGATCACCCGGTGCGAAAACTGAAGTTTTTTGGATTCCGCACCCTCCTGTATCGTGTCGCCGGCGTTTTCGGCCGTAACCGATCCCGCACGGGTGCGAAATAGAGGATTTTGGCAGAATCGCACCTTCCAACGGCCGTATGCAGTAGTACCCGGACCAGTCTCACCTGCTGCCGGCAGACGGCAGGTGCTGCGGCAGGTGCTGCACGCCGGCAGCCTGCGGCGAAAGGCAGCGAAAGGCGGCCCGCACGGTCTCATGGACCGGGGGCCGCCTTTCGGGAAGTTTCTTCTGATAGTTAGAGTTCGGATTCGTTCCGATCGCGATGCTCCCGGATCATCTCCTGCTTCAGTTCATACAATTTCTGGGACAGATCGACGTAGTAGCTCTGGGGGTTCTCGAACCGGAGAGTCTCTTCCCACAGGGTTTCCACCTGCTCCCGGCAGTACTGCTTGATGGTTTCGATGTCCGGGGAATCGTAGACTTTTTTGCCGTGGTCGAAGAGGCGGACCTGCAGGTTGCGGGCCGTGAAGTTCTTCAGTTTCTTCTTCTTCCACACGGTCTGCGGATCGAAGAGGACGTACCCGTCGCCGGACGGCGCCGGTTCGTCGCTGACCGTCAGCAGGTCGGCGATGGCCTTTCCGTTTTCGTTGTCGTAGAGCCGGTAGACTTTCTTATAGCCCGGGTTGGTGATCTTTTCGATGTTTTCGGAGATCTTGATTTTCGGGATGAGCTCGCCGTCCTTTTCGGTGGCCACCAGCTTGTAGACGCCGCCGAATACCGGCTCGGACTTGGATGTGATGAGACGCTCGCCGACGCCGAAGGAGTCGATCTTCGCACCTTCCATGATCACATCCCGGATCAGGTATTCGTCCAGGGAGTTGGAAACGGTGATGGTGCAGTCTTCGAAACCTGCCTCGTCCAGCATTTTCCGGGCCTGTTTCGTCAGATAAGCGATATCGCCGCTGTCGATGCGGATGCCCTTGGTTTTCGGGTTCAGCTCCCGGAATACCCGGATGGCATTCGGGATGCCGGATTTCAGCACATTATAGGTATCCACCAGCAGGACGCAGTTGTTCGGATAGAGTTCCGCATACTTGCGGAAGGCATCATACTCCGTCGGGAACATCTGAACCCAGCTGTGGGCCATGGTGCCCAGTGCCGGGATGCCGCACTCTCTGTCGGTGATGGTGCAGGCGGTGCCGCAGCACCCGCCGATGTAGGCCGCCCGGGCGCCGTAGATGGCTGCGGAGGCGCCGTGGGCTCTGCGGGAGCCGAATTCCATGACCGGTCTGCCCTGGGCCGCCCGGGCAATGCGGCTGGCTTTTGTCGCAATCAGACTCTCATGGTTCACGGTGAGCAGGATCATGGTCTCCAGCAGCTGGGCCTGGATGACAGGACCCCGCACTGTCACCAGCGGTTCATGCGGGAAGACCGGTGTGCCTTCCGGGATGGCCCAGACGTCACAGGCGAATTTGAAATTCTTCAGGTAGTCCAGGAAGGCCTCGCTGAAGATGCCCTTGCTCCGGAGATAGGCAATATCCTCATTGGTAAATTCCAGGTGTTCCAGGTAATCGACGACCTGGTCGATGCCGGACAGGATGGCGTAGCCCCCCCGATCCGGGATCTTCCGGAAAAACATATCGAAATAAGCGATCTGGTCCGCCATGCCGGATTCGAAATAGCCATTTCCCATGGTCAGTTCGTAGAAATCGGTCAGCATGGTCAGATTCTCTTTCACTAACATGTCAGAAGCTCCTCTCTGCTCCATTTCAGTGGAGTCCCGCCCCCGGGGCGAAACATCATATCGTTTCCATTATATCCTACGGGAGCATCTTCTTCAAGAATACGCCGGTGTAGGATTCCGGGGATGCCGCCACATCCTCCGGGGTGCCCTGAGCCACGATGGTGCCGCCCCGGTCGCCCCCTTCCGGTCCCAGATCGATGACCCAGTCCGCCTGTTTGATCACATCCAGATTGTGTTCGATGACCACCACGGTGTTTCCGCCGTCGGTGAGCTTCTGCAGCACCTGCAGCAGCTTGTCCACGTCGGCGAAATGCAGGCCGGTGGTCGGCTCGTCCAGGATATACAGGGTTCTGCCGGTGGACCGCTTGGACAGTTCCGCGGCCAGCTTGATCCGCTGGGCCTCGCCTCCGGACAGCTCGGTGGACGGCTGTCCCAGTTTGATATAATCCAGGCCCACCTGATGGAGGGTGTCCAGTTTCCGATGGATGGACGGCATATTTTTGAAGAAGTCCAGAGCCTCTGCCACACTCATGTTCAGTACGTCGTAGATGTTTTTTCCATTGTACTTCACTTCCAGAGTTTCCCGGTTGTACCGCTTTCCGTGACAGACCTCGCAGGGAACATAGACATCCGAGAGGAAATGCATTTCAATCTTGATGATGCCGTCGCCCTTACAGGCTTCGCAGCGGCCCCCCTTTACATTGAAACTGAAGCGTCCCTTTCCGAACCCCCGCATTTTCGCCTCCGGCATGGCGGCGAAAAGATCCCGGATCGCAGTGAACATCCCGGTATAGGTGGCCGGGTTGGACCGGGGGGTGCGGCCGATCGGGGACTGGTCAATGTTGATGACCTTGTCCAGGTTCTCCAGTCCCAGCAGTTCGTCGTACTGCCCCGGTTCTTCCTGGGAACCGTTCAGAACCCGGGAGGCGCCTTTGCAAAGAATCTGGTTGATCAGGGAGGACTTCCCGGAACCGGACACACCGGTCACCGCCACGAATTTCCCCAGCGGAATGTCCACATCGATGTGTTTCAGATTGTTTTCCGCCGCACCCCGGATCCGGATCTTCTGGCCGTTTCCTTCCCGGCGGACCGCCGGCACCGGAATCTTCCGCTTTCCGCTCAGGTACTGGCCGGTGATGGATTCCGGGCAGGCCATGATGTCTTCCACCGTTCCCTGGGCCACCAGATGACCCCCATAAATACCGGCTCCCGGACCAATATCCACCACATGGTCCGCTTCCCGCATGGTATCCTCGTCGTGTTCCACCACAATCAGGGTGTTGCCGATATCCGTCAGATGCCGAAGGGTCTTCAGCAATTTCTCGTTATCTTTCTGATGCAGACCGATGCTGGGCTCATCCAGGATGTACAGAACACCCTGCAGGCCGGAGCCGATCTGGGTGGCCAGACGAATCCGCTGGGCCTCCCCGCCGGACAGTGTGGCGGAGGAACGGGACAGGGTCAGGTAGTCCAGGCCCACATCCGCCAGGAACTGAAGCCGTGCCCGGATTTCCCGGATGATCTGGCTGCCGATGGCCTGTTCCTTTTCCGTCAGCTGTGCCGGCAGTTCCCGGACGAAATCCAGCGCTTTCCGAACCGACAGATCGGAGAGCTCTGCGATATTCAGACCGCCTACCGTGACGGCCAGCACCTCCGGCTTAAGCCTTCTTCCCTGACAGTCCGGACACCTGCGCACGATCATGTACTGGGCCATTCTGTCCCGGAAAGCGTCTCCGGCGTACTCCCGGTAGCGGCGCTCCACACTGTCCAGCAGTCCCTCGAAAGGATGGGAATGATGCTGTACTTTCCCGCTGCCGGTGGTGTAATCATATTTCAGTTCCCGGGTTCCGGTTCCGTGAAGCAGCTCCTGCAGGAAGTCCTTCGGCAGATCCCGGTACGGGGTTTTCAGGTCCACATGCTTTTCCTCCGCCAGCACTTCCACCATCTTCCGGTAGAAGGAGGAGTATTCCATGGAGCCGAATACCCGGGACAGAGCGCCCTCTGCGATGCTTTTGTCCGTATAGATGAACTTCTCCGGGTCGATCTTCTCCGTGAAGCCCAGACCGCTGCAGGTGGGACAGGCACCGAAAGGACTGTTGAAGGAAAACATTCTCGGCTCCAGCTCCTCGATGCTGACTCCGTGCTCCGGACAGGCCAGCTTACTGGAGAAAGTCTGCTCCCTCTGGACGCCGTCCTCCCCCCGGAAGGTGACCACGGTGAGGCCGTTTCCTTCCTTCATGGCCAGTTCCACTGCCTCGGCGATCCGTCCTTCCTGACCCGGCTTCACAATAATCCGGTCCACCACGATTTCGATTGTATGTTTCCGGTTCTTCTCCGGCCGGATCTCGTCCTCATCCAGAAGCAGAATCTCGCCGTCCACCCGCACCCGGGTGTATCCGTCCCGGCGGATCCGGTCCAGGAGTTTCACGTGTTCCCCCTTCCGGCCCCGGACCACCGGCGCCAGAATCATGAGTTTTGTCCGCTCCGGAAATCCCATGATGGTATCCACGATCTGATCCACACTCTGGCTGGTGATGGGCCGGCCGCATACCGGGCAGTGAGGCCTGCCGATCCGCGCATAGAGAAGCCGCAGATAGTCGTGAATCTCGGTGACGGTTCCCACAGTGGAGCGGGGGTTCTTGCTGGTGGTTTTCTGATCGATGGAAATGGCCGGGGAAAGTCCCTCAATGGACTCCACCTCCGGCTTGTCCATCTGCCCCAGGAACTGCCGGGCATAGGAAGAAAGGCTCTCGATGTACCGGCGCTGTCCCTCTGCGTAGATGGTCTCGAATGCCAGGGAGGACTTTCCGGAACCGGAGAGTCCGGTGAGCACCACCAGCTTGTCCCGGGGAATCCGGACGCTGAAATGTTTCAGATTGTTGACATTCGCATTTTTGATAATGATTTCATTCGGCATATTTTCATTACTCCTGTATATTTCGTACCTCTGTCCGGGTCAGGCGGGGATCCGTCCGGGCGCAGCCCGGAGCGAAGTCCGGGGGACAAAGCCCATCCGCCGGCGGCCGGAACCCGGCCTACATCCGGGACCGGTACTCGAAAACCAGATCCCGGAGCTCCGCCGCCCGTTCGAACTGCAGATCCTCCGCCGCCTGGCGCATCTCCTTCTCCAGTTTCTTCACGTATTCTTTCCGTTCCTTGTGGGTCATTTCCTCCGGCTTCCGGATTTCTGTCTCCTTCTCCGCCGGTCTGGTGGCCTCGATCAGATCCCGCACATCCTTCTGAATGGTCTTCGGGGTGATGCCGTGCGCTTCATTGTATTTTTCCTGAATCCCCCGGCGCCGCTGGGTTTCGTCGATGGCGGCCTGCATGGCCGGGCTGACCTTGTCCCCGTACATGATGACCCGGCCGTTCACATTCCGGGCCGCCCGGCCGATGGTCTGAATCAGGGAGGTCTCCGTCCGGAGGAATCCTTCCTTGTCTGCATCCAGAATCGCCACCAGAGTGACCTCCGGAATATCCAGACCTTCCCGCAGAAGGTTGATTCCCACCAGTACGTCGAATTCACCCAATCGGAGGTCCCGGATAATCTGCATCCGCTCTAAGGTATCGATATCCGAATGCAGATACTTCGTGCGGATCCCCGCCGCCTTCAGATAGTCGGTGAGCTGCTCCGCCATCTTCTTCGTCAGGGTGGTGACAAAGGACCGGCCGCCGGTCTCGAT
>OCTW011613705.1_pt1 | contig 10821 bp, 10 predicted proteins | sample 1539671 | NCBI WGS metagenome assembly OCTW01 (sample SAMN02144230, study PRJEB22623) | gut metagenome | biome: sheep rumen | host: Ovis aries | place: New Zealand | reverse complement strand
AGCGGTAACAATTTTTGCAAAAATGAAGAAAGTTTTACTTTTAGTGGCTTTGACGTTCTCGGTGCTGGCAGTGCAGGCGCAGGAGGTCAGCTCGCGCGCCAAGGCAATGCGTATGATGACCTATGCCAAGCCGGAATATATGGTCAAGGATATCAAGGTGTTGGCCGATACGATGATTGTCTATTCGCTGGCCGACTACGTTATCTACCCCATCGGCAAATGGGAGAACATCGAGCAGTATATCACCAGCACGCAGCTGCAATGGTACCGCGAGTCGGGATACAAGAATTTCTTCGACTCTATGTCGGTGTCGGTCAATACGTTGCGCAGGCTCGACGACAGTTATCTCGATATGTACCGCAGTATCACCACGGGCCGCGTCGAGATGGTTGCCGGCCGCATCACCGACCCTGAGGTGGTGCTCGAAAACGGTGTGCACGCGGGGATGGCCAAGGATGATGTTTTTAAGGTGATTTTCAAGCGTTTCCCCAAGTCGTATGTGGCCGATATTGCTGTGCTTAAAGTCATCAGCGGCGCCGGCGAGGTGGGGCAGGTCTACACCTTCCGCGGCAACAAGCTGCGCCACATAGGCATCATTTCGAAGTACAAATACTATTAAGCGGAAAGCTGAAAACGGAAAGCTGAAAGCAGTTCTCTGTTTTCCGCTTTCCGTTCTCCGTTTTCCGCTTTCCGCTTTCCGCTTTCCGCTCTCCGTTCTCCGTTTTCCGTTTTCCGCTTTCCGCTTTCCGCTTATGAAACACGTCGGTTTGTTTTTCGGCTCGTTCAATCCCATTCACGTGGGGCATCTGATTGTGGCCAACTCGATGCTCGAGCTGACCGATATGGACGAGGTGTGGTTTGTAGTCTCGCCGCAGAACCCCCTGAAGGAGCGCAGCACCCTGCTGGCCGACCACCACAGGCTGCAGATGGTGCGCGTGGCCATCGACGACAACTACCGTATGCGCGCCTGCGACGCCGAGATGCACCTGCCGGTGCCGTCCTATACGGTCGTCACGCTGGCGCATCTGCGCGAGCGCTATCCCGACAAGCGCTTTTCGATCATTATGGGCGGCGACAATCTGGCCAATTTCCGCCGCTGGCGCAATTATGAGTATATACTTGAAAATTACTCGCTTTACGTCTATCCGCGTCCGGGCAGCGAGCCCGACGGGCTGGCGCAGCACCCGAATGTGCACCTGGTGGATGTGCCGATGATGGACATTTCGTCGAGCTATATCCGCCGCCAGATTGCCGAGGGGCATCCGCCGCGGTATATGCTCACGGAGCCTGTGTTCCAGTATCTTACCGAAATGCATTTCTACGAGCGCTAATCCTCTGCGGCCCGGTTCCGCTCGACGGCGCGACTGCCGTGCTTCGGCGCGGCAGCAAATGGAAAAGGCACCCCCGATGTGGGGATGCCTCATACCCGATATTATCTGGACATTTATTTCTTTTTTGTCGTTTTCTTTTCGGCCGTGGTTTTGGTTGCGGCTTTGGCCGTGGTTTTGGTGGCCGTCTTGGTTTGCTTTTCGACCGCCTTGCTTGTTTTGGCTAGGGTGGCTTCGGCCTTGGTTTTCACGGCTTTGGTCTCTTTGGCCTTGCTTTCTTTCTTCGGGGTTTTGCGGGCTTCCTTCACCTCTTCGCGGACGGCCTTCACGGCTTTGATTTCGGCGCTTTCGTTTTTCTTTCTGCGTCCGCGGTGCTCTTCGGGCGGGTTCTCCTCGCGCAGCAGGCCTTCGCCCGAGTCGGCCTCTTCGAGCAGCGACTCGATGTCGAGCAGCTCGTCGTCGTCGGGCTCTATGTCGTCGTCATCTTCTTCGGGCTCGTCGTTGTCGAGGTAGGCGTCGGGTTCGTCGTCCGACTGGTCGCCGAATTCGGCGGCGATGTCGGCGCTTGCTATTTCGAACTCTTTCTTGGTGTCCTCGGAGTTGACGTCAAGAATTTCCTCCAGCGCACCGTGGCGCATTTTGCCCACAGCGTGGCTGGTGCCTTCCTCTTTCTCGATGGCTTCGGAGAGGGGCGCGAAATCGCTTTCGCCCTCGCTGTCGTCGCCATAGAGGTCTTTGTCGAGGTCTTCTTCGACGAGGCCGGTGTCGATGACGACGTCGAATTTGACCATATATGAGGTGTCGTCGGTTTCGAGAGGCACGACAAAAATAGGCTCTCCGTTGGGTTTTATGGTCTTCTGCAAATACTCCTTATAACCCTCGGGATAGGTTTCTTTGAATAGTTCCCGAATATCTTCGGGTAAGTTTTTGTAGCTGATAATCAGTTTTTTCTTGCGATTTCTGTGGTCTATCATTGTCGAATAATTTTGTGCAAGTATATGAAGTTTCCAGTAATGGACAAAATTTTTTTTTAAACAGGGCGAAATTAATGCGTTAATGCATTAGTGCGTTAATGTGTTAATGCGTTAATGTGTTAATGCGTTAGTGCGTTAGTGGCTGCCGCGTCAGCCCGCTTTCCGCTCTCCGCTTTCCGCTTTCCGTTTTCCGCTTTCCGCTCGTCAGGCCACGACTATGCTTTCGTCGTCCTCGACGCGCAGGTTGTCCATTATGAATTCGCGGCGTTCGATGGTGTTTTCGCCCATATAGAAGCTCAGCACTCCCTTGGTGTCGAAATCCTTGTGCAGCAGTACGGGGTCGAGGCGCATATCCTTGCCAATGAAGTTCTTGAACTCGTCGGGGCTGATTTCGCCCAGACCTTTGAATCGTGTGATTTCGGCGTTGCTGGTGTTTCTGATGGCCTCGATGCGCTCGTCGTCGGTGTAGCAGTAGGTGGTTTTCTGCTTGTTGCGCACGCGGAACAGGGGGGTCTGCAGGATGTAGACGTGGCCTGTGCGTATCAGGTCGGGATAGAAGCGCAGGAAGAAGGTGAGCAGCAGCAGGCGGATGTGCATACCGTCGACATCGGCATCGGTGGCGATGACCACGTTGTTGTAGCGCAGGTTGTCCATCCCGTCGTCGATGTCGAGGGCGTTGTGCAGCAGGTTGAGCTCCTCGTTCTTGTATACGTCTACCTTGCTGATACTGTAGGTGTTCTTGGGCTTGCCGCGCAGGCTGAAGACGGCCTGGGTGGCCACGTCGCGGCTTTTGGTGATGCTGCCCGATGCCGAGTCGCCCTCGGTGATGAAGATGGTCGTTTCGAGGCGTCGCGCGTGGTTGCTGTTGTAGTGCACGTGGCAGTCGCGCAGCTTGCGGTTGTTGAGGCTGGCTTTCTTGCTGCTTTCGCGTGCCACCTTCTTGATACCGGCAATCTCTTTGCGCTCCTTCTCGTTCTGGTTGATTTTCTGCAGCATAGCCTCGGCCGTGGCGGCGTTGATGTGCAGGTAGTTGTCGAGGTGGCGCTTCAGTATGTCGAGCACGTAGGTCTTCAGGAAGGGGCTGTCGTTGGTGCCGTCGGCATTGTTGGGGGCCAGGTGGGTCGAACCCAGCTTGGTCTTGGTTTGGGCTTCAAACACAGGCTCTTGTATGCGCACGCAAAGGGCGCATACAAGTCCCTGGCGGAAGACGGCCGGCTCGTAGTCCTTCTTGAAGAAGTCGCGCGTCACGCGTGCAAAGGCCTCGCGGAAAGCGCTTTGGTGTGTGCCGCCCTCGGTGGTGTGCTGGCCGTTGACGAAACTGTAGTAGTAGTCGCTATTCTGGCCGTTGACGTGGGTGAAGGCGCATTCGAAGTCGCCGTCCTTGATGTGGACGATGGGGTAGAGGCCCTCGCCGTCCATATTGTGCTCCAGCAGGTCCAGCAGGCCGTTCTTCGAATAGTAGCGCCGGTCGTTGTAGTAGAGCGTCAGGCCCTTGTTCAGGTAGGCGTAGTTCCAGATGCGCCGCTCCACGTATTCGTTGACAAAGTGGTAGTTGCCAAAAAGTTTGTTGTCGGGAACGAACTCCACCAGGGTGCCGTTTTCCTCGCTCGAGGGCACGATGCCGCTGTCGCTCGTCAGGCGTCCTTCGGCAAATTCGGCTGTGCGGCACTGGCCGTCGCGCACGGCCGTAACCTTGAAATAGGAGCTCAGCGCATTCACGGCCTTGGTACCCACACCGTTGAGGCCCACCGACTTCTGGAAGACCTTGCTGTCGTACTTGGCGCCCGTGTTCAGCTTGCTGACGGCCTCGACGATTTTGCCCAGCGGTATGCCGCGGCCGAAGTCGCGGATGCTGACGCGCCGCTCGCCAAAGTCGATTTTGACGTTGATGCGCTTGCCGTAGCCCGACGTGAACTCGTCGATCGAGTTGTCTATTACCTCCTTGATAAGCACATAGATACCGTCGTCGTGGCTCGAGCCGTCGCCCAGCTTGCCGATGTACATACCCGGACGCAGCCGGATGTGCTCCATATCCTCAAGGTGGACAATGCTGTCGTCGTTATAGTCGCTTGCAACAGGTGCTACATTATAGTCTTCCATAGTATAGAAATTCTTTTCAAAGATGTGTAAATCAAACTACAACGCCTTTCGGGGCATCGTTTTCCGAATGCAAAATTACGAAAAACCCCTCATTCGGGGTGCTGCGCGCCAAAATTTTTCCCCACATCGGTTGTTGAAAACCGCCCCCGGCCGCCGCAAAGCGGACAAAAGCATTATCCTTTTAACAGGCAATGAAGTATCGGGGCAGGGAAATTTGGTTTAACTCGATTGCGACTTTTTTCAGCCAAAATACAATTTAAAGAAATCTTTGATAGATATTACATCAACTGTCGGGAAGTCAATGGTTTTCAATACGTCATAATGACGGTCGTTGGTCACCACGTATCGTGCCCCGGACGTGATTGCGCAATCCACAAATTTATTGTCGTCAGGGTCGGATTTTATCAGGTTGAAATGATAGTATGGCGTTACAAATTCAACAAAAAGGCTCTCGGTGATGGCATCGATTACGGCAGATGCAAACTTGGCACTGAACAAACGCCCCAATACTTCAGCATACTCCTCAAGTATCTCGTTGGATACGCAAAGAGTGTTCTCGTTTTTTGTCAAAGAGTTCCACACCGGTCTGTAAGGGCTGTGGTAGCCTATGCATTGGATCAGACAGTTTGTGTCAAGAACAATCTTCATAGGAACAAACTATACTTTATGAAGATCCATACTGTCAATCTCGTCCAGGCGTTGTTGGTCCAACTCGCCACTTTTCCACATCTCCTCAAGCATCGAATCCAACTTTTGGGCATAATATTGACTTAGGACCTCTTTCATCTCCAAAAGGTCCGACTCGCTCTTTTTGTAGCGAAACATCCTTAGCAAATGTTGCTGTGCGGGGGTAAATACCGTCGTTTCCATTTCAATATGAACGTGATTGCTGTTTTTTTCTGAACGATATATATAACGCAAAAAAGTGTCTGATATTGTATAAAAAGAAAAATGATGCAGTTTGTACTGCTAATCAAGATTTTAATCGAGGAATTCCAATCTATAAAGAACGAGGGCGTTCTGCCCTCGTCGGTTGTTTTGTGCGGATGGGGGGACTCGAACCCCCACTCCGGGAGGAATTAGATCCTAAGTCTAACGCGGCTACCAATTACGCCACATCCGCAACTTCGCTTTCGACCTAAAAACCAGCATTCTATGCGTGGTGATGCGAGCCATAAGCGAATGCAAAATTACACTTTTTCCGCGAACTGGCAAAATTTATATTCAAAACCGCATCTTTTGGACCTCGCTTTAAACAAAAGTGGGGCTGCTCAGGATTTTATTTTAACTTAATTTTAACAATCTTCCTATCATCTTCTAATGAGGTAAAAGTTGGAAAGAATTTGATAAGAATTTGTGTAGAATTTGGTAAGAAGATGGTACCTGGAAAACAGGGGGTTATGATAGGGCATTTTTAGCCGTTTTTCGGGCTTTTTTTCGCTGGCGAAATGTTAAAATCGGGTGTTTGATATGTTAACAATTGTTAAAAATTTTTCGCGTTTTTTTCTCCTGTTTTTGGCGGGTGGGGGTAGGCAATTTGTAAGATTCGTTTGATTCGGATTTTGCTTGCAAAACGAAACTGCGCAGGGCAGGGCGGGGGCTGCGTGAAGGGCGGGGTGTGTCGCACTCGATGTCTGAAGCGTCGATGTGAAGGGCGGGGTGTGTCGCGCTCGCAATCCGAGGCGGCGATGCGAAGGGTGGGGTATGTCGCACCGCCGGTTGGCTGTCCGTTTCGCAAAATGCAACCCATATTTGCCCATCCGCTTAATTATTACGGGTTCCTTACAATAAAAAAAAGGTTTTTGTGTTATCTGTTTTATCGACGACGTATCGCGTCGCCAAACATATAACGATATCTTATGCTCAAAAGACTGATATTCACACTTGTTACCCTTTTGCTGGCAATCCTGCCCGCGCGGGCCAGCTACCTGCTGGTGCCGATGGACGAGACGCAGCGCAACCACCTGAAAGCCTACGGCATAGCCTATTTCGCGCTGGAGCGCGAGGTGGAGGTGACCTGGCTGCTCAACTACCGCGGCGGCTCGTTTATGATGAAGTATGCCGATGCCCTCGAGCGCGAGGCGCGCCTGCGCGGCGTCAGCGTCGAGGTCATTGCCGACGGCCAGTCGACGGCCATACTGAGCGAAATAGCTGACGCTTCGGTCAATATGGACGCCGTGCGCCTGCAGAAGGCCCCCAAGATTGCCGTCTATTCGCCCAAGACCAAACTGCCTTGGGATGATGCTGTTACGCTGGTGATGACCTACGCCGAGATACCCTACGACGTGGTCTACGACGAGGAGGTTGTGGCCGGTGCCCTGCCGCAGTACGACTGGCTGCACCTGCACCACGAGGACTTTACGGGCCAGTACGGCAAGTTCTGGGGCAACTACCGCAACGCGCAGTGGTACATCGAGGATGTGCGCGACCAGGAGGCGCGCGCCCACAAGCTTGGCTATCAGAAGGTAAGCCAGCTGAAGCTGGCTGTGTGCCACAAGATTCGCGACTTTGTGATGGGCGGTGGCTTCCTCTTTGCAATGTGCTCGGCACCCGACAGTTACGACATCGCGCTGGCCGCCGAGAATGTGGACATCTGCGACGTGATGTTCGACGGCGACCCTATGCAACCCAATGCGCAGCAGCTGCTCGACTTCTCGAAGTGCTTTGCCTTCAAGGATTTCCGCATCAGCACCAATCCGGCCGAGTACGAGGTTTCGACCATCGACATCGACGACCGCACGCGCGCCCGTTCGGTCAACGAAAAGAACGATTTCTTCACGCTCTTCGAGTTTTCGGCCAAGTGGGACTGGGTGCCGACGATGCTGACGCAGAACCACACGCGCATCATCCACGGCTTTATGGGCCAGACGACGGCCTTCCGCCGCGAGACGGTGAAGAGCAGCGCCCTGATAATGGCTGAAAACAAGGAACTTGGCGAGGTGCGCTACCTGCACGGCGAGTACGGTAAGGGCACCTGGACCTTCCTGGGTGGCCACGACCCCGAGGACTATCGCCACTTTGTGGGCGACCCGCCGACCGACCTGTCGTTGCATCCCAATTCGCCCGGCTACCGCCTGATTCTGAACAATATCCTTTTCCCTGCCGCCAAGAAGGAAAAGCATAAAACTTGATGATTTTAACTTTAACGTTAACCTTAACTTTAACTTCAGATACAGATAATATAGTTCTTTTCTTCCCCAAAGTTCCTTAATCAAAGTTTACATCTGTAAATCGTCAAATTCGCATAACTCGCCGTTTTAAATAATCGAGGTATCTTAAATCCACGTATATGACAATGAATAAAGCCTTTAGACCGTTCCTTATATTGATGCTGCTTTCAGTTCTCACACCTCAGTTCTCGCATCTCCGTTCCCAGAACTGGACGCGGTTCACGATGCAGAATTCGGAGCTTGGCAACTCGGTGCTGGCGATGGCATCGGACAAGAAGAACAACAAGTGGTTCGGCACTGAGCTGGGCCTGGCGCGCCTGACGGGCAAGACGTGGACCGACTTCGCGATGTTCAACGAGAAGCTTAAAGGCCAGTATGTCAACTGCCTGACCGTCGACGGCAGCAATATGCTGTGGATCGGCACCGACGACTATGGCGTCATCGAGTTCGACGGCTCGCGCTGGACGGAGCACAAGGAGGAGATGAAGCGCCTGCAAATGAAGTTCATATCGAAGATTGCCGTCGACAAGAACGATGTGAAGTGGATCGGCGTGACGCTGGGCGGCCTGGTGCGCTACGACGGGCGCGAGTGGACCAAGTACACGTCGGGCAATTCGGAGCTGCTGAGCGACTTCATCCTGTGCGTCGCCGTCGACCGAGCCAACCGCAAATGGATTGGCACCAACGACGGCCTGTCGGTCTTCGACGACTACAAGTGGATTTCGTATACCACAAAGAATTCCAAGCTGCCGCACAATATTGTGCCTGCGGTGATTATCGACCGTAACAGCGTCAAATGGATTGCCACGTTGGGCGGCCTGGTGCGGCTGGACGGCGACGGCTGGACGGTGTGGAACAGCGCCAACAGTCCGCTGCCCTGTGACCAGATCAACGACCTGGCCTTCGACCCGTCGGGTGCCATCTGGATGGCCACGGACAAGGGCATCGTGCTCTTCGACGGCAAGGACCAGTGGCACGTCTACAGCTCGAAAACCACTGTGCTGCCTGCCGATGTGCACCGCCGTGTGATGGTCGACGGGCAGGGTTCGAAGTGGTTTGGCAGCAATATTCAGGGTCTTACACGCCTGAGTGCGCAGCCCGTTATGGGCCGCATCGTCGACGAGAAGGGGCAGCCCGCGGCCGGCATCAAGGTGGTTTGCGGTAACGGCGAGGCGACGACCGACGCCAGCGGCAATTTTTACATTGAGGTGGCTACCAACGCCACCGTCGCGCTGACCCCCGAGCAGGAGGGGCGCACCTTCGAGCCCGCCAGCCGCCAGCTGACGAATGTCGACGGGGCTCGCTTCCGGCAGGATTTTGTCGTTTCGTCGGCAATGGTGGCCGAAGGCACCTCGACCGAGCGCGTTGTCGTCAATCCCTACCTGGAGCAGGGCTACATCACCATCACGATGGAGAGCGCCGTGGCCGAGGTGGAGTTTGTCAACGCCAAGGGCGAGAGCATCCGCACCATTCCGCAGTACAAGAACGAGGCGCGCATCACCATCAGCCGTATGCCCAAATCGAACTACACCCTCTATATCCGCACCGCCAAAGGCGAAAAGCGGCTGCAGTTTAATCTGAAATAAAAATAGCCGCCACATAGTGTGGCGGCTTAATTCTCGTGTAATAATTTGAAGATTAGAAGTCTGTGCTGCACTCGGTGCCGGTCTTGGGATCCTGAACGGCAATCACGGTATAGTCAGCGCATTTCTTGCCTTTGTCGATTTCGATGTCCTCGGTGGTGTTGATTACCACGCCGGCGACATAGGTTTTGCAGGCACATTTCTTGTTGCAGCTGGCCAGGCAGGCCACGGTTGCGATAACTGCTAATGTAAGAAAAACTTTTTTCATTTTGATAAGGTTTTGATAATAATCGGATAATTATAAAAAAGCGTCGGACCGGAAACGACTATTGCTGTTTGTCGATCCGACGCAAGATGTTTTTTACAATACTGATAGTGAATAAGGATTATTCACACTCGACACCGGTCTTGGGATCAGCAACAACGATTTTGTTCATCTCGCTGCATTTCTTGTAGGTGTCCTTGTCAAGCTCGACATCCTCTTCGGTGGAGACGACAACACCAGCGGCATAAGTTTTGCAAGTGCAGTGTTTGTTGCAGCTGCTGAAGCAAGCAACGGTAGCAATAGCGGCTAAAGTTAAAAGAACTTTTTTCATTGTAATTTGTTTTTTTTGATTACATTACGCCTACTCTGTATGGTTTTCGGCTACTCCAATTGATAATGCAAAAATAGCAAAAAAAAATCAAAAAGCAATTTTTTCCAATTTTTTTTTCTTCCTGTTGCGGAATGAGAAAAAAAATGTATTTTTGCATTTTACTATTTGCATAGCGTTAAAATGTAAACCATTATAAAAATGAAACATACATTCAAAGCTTTGTTTTTTGCCGTATGCCTTGTGGCATTTTCGTCGGCTTTTGCACAGATCAATCCTGCCCATTGGAAGTTCAACGTCAGGGAGCTGTCGCCCACCGAGGTGGAACTGCAGTTCCTGCTTACGCTCGACGACGGGTGGCACATTTATTCTCAGAAGTCGGACCCCAACGGCCCCATACCGTCGGAGTATACCTTTGAGGAGAATGCCAGCTATCAGCGCGTGGGCGGTGTTGCGGAGCCCAAGTCGCACGACGAGTTTGACGACATTTTCAAATGTACAGTCCGTTCGTTCAGCGGCAAGGTCACTTTCCGCCAGAAGATAAAACGCAACACCGACAAGCCGTTCGAGGTGAAGGGCTCGATGTACTACCAGCTGTGCAACGACGGCAGCTGCATCGCGCCCGACGATGTGCCGTTCACCTTCAAGGTGCCGGCGACAAAAGCGGAAAGCGAAGAGCGGAAAGCGGAAAGCGAAGAGGTGGCAACGGAAAACACGGATACTGTCCCGGTTGCTGTAGCTGCTGATACAAACGCTGAACCCGACGCCGCACCGAAGGCCGAGATTGCTGCCGCTGAACCCGAAGCGGAACAGCCCGAGAAGCAGAAGTCGCTGCTGGGCCTCTTTTTTGGTGCCCTGCTGGCGGGCATCGTCACGATGTTCACGCCCTGCGTCTTCCCGATGATTCCGATGACGGTTAACTTCTTTATGCACAGCAGCGACAACAAGCGCAAGAATCGCCGCCAGGCGCTCTTCTTCGGCTTTTCGATAGTGTTTATGTTCGCCGTGCTGGGTGCCATCCTGACGCTCTTCCTCGGCCCCGAGTCGCTCAACGTCATCGGCACGCACGGCAT
>OCTW011542936.1_pt1 | contig 10821 bp, 11 predicted proteins | sample 1539671 | NCBI WGS metagenome assembly OCTW01 (sample SAMN02144230, study PRJEB22623) | gut metagenome | biome: sheep rumen | host: Ovis aries | place: New Zealand | reverse complement strand
CGACAGAGTGCTCGGTGAGTCTGGATGAAGACAACCCTGTGTATCCGACAATTGACAATCCGGGCGGACAGACTGTTACTTATTCTTCGAGCGACGAATCCGTCGCGACGATAGACGCGTCCGCCGGCGAGATAACACTTGTCGCCCCCGGTACCACCACCATTACGGCGTATGCCGAGGCCAGCGGCTCCTACTCCGCAGGAAGCGCCTCATATGTCCTCAAAGTCTCCAAGCACACGACCGCTATTTCGTGGAGCGAGACCATAGTCAAGGTGGTGCTGGAAGAAGACTATACGCTTCCCACACTTACGGTAAGCCCAGAGGGACTTTCTGTGAGCTACTCCTCCAGCAATGAGAACGTTGCCACGGTAAGCGATTCGGGCGAAGTGACCCCGGTCGCTGTCGGAACAACCATCATCACCGCAGTATTCGAAGGAGACGAAACATACAAAGCCGCCTCCGCAAGTTATACTCTCGTGGTAGTCAGCGGCGACGATACCGGAGCCGGCGCTTACACCTTCGACTCCACCGGCGACACTTCTTCCGACGACGATATCTCCAACACTACTTTCACCCGCATGATCACCGTGACCTATTCGGGCTCAAGCGCGACGGTCGAGGGTGACTACTACGGCTACGCGTCGGTTAGCGGTGGACATGTCACGGTTACAAACATCGGCAACGACGAGGATATCGTCTACAAACTGACCGGTTCGACAACCAACGGCTCGTTCACGCTGACTTCTTCCAAGAAGCAGGCAATTCTCCTTTCAGGAGTTTCGATAACCAATCCTTCAGGTGCGGCAATCAACAACCAGAGCGGCAAGCGGACCTACGTCGTTGTCGAGGGCGCCAACTACCTCTACGACAGCTCTTCAGCGGCTTATTCCACCGATGCCAACACCGACATGAAGGCAGTCTTCTTCTCCGAAGGCCAGCTCGTCTTCTCCGGCAGCGGCACTCTCACGGTCGAGGCGAAAAACAAGAAAGAGAAGTCTTGCATCGCCTCCGATGACTATGTGCGCATCATGAACAGCCCTACTCTCAAGCTTACGTCCAGCAGCACCACGGCCGGCCATGGCATCAGGGGCAAGGAGTACGTGCAGCTTTCCGGCGGCACGACCGAAATCAGCTCGGCCGCGTCTATGAAGAAGGGCATTATCTCCGAAAACTACGTGCTTGTCGAAAACGGCACTCACAATATCAAGATCACCGGCGGCGTCGGCTATGACAGCGAAGACGGAGAGTATAAGGGAACAGCCGGAATCAAGGCCGACAACTACTTCGGGATGACCGGCGGCACCGTGACCATTACCAATTCCGGCTCCGGCGGCAAGGGTATCCGCGCAGGAAGCGAAGACTTCAACAGTACCGGTGTCATCGAAGACAGTTTCATCAGCGGGGGCAGCCTTACCATCACCACTACCGGCAGCGAGTCCAATGACGTGTCCTGCAAGGGAATCAAGATCGGCTGGGCCGAAGGCACGGAGAACCGCGTCACAGCTCATGACGGCGGAATCACGATCAGCGGCGGAGTCATAAAGGTCTCCAGCGCGAAATCCGAAGGTTTCGAGTCCAAGGATCATTTCACGATGACCGGTGGCGAGGTCTATGTGACTTCCTCGGCTGATGATGCGGTCAACTGCACCGGGGAGATGAAGATATCGGGCGGCTACATCTATGCGAATTCGTCCAGGAACGATGCTCTCGACGCAAACGGCAATCTTACGCTCAGCGGCGGATATGTCTTCGCGGTGACTACGGCGGGCGGTGCCGAAGTAGCGATTGACTGTGCCGAACAGAAGACCCTTACAATCGGCCCCGGAGTTGTGATGGTCGCATACCCGAGCATCGAATCGGGCGCGAAGATGAACCAGAGCTGCTACACGATGAGCTGCACGGCCGGTTCGTGGAACTCGCTCTATAACGGAAGCTCGAATATAGCTGCCTTCAAGGCTCCGAGCGGAGTCTCGACCGTGGTCGTGAGCGCACCCTCGCTTAAGAGCGGCTACAAGGGAGTCAGTGTCGGATCGACCACATACTGCAACGGAATCTGGGCGACCTCGTCAATCTCGGGCGGCACCTCGGTGAGCCTAAGCAGCTACACAGGAGGCGGCGGTCCCGGCGGTGGTGGACGTCCCGGCGGCGGTGGCGGGCGCTGGTAGATTCAGCCTGGGGTGACAAGTGGAGAAAGCGACTGCGGGCAAAACCCCACTTGTCGCTCTAGTCAAAAATCACTATCTTTACGCGATATGAAACGGATAATCCTCATGGCTCTTGCGGCCCTGCTGCTCATTCCGGCGGCAGGCGCACAGGATGCGCAGCAGCAGAAAATCAATAAGAAGAACCTTGTCATCAAGGAGTGGAATACCGATCCCAAGGGGACCAGCAAGGTTCTCGACCATGTGACTACCTTTAATGCCGAAGGAAAGAAGATCGAGGAGATCGAGTACAGTTCCGACGGTCAGAAGTGGCGCAAGCGCTTTGAGTACGGCCCCGACGGGAAGGTTTCCCGTGAGCTTGTCTACGATGGCCGTAACCGCCTTGTCACCTACAAGACCTTCGAGTACAACGAGTTCGGTCGGAAGAAAATGCAATACACCTACAATCCCAAGGGCCGGCTTGTCTCCATCAAGCAGTACGAGTACATAGCGCAGGATGCAGAGTGAGCACGTCAGCTTCAATGCGGCCCTCGAGGCCCTTGCGCCCATCACCCTCGAGGAGATGGACGGCATCAAGCTCATGAACCGCATCGACTCCAAGTATCTCACCAACGAAGAGACGCTCCTCAGAATCCTCGCAGATGCCGCAGCCGCGGGTTACCATGTGCTCACGATCGGGGGCAAGCGCATGACGCGCTACAATTCCATCTATTACGACACCCCTTCGCTGGGCATGTACTACGATCACCGCAACAAGCACCTTGTCAGGCAGAAGGTCCGTACAAGGGCCTATGTCGACGGCGGCCAGGCTTTTCTGGAGATCAAGCGCAAAAACAACAAGGGCCGCACCAATAAGAAACGTACCGAGATCCCTCCGTCTGAGCTGATGGGCTTCGCCGCCGACGACAACGCGGTGGCCTACCTCGCGAAGCATTCGTGGTATACGGTCGCCGACATCTCACCGGTGCTTTCCACCAAGTTCCGCCGCATCACCCTCGTGAACCCTGCAAAGACCGAGCGGCTTACCATCGACACCGCGCTCCTTTTCGAGAACTACCGCACCGGCCGCGTCACCTCCCTGCAGGACGCCGTCATCATCGAACTCAAGCAGGACGGGCGCGCTGCCTCGCAGATGAAGGGCATACTCCTCGACCATAGGGTAAAACCCACCCGCGTGAGCAAGTACTGCGTCGCGGTCACGCTGACTGACCCTGCTGCCCGTGCGGGCCGGTTCAACCTCAAAGTCAGGGCAATTGAAAAAACAATCGGAAAACAAATAACAGCAATATGAGATTCCCCCACATCATGAACTTCATCCAGGACGACATCTCCGCCTTCGGCAGCATAGATCCGGCCGACGATATGCTTCTGGATGTCCAGACCATCACCGACGCGATGATGACCACCGCCCAGAAGATCAGCGAACTCGGTATCCGTTTCGCCCTCAACCTGCTGGTCTGCTGGATTCTTGTACAATTCTTCTACTACAAGAAAAGCAAGAGGCGCGATTACTACTTCACCTTCATGCTTTTCTCCTCGGCTATGCTCATCCTCCTCTACATAATGGGCAATGTTGAGGTAGGAGTGGGTCTGACCCTCGGCCTTTTCGCCATCTTCGGCGTCATACGTTACCGTACGGAGACCGTCCCGATCAGGGAGATGACTTACCTCTTCGTGATCATAGCGCTTGCGGCGGCAAACGGCCTGGCGCCCGTTTACCATGTGGCAGACGTGGCAAACAACCCGCATTATGTGCTTAACTGGGGCAGCGTAGGAGTGATGGCGCTTGTCAACGCCCTCATCATTGTCCTTGTCTGGGTCCTCGAAAGCGACAGACTGGTAAGGCATACCACAACCAAGCTCGTACTCTATGACCGTATCGAACTGATTGTGCCGGAGAAGAGAACCGAACTCATCGAAGATCTCGAAAAAAGGCTCGGCCTCAAGATCGACAATGTCGAAATCGGCCACGTCGACTTCCTCAGGGATGCGGCATTCATCAAGGTATTCTACCGTTTGGAGAAAGGCGAGAGCAACTCCGTAAATACCATCACCAGGGCAAAAGATTACGTGGAATGAGAAAGATAATTCTGGCCATGGCCATGCTCCTTCCGGTCACGGCAGGAGCGCAGGAGTTCGCCGCGCGCTCGAGCGTCGGGGCTGACTACAAAATCGTCAAAGGTTTACACATCGGAGTAGAGGAGGAAGTGCGCTCGGCAGACAATTTCGAGGCGCTCGGAAGCATCCGCTCCACCGCCGAAATCTCCTACAAGGTAAACAAGTACTTCAAGGTCGGCGGCGGATATACCCTCATCAATCCTTACAAGACTAAACTCAACGGATTCGGCGCACATCGCGACCGTCTGTTCCTCGATGCGACGGGCTCTCTTCGTGCCGGCGACTTCCAGTTTTCGCTCAAGGAAAGGATTCAGCTAACCCACCGCAACGACGATACGCTCAATGTCTACCAGAACACACGGAATGCGCTGGCCCTGAAGTCGAAACTGACTGTAAAGTACAAAGGGTTCATGGATTTCGAGCCGTATCTTTTCTTTGAGGCGCGAACCGCCCTCAACGACCCCTGGGGCCAAATCTCCGGCTCCGTGCAGTACAACAGCGACAACGAAGCCTACTACTCTTACGCACATACGGGTTACACCCACATATACTTCAACCGCTGGCGCCTGGGCCTTGGAACCGTCTGGTCGCCCTCGAAGCACCATGAGCTGAGCCTTGGACTCCTTGCCGACTACTGCTCGGACTATGAGATCGATACTAACGGTCCCTCAAAGTGGGCCGAAAAAGGCGTGCGGATCTACTCGGCAACAACCGGATGGGTGGATACCTTCCGCCTGTCCCTGACTGTGGGCTATCAATATAAGTTTTGACAAGACCGAGATTTTCCTTACATTTGGAGACAAACTGAATCATCATGGAAAAAGTAGTAACAGATCAGAATATCAATGAAGTCCTCGCAAGCTCCAAGGTTGTGCTTGTAGACTTCTGGGCAGTCTGGTGTGGCCCCTGCCGCGCTCTTGGCCCGATCGTGGAAGAGATTGCTTCCGAGTATGAAGGAAAAATCGTCGTCGGCAAATGCAACGTTGACGAGGATCAGGACATCTCTATGCAGTACGGAATCCGTAGTATCCCGACCATCATCTTCTTCAAGAACGGTGAGCCTGTGGACAAAACTATCGGACTCGTACCCAAGGAAGAAATTGTCAAACGCATAAACAGTTTGTTATGAAAAAGCTTATCGCAGCCGCTGCCGCCATCTTTATGATCGGAGTCAGCGCACACGCCCAGATTGGTGTCGTTGCAGGTCTTACCTCCAACACGACCAATATCAAAGAAGCCTATAGCGACATAGTCGAGAACCAGTCCGTGACCCAGTATCACGCCGGTATCGTCCTCAAGCTCGGCCTCCCTCTCGGATTCTACGTACAGCCGGGAGTGGTCTACGAGATGAAGGGAGAAACCCTTAAGAACCAGATTGTAGGAGAAGATGTCAGGATCGACACCAAGACAGGCTTCCTCGAGGTTCCCGTGCAGGCCGGTTTCAAGTTGGATCTCGGTGCAGTCGCTCCCTATGCGTTCATAGAGCCTTATCTTGGCTATGCAATCACAACCGAGACTACGACGGAAGCAAAGGATGCCGCAGCGCAGGCTATTATCGAGACCGCAGCCAGCGGGCTCGGCCTTCAGCTCAACACCACCAACTCTGACGAGAACAAGTGGGACGGCCGCAACCGTCTGCAGTATGGAGTGGGCGTTGGCGCAGGAATACTCCTTCTCGACAAGCTCGCAGTTTCGCTCAAGTGGTACTGGGACTTCGGCAGCCTTTACAACGAAGACGGCCAGTCGAGCCTTTCGGCCCAGGCTATGTATGAGCAGGCCAAAGACAACACAGTCTCGGGCATCGCTCTGACCGCATCGCTGTTCTTCTAGAAGACGACAGACAACAGCACTGCAAGCCGCCCGGGGAGCATCCGTGCGGCTTGTTTGCGTGCTTCAGCAAGATAAATGAGTAGGGAAGAGATAACAGTTTTACTTGGAAAAGACTGGTCTGCGCTGCAGACCCTCATTGCCGATACGCTGATTTCCGACATCGGCCTTCTCAATCTTGTCAATGCGGAGATCCTCTCCCACGGCGGCAAGATGCTGCGGCCGATGGTGACAATGCTGGTTGCGCAGGCCTGCGGCGGCATAGGCGAAGACACGCGCCTGTATGCGGCGGCCACCGAACTGCTTCACAACGCGACTCTGCTTCACGACGACGTGGCGGACGAGAGCGACGTGAGGCGCGGGAGGCCCACGATGCGCTCCAGGCTCGGCCCGAGCCGGGCCGTGCTGGTGGGCGACTTCTGGCTGGCCCGCGCCGTCGACCTTCTGCTGAAGGCCTCCACGCGCGATCTTGTCACCGGGATCTTTTCCAAGACTCTCTCGGACCTTGCCGAAGGAGAAATGCTTCAGCTTGAGAAAGCAGGCAGTGCCGGCACTACCGAACAGGACTACTACCGCATCATCTACTGCAAGACTGCTTCGCTCTTCGAGACGGCGGGTGTGAGCGGTGCTGTCTCGGCAGGAGCGCCAAAGGAACTTGTGGATGCTGCGCGCGAGTACTCCTCCGCACTTGGTCTTGCCTTCCAGATAAAAGACGATATCCTCGACTATGCCGGAGACGGCGAGCTCGGAAAGCCTGTAGGCATAGACCTGCGGGAGAAAAAGATCACGCTGCCGCTGCTTTGTGCGATGAAAGATTCGCCCCGCGAAGCGGAAATCAGAAAATCCGTGCTCGAAATAGACGCGCACCCCGAAAATTGCGAAGAGATTCGTAAATTTGTAGCGGAGCGCGCAGGCGTAGAGGCTGCCGGTGTCATCCTCGAAAGTTTCGTGGACAAAGCAGTCAAGGCCCTTGAGGCCTTCCCGCAGAGCCGCTACACCGAAGCCCTTGCCGAGATAGTGCGCTACAACACAGTGAGGAACAAATGAGATTTGCAGACATACAGGGTAATGACGAGCTCGTAAGAGCCTTTGTCGGGATGGTTGATTCCGGCAGGGTGCCCCACGCCATCATGCTCCACGAAGACGACGGCGGCGGGGGAGTGCCCATCGCCCTTGCCTTTCTGCAATATCTCTTCTGCAAAAACAGGGCGGAGGGCGACTCATGCGGCGCCTGCCCCTCCTGCAACAAGGTGGCTAAACTCATCCACCCCGACATTCACTTCATCTACCCCGTCAATACCGGGGTGTCGACCGACTTCGCGGCGCAGTGGCGTCAGCTTGTGCTTTCCAATCCTCTTTTCACGGAGAACGATCTCAGCGAGGCGCTCGGCATCGAAGGCAAGAACGCGATGATAAAGGTCGATGAGGCCAAGGCCGTGCTCGACGTCCTTTCGCTCTACGCCCTTGAAAGAGGTTACAGGGCGCTTGTGATGTACCTGCCGGAGAAGATGAACAAGGAAGCTGCCAACCGCCTTCTTAAAGCGGTTGAAGAACCGCCGGAGAAGACCCTGTTCCTGCTTGTGACTCACAATCCCGACGCCGTGCTGACCACCATCGCATCCAGATGCCTTCGACTGAGGGTGATGCCCCGCAAAGGTGTCGTGCGTTCGGTCGGGCAGGGAGATGACCCTGAACTTATGCGCCGCCTGATGCAGGCGGTCCTCTCGCGCGACCTTATGGGAGCGCTCGAGGCCGGCGAATCGCTCGCGGCGCTCCCTTCGCGCGAAAGGGCGAAGGGCTTTTGCCGGTACGCCGCAGAGAGGCTGCGTCTCGTGTTTCTGCTCCAGCAGGGCCTTGACAGCCTCGTGAATGTGCCGGAAGAAGAACTCCCCGAACTTCGCGACTGGGCGAAGCGAAGTCCCAAAACGTTTCCACGAAAGGCTTCAGACGCGCTCGGACGCGCCATCAGCCTTATTGACCGCAATGTCAACGTAAAGATTATCTTTACAGACCTTGCCGACAGACTATATACTGCAATATGAGTGAGACTATCAACTACGACTGCTTCCGCGGCTGCGTCAAGACGACGACGCCCGAAGGGGAGACAGTCTGCACATACAGGGAAGGCTGCTGTAAGCTTGGCGAGCACAACTATCTGAAAGATGTGGGAGCCAACGAGTATCCCGACATCTTCGAGGTGCGCTTCAAAAACACCCGCAAGGCCTTCTACCGCAACGACAGCGGACAGAGCGTCCGTCAGGGCGACATGGTGGTCGTCGAGGCCGTCAACGGCCACGACCTCGGCATCGTCACCCTCGAAGGACCGCTGGTCCTGCGCCAGATGAAGAGCCGCAGGATCGACCCTGAGACCTTCGAGTTCAAAAAAATTATCCGCAAAGCCCGCCAGGTCGACATCGACAAGTGGCTGGAGGCCACCTCGCGCGAGCAGCAGACCATGATCGAAGCGCGCCGGATCGCCGCCACGATGGGCCTGGAGATGAAGATCGGCGACGTGGAGTTCCAGGGCGACGGCACCAAGGCAATCTTCTACTACATAGCCGACGGCAGGGTAGACTTCCGCCAGCTGATCAAGGTCTTCGCAGAGGAATTCCGCATAAGGATCGAGATGAAGCAGATCGGCGCACGCCAGGAAGCAGGCCTGATCGGAGGCCTCGGAGTGTGCGGACGCGAGCTCTGCTGCGCCAATTATATCACCAACTTCAAGAGTATCGGCACCGCAGCGGCCCGCTGCCAGGACCTTTCGCTCAACCCCCAGAAGCTGGCCGGCCAGTGCGGCAAGCTCAAGTGCTGTATCAACTACGAGGTCGCCACCTACATGGACGCCCAGAGCCGCATACCGAAAGTCAGCGAGCCCCTGGAGTTCAAGGACGGCCTTGCATATCTTCGCAAGACAAATATCCTTGCGGAGACGATGTACTTCTCTTACGACCGCAATTCGGATGAGAACCTCTATCCGCTTTCGGCTTCGGACGTACGCGAGATCATCATGATGAACCGCAACGGCGTCAAGCCCGACACACTCCTTCCGGAGCCGGTCAGCGCCGCGCCGGAGTTTGTGACGGCAGCGGGCGAGGGAAGTATCACGCGCTTCGACAAACCCCGCAACAAGAAGAAAGGCCGTGGCGGAAAGAAATCACGAAATGGGAGGTAGAATCGCGTCGGTTGCGGCAGCACTCTGCCTGCTGGCAGGATGCTCGAGGCCCACTGCCGGGGAGCTTTTTCTCCCCGCACCGCGCAATTCGTACGACTTCCCCCTGACGGTAGAGGACTCCCTCGCGCAGTACGATTTCTCCTTCTTCACGAGGGTGGACTTCGAGTCGAAGGTGTCCGAGCCGCTGAGGCTCGACGTGGCGTGGGTATCGCCTGCGGACAGCAGCGTCTGGCGTGAGACGGTCTATATGCTCGCGGGCTCGCAGGACGGGACCCTTCAGCGCTATCGCACCGGGGTGACCTTCCCCCGCACGGGCAAGTGGACTCTGAAGGTGAGTATGAGCCCTGAGATCAAGGGACTTAGAGGGCTCGGACTCGTTTGGAAAGAAAACGGATGGGACACGATAAACTGAGAAAATTTGCGGAGAACGAGACCTTCTCCTGCCTGCTCCAGCCTTCGGCGGCTGAGCTCCTGTCGGATGGATACTTCAATCTGAAGGACCACCCGATCAAAGGTAATTGGGCCCGGGAGATGTTTGGCCGGGAGTCGGCTGAGATAGTCCTGGAACTGGGCTGCGGCAAGGGTGAGTACACGCTCGACCTTGCGCGCCGCTACCCCTCGAAGTGTTTCATCGGGGTGGATATCAAGGGTGCGCGCCTCTGGAAAGGAGCCAAGACGGCGACCCTCGAGAAGATGGGCAATGTTGCTTTCCTGCGCACGCGAATAGAGTTCATCACGGCGTTTTTCGCTCCCGGAGAGGTCTCTGAGATATGGCTCACCTTCTCCGACCCCCAGATGAAAAGCGAGAATTCACGTTTGTCTTCGCCGCTCTTCCTGGAGCGCTACCGCAAGATGCTCCGCCCGGGAGGTGTCGTCCACCTCAAGACGGATTCGCAGTTCCTCCACGAGTATACCAAGGCGGTGGTGCGGGCCAACGGCCTCGCAATGCCTTTCTGTACGGAAGATTTGTATAAGGACCCCTCGGTTTTCGACCCTGTGGTATCGGAAGTGCAGACTTTTTACGAGAAGATGTTTCTGGAGATGGGCCTTCCCATAACCTACCTTCAGTTCTGTATCGACCACGAAGGGGAATACGTTCATCCTTCGGATTTTGATGAAAAATTCTGGCGTGAAGCCGAAGGACCGCGCAGGTCCTTTGCCCATGCGCCGGCCAAAACAGTGTAGAAAGACCCTATTCCGGGCAAAGGTCACTTTTGAGGCGGGTTTTTCTACCATAGAATGAAACGATATGGCAATTTTTAATTTTTTCGGAGAAGGCGAACACAGGGTGTTCCACTACACGCCGCGCTACTACAACCCTGCGGAGGAGGAGCGCAAGCGCCGCTTCGGCAAGGTCGACGGCACGGCCGAGCGTGAGAAGCAAGAAGGTACCTACAAGCCGGGCGACTACATCCGCGGCTCGCTTCGCGACGGCAAGTACAGCACTACCCGTTCCCACACCAACCGCGCCCAGCGCATAATCGGCGTTATCGGCCTTGTGCTGGTGCTGATAATACTGTTTTATTTCCTCAAGTTTTACTC
>OCTW011614204.1_pt1 | contig 10824 bp, 8 predicted proteins | sample 1539671 | NCBI WGS metagenome assembly OCTW01 (sample SAMN02144230, study PRJEB22623) | gut metagenome | biome: sheep rumen | host: Ovis aries | place: New Zealand | reverse complement strand
GGTGGCAGGAGACATGTAGCAATACGTGTTCAAGATAAATGACTAATCTCGACAGAACCCGGCTTACAGATTTACTACTTTAAATATTTTATATATTTAAAATCAGCCCTATTAATTAGGGCTGATTATTTTTTGTTTTTAGATTTTATTAAACTACGATAGAAACAATAATATAGCTAATTAGTAATCATTTAGTAATTGACTTTTTGTTTTATTATTTATATCATATAAATATATGACTAAAGAGGAGATTAACGTTGATAGTACGTTTATTTAATTCTAATAAAATATTTAAATTAGATTTGCCTGAAACAATTATGGGCAATTTTTGGATTACAGATGAAACTACTGACGAGAAGTTGGTTAACATTATTGGCCAAAATGGTAAATGGATTATTGTAAGTAACTACTTATCTGATGTACTTCAAATAAGTAAAGATGAAAACAATAACTATAATTATACAAAAATTCCCAATGCTTTATTAGATGATAGTAAGATTCATTATATAAAATTAAACAAGCATCCTAAAGATGGAGTGTTTTATTTAATGTCTGAAGGTACAGAAAATCTTGAAATACAACACTTTGTTAACAATGCCCAAGTAGGATTTTCTATAGGAAATAGTAAAGATAATGACATTATTATTGCAAATGATTTAATGGCATCTAAGCAGATTATTTTTGATTACCAAAATGGTTCTTTATTTATTAGAAGTGCTGACATACGATATCCTACTTTTGTCAATGATGAGATACTAACAGATAAATTTAAACAATTAAATAATGGCGATATTATTTATTCAATGGGAGTAAAGTTAATTATTGTAGGAAAAGATCTTTTTTTCAACTTACCAGAAAATAGTATTGAAATTAATTCGCCAAATTTTATCAAAACAAGAGAAGAAGAAAATATTGTTTTAGAGCCCGAAATCGAAGTATTTAATGATATATATAGTGAAAATGATTATTTCTCTAGAGCACCTAGATTATATGATAATATTGAAGAAAAAACTATCAGAATTGAAAATCCACCCAGCAATCAAAACAAAGATAATGCACCTTTTATAATATCAATGGGAACACAACTTGCTATGGGACTAACAATGATGTTATCAACTATTAATTCTATTACTTCACAAGAGCAAGGACAAGACAACAGAGCTGCGAGAACAATATCTATTATTTCGGCAATATTGATGCTTACAAGTATGCTATTAATGCCTTTAATTACTAAGAAATACAATACTAATAAATCAGTTAATGATGAAAAAACTAGACAAAAAAAGTATCAAAAATACATGAATAAAAAGTTCGAAGAAATCAATAATGTAATGATTGAACAAAAAAAGATACTATATCGTCATTATTTAGATGCTGAGAATTGCCAGAAAATAATCATGACTCGTGCCGAAAGACTATGGGAGAGAACACCAAATGATGATGACTTTTTAGACGTAAAACTAGGAAATGGAAATGTTAATGCGGCAATTAATCTTATTTATGACGAAGAACATTTTCGCATGGAGGAGGATAATTTATTAAATATTCTTCATGGTGTAACTGAAAAGTCTAGAGTTATGACTGACACTCCAATAGGAATATCTCTTGCGAAAAATAAAATAGTTGGATTAATTAGTAAAAATAGCAAAGAATCTATTCAAGAGTATTTTAAATATTTATTATTGCAATTAATGACATTTCAAAGTTATCAAGATTTAAAATTAGTTTTTTTATTAAGTGATGAGAAAGAAGATAATTGGTCTTTTGTAAAAATGCTACCTTATATTTGGGATAATGAAAGAAACATAAGGTTTTTAGCATATAATTCTAAAGATAGAAATGAAATTGATACATATTTAAGTGAAATTTTCAAAGAGAGAGTTTCTGATACAGCAAAAGAAAAAGAAAATGGCAATACTGATAATAAAACTTTTTCTCCACATTATTTAATAATAACTGATGATTATAGAAAAATTGAAAGTATTCAAATTATTCGTAATATAATAAATAATCCAACAAATTTAGGATTTAATCTTCTTTGCATATCAAATGACTTTATGCTTTTACCAAAAGAATGCGAGTTATTTATTAATTTAGATGGAAATAAAGGTATAGTTTTTGATAGAGATATATCAAATAAAAACCAATTGGCTTTTGAAACTGAAAGAACTAATACAAAAATTAATTTTGAAGAGATTTCTAAAAAAATTGCAAATATTCCAATAAAATCTAATGATGCAAAAAGCGTATTATTACCTAATTCATTATCATTCTTACAAATGTATCGCGTTGGCGTAATGGAACAATTGAATATAGATAAAAGATGGAAGGAAAATGATTCAGTATTATCTCTTTCAGCCCCAATTGGAGTTGATGGATACGAAAATGATATCTTTTTGGATATACATGAAAAAGCTCATGGCCCACATGGACTAATTGCAGGCTCTACAGGATCTGGTAAAAGTGAATTCATTATTACATATATTTTATCTTTAGCAATTAATTATTCACCTAATGATGTAGGCTTTCTTTTAATTGATTATAAGGGCGGAGGCTTAGCTAAAGCTTTTGAAAAAGATGGACTTAGATTACCTCATCTTTTAGGCACAATTACAAATATCGATTCAGACTCATTACATCGTTCTTTACTATCTATTCAAAGTGAGTTAAAAAGAAGGGAACGTATTTTTGCCGATTCACTTAATATTGTTGATGAGGGAACGATGGATATTTACAAATATCAAAGACTTTTCCATGAAGGCGTTGTAAAAGAAGCAATTCCACATTTATTAATAATAGCAGATGAGTTTGCTGAATTAAAACAACAACAGCCTGATTTTATGAAAGAATTAGTCAGTGTTTCAAGAATAGGTCGTTCTTTAGGAGTTCATTTAATTTTAGCTACTCAGAAACCTGCGGGTATAGTTGATCAACAAATACTAAGTAACACTAATTTTGAAGCTTGTCTAAAAGTACAAACACGTGCTGATAGTATTGATGTAATCGGAATTCCTGACGCATCAAATATAAAACAGTCAGGTCAATTTTATTTCAAAGTTGGAAGCAATGAATGCGTTATTGGTCAGTCAGGATGGTCAGGTAGTCAATATATTCCAAAGGAAATTACCAATAAAACTGTAAACAAAACTGTTAAAATAATTAATAATATTGGAAAACCAATAAAGGAAGTAACAGATATTGTTGAAAAGTCAGAATCTACAGTTCAATTAGGACAAGAATCAGTAAATATTGTTAGATACATTATGGAAACAGCAAAAAGATGCAATTTTACGAAGAAACAATTATGGTTAGATCCTATTCCTGAAAATATTTTTCTTAACTATGTTAAACAAAAATACAAGGTTGTCGATCAACCAGCTTTACTTACTGCAACTTTAGGAGAATTTGATGATCCATATAATCAAAGACAGGATGTATTCCAAGTTGATTTAACTAATAAGTCTAATATTGCAATTTATGGAAATGGGGAAAGTGGAAAAGAGTCTCTAATAACATTATTATTATATGATTTGATTACATCTCATACACCAAATGAAGTACAGTTTTATATTTCAGATTTTGGAAGTAAAGTCTTTAGATCATTCAGAGATGCGCCTCATGTAGGTGATGTCATCTATTCTGAAGAAAAAGAAAAATTGTCTAGATTAATAGATGAACTTTTGAAGGAAATTGAGTCAAGAATTAATTTGTTAGCAGATTATAATGGAGATTACAATTTATATATAAAAACCAATGGACTAACATTACCTTCAATTATATGGATTATCAACAACTATGATAACTTAACAGAAAACTATGAAGACGAATTTGATGAAAAAATCAATAGCATTTGTAGAGAAGGTCCTAAAGTTGGAATAAAAGTAATAGTAGTTTGTTCTAATAACAACTCTTTAAAGTTTAGAATAAAACAAAATTTCCCAGAAAGAATTACTTTACAATTAAATAAGGAAGATGAATATACTTCTGTATTAGAAAAAAATGTTACTGAGAGACCATTACAAAGATTTGGTAGTGGATTATGCGTTGTTAATGGAAATATATATCAATTCCAAACAGCAAGAATCTGTAAACCTGTAGACTTTAATGTATGTATAAATGAAACTATTAATAAATTAAATAAACTATATAAAGTGAAAGCTAAAGGAATTCCTACATTACCAGAAATTGTTTCACTACAAAACTTAAAGCCTGGATTGAAGAGTATTAGAGAAATACCTATAGGAATTAAAAATGATGATTTAACTATATATGGATTTGACTTTATGTCTGAATTAATTACTCCAATTATTGCTAGAAATATAGAATCATCTTTAGGTTTTGTAGAAAATTTAATTGAGGAATTTTATAAATTTAAAGGCTTACAAGTTGTAATTTATGATGCTGAGAAAAAACTAAGTACAGCACGACCGATAGTTAGAGAGTGGCAAGAATTTATTAATTCTGTAAATGCCGCAACTGCTGATAAAAGCATTAGTAGAATAATAATTATTCTAATAAATACAGATAGAATAATTACTGATTTAAAAGATGATAAAGATGCATTTAGTGATTTTATTAATAAGGTACACAAATACAAAAAAGGTCGTATTCTCTTATTTGAAAGCGTTAATAAAATCAAGAATAGAATTTACGAAGATTGGTTTAAATCTAATGTTAACCAAGAAAAAGGCATTTGGCTTGGAAATGGTATAGTTGATCAATTCGTCTTTACTATTGATGCGAAGAATTCTATGGAACTAAACAGATGCGGAAAAAGCTTTGGTTATGCTATAAAGAATGGTATACCGATTAAGTTAAAAATGTTAGGTTTAACCGAAACTATTGAATAACCAATATTACAAAAAAAAAACAAATTGAAGACAAAAGGTAAATCTAGTTGCATATTTATTTGTTAATATTTATAATAAGTTTAAATTAAATTTTAGGAGGAAATAAAATGGCTTTTAATTTTAAAGTTAAGGCTAGTGAATTAATCACAGCAGGTACTAGTGTTAGTACTTTAGGTGCAACAGTTGGTTCAAATTTACAATCAGCTTATAACCAAATTCAACAAATGTCTAATATATGGATAGGAAGACAATTTGATCATGTTTCAGAAGCTTGCAATAAAAGAACAGCAAATTTCAATAATACAATAAAGATTTTAACTCATGATCTTCCAAGATCAATGGAACAAGTTGCACAAAAATACGCTGCAGCTGATGATGAGGTTGCTGGATCTGTTACATTCTCTGAAATAAAGACTGTTACAGATATAACACCAAAGACTCACGAACCTACTCAAATTGAATTTGATGAAACACAAATCCAAAGTTATACAGAAGCTTTTGCTAAAGATATTCAAACAGCTATATCAAATGTTGAAACATTATCAAGCAAAATCCCTTCATATTGGCTTGGTGTTGCTGATGATGCATGGAGAGCTCAAGTTGCAGGTGTTCAAAACGCTATTAGAGGTTCAGCTAACGCTGTAATTAACTCTATTAATACTCAATCTGATCAAGCAAGATTAGCATTAAGTGGAGCTGAAGAAGGAAACAAGGATTTAGGCGATTCTATTACTCAATTCTTAGATATGCTTAACTTTGGCTAGAATTAATTTTTAATCAAATTTTGATTAGTTTTAAGAGAAAATTCATGACGAATTTTCTCTCTTTTTTTATTACAATATTAATACAATTAATTCTATTAAGTTGAAGAAAAGCCCTTGCTAGTATATTATTTATAACATAAGGAGTTATATGTATGAAAATGGATACTTTTAGATTAATTGGAAAAGTTAATCATGATAATAAGAACTATTTATTATTTAGCAATGATAATTGCTTTAGATTTCCTATCAGAGTTTTAGATAACGGAAGCATTATTTATCCTACGATTGAAGAATTTAGCTTTTTTTATAAGAATTTCATGTTACCACAAAATAATTTTTATGTATTCAATAATAATAAATCACAAAGAGATTTTAAACCAGGCCAAGTTGTACACTTTGAGCCTAAAGTTATAAACAAAAAAGTACTTATCCCAGTTGCTGCTGCATTACTAGCATTAGGAATCACTGGTTATACGATTCATACATTTAATACCCCATATGATCCTACACCGGTAGCGGTATCTGAATCTTATCAAGTAACTACAAATGTTGAAAATGAACAAAATGATATCTCTGATGAGGCTTTCTGTCAATCTAAAGGCTACAATGTTGAAGTTTTGCCCGGGGGACTATTAAAATTAAATGGAGATTCTGATGAAGTAATTGCAGGATCGATTCATGAAATTGAAGATAGATTAGGACCTGCTGTAAATTATAGTGATGTAATAGAAACTATTAGACAAAATAACAATATAAAAGATGAATATAAAGAAATATTAATTGAAGGCATTAATAATTTAGAAAAAAATGGCTTAGATTTAGATTTAAGAATATTAAATTATAATATGAATAGACTTAATATTCAAGAAATGTCAAGAAGTGAGATTCAAGAAACTACTGGATATGATAATGTTGTAGCTTTTTATAAAATGCAAGATGGCACTGCTGTTATTTCGAATGATGCTGATCCAGAAGTTGCTGCCAAAAAGCAAGTATCAATTCTTCATGAAATTTTAGGCCATGGAATGACAGAAGCTACATTTCCAGATGGCTCTATGCGCGTTTCAAAAATATTTACTATGAATGTTGTAGGAGAGGGCAATCAACGTACTTTAGCTCCTAACATGGTAGGTATGGGCATTGGTGAAGGAATTGCAGACACAATAACATATTATGCACTTGATAAAAATTATGATGTTACATATGATTCTGAAGTTTTTCAATTAGAATTTATAAGAAACTTATTAGATATAGATTTTTCTGAAACAATTGATAATGGAGCGACAGGAATTGTTAATACAATGGGCTATTTTGGATTTGAAAAGCCACAAATTTATTTAGATAATATGGATGCAGAGACTATGGCTAGCCATGCTAATGTAGATCATTATGAAGGTGTTACAGTAAGCCAAAATATCCAAAACCTTGTTTCTGAATATGTAAACATACAATTAGCTAAGGGCGTTCCTTTAGATGAGATTAGAGCAAAGGTACAAGATACTTTTAACGCAAGTTCTTTTGATGAGGTAGTAGTTAATTCACATTTAAGAATGGATGTATGTAATGTAGGTGAACTTGAAGAAACAGTTTTGAATTCAATTGATTCTTTACAACAGGATCCTAATTCTTCTTTAGAAGTTGAAGATAGTGGGTTTGAACATTAAAAAATGAATATTTATTTAAACTCTACATTTAATAAAATAAGAATTTATGATACTACATATAATAATGATTTAATTCGCGTTATGGAGGTTAATGGATGCCCCCAATCTGCATGTTTTGTAGATGATGATAAGAGGACAGAACTTGTTATTGACTATACAAAATACTTTAATATTATATTTAATGTTTCTAATTGCAAAGAAATATTAATGCTAGGTGGAGGAGGATATTCTTATCCCAAATATTTAATAAGTCATTATAACGATATTCTTGTTGATGTTGTTGAAATTGATAATGAAATAAAAGAATGTGCATTAAAATATATGTTTTTACAAGATTTTATAGAAAAATATGATTCTAGTAGAATTAATCTTATAACTGATAATGGATTGAAATACATTAGATCTTGTGAAAAAACTTATGACGCAATCATAAATGATGCTTATAATGGGAATGAACTAATTAAAGATTTTCTCAATGTTGATTTTTTGCATTCACTAAAATCTAAACTAAGATCTGATGGGATCTATATTACAAATATATTATCCTCATTAGAAGGCGAAAACTCCTATATATTAAAAAATGGAGTAAATTCTTTAAAAGAAGTATTTAATAACGTTTTTGTGTTCCCATGTTCAAATAGTTCGAATGTTAATTCAATTAACAATAATATAGTTTTAGCTACAGATAAAAGTATAAATATAGAAGATTTTAATCTTGATAATACAAAAGATGTAAAAATTTTTAATTAACAGAAAGGAGTTTATGATTTAATATCATAGAAAAAGAAGATGGAAGATAATATGAATTACCCAACAACAGAATTTGGAGAAAAATTTCTACCTATTGGAACGGTGGTCTTGCTAAAAGATGCTCAAAAAAGACTAATTATTATTGGTTATGATGTTAAAAATAATGCAAATGCACCTAGAGATTATTGTGGCTGCTTTTTCCCTGAAGGATTAAAAGGACCTACAAGCTTAATGGTTTTTGATCATAGTAAGATTGATAAAGTTTATCATATGGGACTTCGTGATGAGGAAAGCGAAAAATTCTTTGAAAATCTTAATAGCTTAGTTAGCCAACGAGCAGCTTTCGAGGAAGAAGCGAAATCTGAAAATTCTAATATTGAAGAAAACAATAAAAATAATCCTTATAATAACAGTAATCTTGTTTCTAATCCAATACCTACTGATAATAATGGATCAATTAACGTTCAAGGAGATGCTCCAATTGTAGGTTCAATGACTCAAAATCAAACACAATCTCAACCTGCACCAGCGCAACCTGTTGTAGAAGAACCAATTATAAATGATGAAGACTTAGGAGAGCCTGTTATAGATGAAAATGATCTAGAAGAACCTTCTTTAATTGATGACAATTCTACACCTAATAATCCAGGACAATATAATGGATATAATAACATGTAATAATTTTAGAGGAAAATATGGACAAAGTTTTAGTTGAAGTTAGTATTCCAATGGTGGAGATAACATATAATGTTTGGCTACCTACAAATAGAAGAATTTATAATATTATTAATTTACTCGTAAAATCTATTCGTGAACTCAATAATAATTGTATATCTACTACAGCTAAGCCTTTACTTTATGATGAAGAAACATCAATACCATATAATATAAACTTAACAATTAAGGAAACCAATATTAGAAATGGTTCAAAGCTTATTTTAATATAAATTTTAAATAGGAGATTATAATGGAATACGATTCTGAAGAAGAATGGAGAATACAACAATATAGAAATGAACTTCGTAATAAATTAAACTATGTAATTTCATGCTTGACTAAAGTGTCAAGCATAGGAAGTGCTATATCTAGTGATATATATACTGCTTATGATTATATTGATAATTTAAAAAAGTATTTATTAGGAAATAAATATATACAATTAGTTGATATATTTAATTTTAAAGCAAATAGTATAAATTCTGATTTGTACACTATTACTACATATTTGCCAAGTAAATATGAAAATATAGCAAAAAATGAAGCTAGTGATAATAGTATATATATATCTAGTGTAAATTATTCTAATTTTTCAAGAATAACTTATTTGCCTCGTTACAAAACAGATGATGGTATAGTTTTTGATGAAAATAGAATTCGTGATATTCAAAGCGATGTAAATACTAAATTGACGAAAGCTTCTAATAAAGTTGAATCTCTATTGAATATTAGTTGCAGTTACTATGATTTACATTGGGATATTAGTAATTACGCCAATAGTTTAAGTTCGAATATTAATACTTTAAAGAGCAATATGAATAATAAATTAGAAGAAACTATTACTAAATTTGTAGCTGCAGAAAATTTTGCAATACAAGCATCTAAATTTCCTAAAATTAATACTTAAATATATAAATAAAAAACTCTGCTTTCATAGCAGAGTTTTTATGTCTTTTGGCATTTTTGATATTATTCTTATATTCTTTTTTTCGATAGGATGCAAAAAACTTACTTTATAAGCATGCAAGGCTTGTCTATTTATTAATTTAGAAGCATTTCCATATAAGGAGTCGCCTAATATTGGATAACCTAGACTACTAAAATGAACTCTAATTTGATGTGTCCTTCCAGTTTCAAGTTTTATCTTGACTAATGAATAGTTTTCTTGATTAAAGTTTTTTATTACTTTATATTTAGTAATTGCTTTATCACCATCATCAGAAACAATTCTTTCTATTATACTATCAGCTTTTCTTTTTATTGGAAAATTAATAGTTTTTAATTCATTATTAATAGGGAGAATACCATTTACTAACGCAATATACTCTTTTTCAAATATATTGTTTTGCATTTGTTTAACTAATTGTTCTTGAATATATTCACATTTTGCAACTATAACAATTCCAGAAGTATCTTTGTCCAATCTATTTACAAGTCTAACTTTTTTATTTAAATTAATTGATTCAAAATATGCTTTAACTCCATTTGAAAGTGTATCTTCATAATGCCTCATAGTAGGGTGGACTGGCATATGGGCTGGCTTATTAACAATAAGAAGCCATTCATCTTCGTATAATATGTCAAAGTGTATATCGCTATTTGGTACTACATTGTCTTGAGTTTCTGGATATCCCATATCAATTGTAAGAATGTCGCCTTCTTTTAAAGGAGTATAAGTAGTTAACAAATTATTATTTAAATAGATATGTTCATTTTTAAGCTTAGTAAAAAGTCTTGAAGATATGTTTAATTTATCTTTACATATTTCCAAGACTGATTTTTCATTTGAAATTTTATATTCTATTTTCATCTTATTATTCATTGTCAAAAGCCTTATAAATTAATAAAAAATATATTTTTATTATATAAAAATTCTTGTACTTTTACAAGTTATTAGTTATAATGATAGTCAGTTAAAAAATAAATAAAGTTCAAGAAAGGGATTTTTATATGAGTTTTATTGATGATATGAAAAATAAAGCTAGAACCTCAATTAAAACCATTGTACTTCCAGAAAGCGAAGATTTAAGAACTTTAAAAGCAGTACAAATGATTAATGAACAAGGTTTTGCTAAAGTT